>MDSW01045777.1_pt1 | contig 25416 bp, 21 predicted proteins | sample 811171 | NCBI WGS metagenome assembly MDSW01 (sample SAMN05326641, study PRJNA326480) | marine metagenome | isolation source: seawater | place: Atlantic Ocean: North West | collected 2012 | reverse complement strand
TACCCTGAATTTACGCTGAACACATTAAACATTCTTCTTCTTTAGGTTGATTTTGAACTTCAATACTAAATGTTTGTGCCTTTGTGACAGCTCGTCTTCTTAAATAATATATACCTGTTTTAAGTCCCTTTTTCCAAGAATAAAAATGCATAGAAGATAATTTACTAATATCAGGGTTTTGAATCCATAAATTAAGACTTTGTGATTGACATACATAAGCTCCTCTGTCAGCAGCTTGGTCAATTAATGATTTCATAGATAAGTCCCAAGCAATTTTATATGTTGATTTAATTATTGTAGGTATACCAGTCATTTTTGAAACAGAACCGTTATCAAGAATAATAGAATCTTTAAGATCTGAATTCCATAATTTAAGTCTAATTAAGTCGTCTTGTAAGTATTTATTTATTACTAAAAATTGACCAGCAAGAGTTCCTCTTGAATAAATATTTGACGTGAATGGCTCAATACACTCATTATATCCCATAATTTGACTAGTAGAAGCTGTAGGCATAGGAGCAAGCAATAATGAGTTTCTGACTCCATATTCATTAATTTCACTTCTAAGTTTATCCCAATTAAAGTCTAAATCCCCCACTTTTTTGACTGGCTCCGTTTTCCACAAATCAAATTGGAATTGTCCTTTATGAATTGGAGAATTTATAAATGTAGAGTATGAACCAAGATGAGAGTCTCTATTTACCTCAGAACGAGTAGGCTGTAATTTATGATAGAGGCTATTTGTTTTCAAATTAGGTAATTCTAAATTTTTATCATAAAATTCAGGTAGGACATTTATTTCAGTAACTCTGTTTTTTAATTCACACATATTTACTGACCTTTCCTTGGCAAGTTCCATACTTCTTTCACATGAAGCATGATATATTGTCGCAAAAATTTCTTTATTAAGTTGAGAAGCTTCTTTACTATCAAAAGCATACTTAAACATAGCATAAACATCAGCAAGACCTTGGACTCCTATACCTAAAGGTCTATGTCTATGATTAGAAACTCTTGTTTCTTCTACTGGATAAAAGTTAATATTAATAATTTTATCGAGATTTCTTGTAACTACTTTAGTAACTTCATGTAGTTTTTTGAAATCAAATTTAGGCTTAAAATGTTTATATAGCTCATTAAATCCTCCAATATGTTTATCATTTATGTAAATTTGTGGAACAGTAGTGATTAAATCATCGTCGTCATCAATATCTCTATTTAGCTTACCAAAGAAAGAATCTCTCTTAGATTTATTATCAAGGTTAATTTCTTCATAGTCAATACCAAAGGATTTAAGATAATTTTTAGAATAAGTGCAGTTTGTACATTCTGTTTTTGAATATACTTTTACACTTTTAATACTATTGGCGTCAAATGGTGTTATAAATGAAGGAAGTGCAATAGAAGATAATGTGCAGCAAGCATACTCTTTATGGTCAGAGTATTCTATAATTTCTGTGCATAAATTACTGCTTTTGATTGTTCCAATATTTTGTTGATTTGATTTCAGATTAGAAGCATCTTTGTAACACAAATACGGTGTTCCAGTTTCCATTTGTGACACCAGAATTTCTTTCCAAATTTGCTGAGCAGGAATTTGCTTAACATGATTATCTGGATCACTTTCGTATTCGATGTATTTCTTTTCAAATTCTTCACCACGCAAATCACTTAAACCTTTACATTTATCAGGGCACATTAAGGTCCAAAGCGATTTTGTTTTAACTCTCTTCATAAATAAGTCAGATATCCAAATAGCATAAAATAAATCTCGCGCGCGTGCGTTTTCATCACCATGATTTTTTTTGGCTTCGAGGAATGCCATAATATCAGGATGATGTGGTTCAAGATATACGGCAAATGAACCATTTCTTTTACCCGATTGATTTATATGTCTTGCTACTTCATTATAAACTCTAAGCATTGGAACAATACCATTTGAATGACCATTAGTGCTTCTGATTCTGGCATTATCTCCACGAATATCATGGATATGTAAGCCTATACCACCTGCCCATTTTGAAATTTGCGCACAATCCGCAATTGCCTTATACATACCACCTACACTATCTTCAACACCTAAAAGAAAACAACTCAATAGCTGTGGTCTAGGAGTTCCGCTGTGAAAAAGAGTTGGTGTGGCATGTGTGAAATATTTTGAAGAAATTAGGTCATATGTTTCCAAGGCATCTTTTACACTATCTGAGTGAATACCTATCGATACTCGCATGATTAAATGCTGAACTCTCTCAATTATAACTTTGTTTACTTTCATTAAATAAGCTTTTTCTAAAGTTTTGAATCCAAAATAGTCAAAGTTATAATCACGGGAATAATCAATATAATTATTAAATTTGACCTTGTTTTCCATAACAAAGTCATACACTTCTTTTGAAATAAGAGGATATGGTTTGCCATGAACGTCTTTATTATTATATAGTATGTAAAGTGTTTCTGAAAAAGAAGGAGAAGTCGTTTTGTGATTATTTGAAATAATGATTCTGGATGCCAATTTACTGTATTCAATATGGTCCACACTCTTTTGTGTGCATTGTTCGGCAGCCAATTCATCCAGTTCTTTTGTTGATACTCCATCATAAATTCTTGAACATACTTTTTGTGCTATTTCGGTTACATCTATATAATGTAGTTCTGGTTTCATTTCACATAAAGATTTTAATCTATTAATAACTTTATCAAATGATACCTCTTGAAAATTTCCATCCCGTTTTTTTACTCGCATTATATATATATACAACAAAACTTTTAGATAATTTTATATACTTAAATTAAGTATTTAAAATCTATAGGTATTTAGAGATGTTACCTAAAGTCAATGATTAACAATTAGCTCCATCTTCATTACAAGGAACATTGAGTTCTGTCCATTTTCCAGGCTTAGCCCAAGCACAGTCTGCTTCAAGTCCAAGTTGATTTTCACCCAAAACTACTCTGACATAGCCCATTTCTCCCCAATATTCTCCCCAACTATTCCTGACATTCCAATATTGCTTATTAGTAGATTCATCATATCCCCAACCAGTAATACTAATAATATGATCAATATCTTTACTTTCATTAGGCATATCTAAAATTCCTCCTTGATAATTAAGAACAGCATTAGCATTAATACCACAAGCAATAGGACCATTTTCATAAATCTCTTGCTGCATAGCTCGATATCCATTAACTCTACCATAATCAGCAATTGTAGCATTAGGATAATAGTTAATTTCTTTACATTTACCACCAAGGTAGCTGAAAGTCGAACACGTTCTGCAAATATTATTTGGCTTACATGTATAATCTCTACTTTTACATGCTTTTTCACTGGAATCTTTACTACATGCTTCATACGCAAGGCATGTGTCATATGGAATAGAACCATAATCACTAATAAACTCATATGCGGCGTAGTGATCCCCACCATTACAAGAACCTGCTTGTTCTACACCACAATTCAGAATAAATTGAATAGCAAGATTAATATCTACACCTTTAGCTCCTCTTGCGATTTTTAAACGATCGCCCAATGAACTTACTGCTCCATGAGCCCAGCATGAACCACAATATTGTGGAATATGTTGGTTTAAATTTTTAGTAAGATAATTGGTTTGATTTACATTACCCCAATCCCACCCAGATGGATAAACTGAACATTTTAAATTATTATTAGTTTTAATAGTATTGTTATTTTTTTTAATATAGCATGATTGGGTTGACATAATTCCCAAAAAAATTGTTAGGATAGCTGATAATTTCATATATATAATATTATCAATAATCTTTTAAGTAAATATATCATCTTAATACACGATAAACTTTACCTGTTATACGTGGTATATTCTCTATAAATTTTTTAAGTTGATATGTTGACGATATTGGAGTATTTTTAATTAGAGTATCAAAGTTATTTTCTAGTATATCATCAAGCATATGAGATATTAGATAACTTATAATATAGCTAAAATTTTCAGGATAATTAATAGTTAATTCTCTCAATATAAAATCAAGGTCTTTTATATTTAATATATTAAGCAATTCAATATATTTTCCAGATAATAATTTTAACATTTTAATAGGTTTTGATTTATAACTAAATAGTAATCGACTTGAATCAATATAAAATTTATCATATATATAGTTATTTTTAGATGAGTTACCTGTAGAGAATATATTTACTATTTTACCTATTGAATTCGTAAATTCACTAAACGTTGATCCAAAATCATCAATTGAAAAGTTTAAATATAAGTGATATGGGAATATAAACAAACTATTATCTCTATACTCTATTATGAATTTAGAGTTATCATTAACACTATCTAAAAATATTATTTTATTTTTAATAAATGTCCACTTGGAACATGATACTCTGAAACCCTCTTCACCTGAGCTAAAATTAAAATTTTTAAAAATAAAAGACCCATTTCCATTTTGAAAATCAATAGTTAGCTTTTGTATATTGAATAACTTTTTAACAATAAAATTAGAACAACTATCAAGATAATTATTATTTAAAATAGGATGATATGATTTTAATAAATCATTATCGTTGGCAGATATAGTATTTTCACTATTCAAAGATTCAATATAGTTGTGATTAAGACAAGCTGTGTTATTCAATTTACCAATATCTTTCTCATGCTTACAACCTGACATATTTTTATTTTTTGACCTACTTTTTGGTCGATAAAAATTTTTATAAATAGGCCTAAAGCTCTTAAATATTTTATCTGCTGTTGATTTAAATAGTCTCATTCTAACATTATCTATTTCAAGTTCATTATTAACAGTATCGTATATACATTTTTTAAGCCAAAGTATATCTTTTTGCCATATTCTAACCAATATATTACATTTTAAGATAAAATCTTCTAAAAAACATTCTGTTAAAACTAATCTCAAATGATTATTTATTGTAAATTGAATTATTATTTCTTTAAAAAATATATTAGGAAGTTTACCACCTTCATCATTATTAAACATGTTACCTATTTGAACTAATTCATCAATAATAGGAAATTTTATAAAATTATTACTTATTACTATTACCATTTTGTCACCATAAACATTAATATTATTAGTATTTTTATCATGACTAATTCTCAAATTATTAATTGTCCCAATAAGTATATTCTTAAAATAAATTTTACATTTTGATAAAGCAATCCTTGTTTTATTGTCATTCTTAATTAATCTAAAATGAATTATAACAAATTTATAAGATTTAAGACTTAAATTAATATTATTTATTCTAAAAATAATAAATTTTTTTAATTCGTCTTGTAATAAATCTAAAATATTAAGCCTTCTTATTGTGCTGTAGTAAGAGTTTTTCCATATCTTGAAATGATTTTCAAACTTATTTCCAGGTATCAAAGTTGGACTAAATTCAATTGTTTGTATATTGATTATTGGAATTTGCCTTCTTAAACTAAGAATAAATTTTATAAATTTAAATTCTAATCGTGAATACATTCTAGATTGTCCACAGTTAAGATGGTTTATCAATATTTCATTACGACTACCTAATCTTTTTACAAAAATATAACAATTCTTGTTAATATTATATGCCTTTTTGATATGTAGATTAAAGAAGTAATTAATTAAAGAATGAAACAGTTTCCATAAATATAGCTTACCCGACACCATCCATGGAACAATAACGTTCATTTCTATAATAGAACATAATAGTTTTATGTAAATATAGATTTTATAAAGATTTTATATATACTAATTATATGAGTGAAGAACAAGTCTGGATTAAAAATACAGATTACAACTCTAATAGACTGTATAAACTTGTATGTAATGATAATTTGGATGATTTTGAGTATTATAGTGAAAATGATAATCACGAAATTGAAAATCTGGTTAACCTAACATATATTAATCTTCCTACAATAATGAATGTATTGAAATTAAGATATAGCCAAGATAATATATATACATTTAATGGAGACATATTGATATCGATAAACCCTTTTAAAAAAATTGATATTTATAATTCCATTAAGTCCGCTAATATTTTAGACCCTCATATCTATTCAATAGCAGAAAAGGCATACAATGATATAAATCTTAGAAATCAATCTATACTTGTTTCCGGAGAATCAGGTTCAGGAAAAACGGAAAATACAAAATATATTCTTAAATATTTATGTAATAACTACGCAGATAATGATAACATTGCTTCTAAAATAATAAATTCAAATTATATTATTGAGTTATTTGGTAATGCCAAAACTATAAGAAATACTAATTCAAGTAGATTTGGTAAATTTATAAAGCTTTATCTTACTGAAGATAAAATAGTTGGAGCTAACATAGAAAACTATCTTTTAGAAAAATCAAGAATATCATTTTCGAATTCCGACGAAAGAACATACCATATATTTTATCTTTTTTGTCATGCTAAAGATAAATTAAATATGTTAGGAGGTAAAGATACAAAAGATTATAATTTACTCAAAAATTCTAAATATAGTGAAAGAATAGAAGAATTTGAAAATTTTGACTTACTCATCCAAACTATGAAACAGTTTCAATTCACTGATATAGAAACAAATAAGATATTTGCGACTATTAAATTAATATTAGAACTACTTAACTGTAATAGTAAGGAGGAATTACGTATTTGTCTTAAAGAACAATCTAACAGTATAGAGATATTAAATTTAGATGCAGACGAACTATTTATATCGTTAACAACTAAAACTTACATTGTATCCAATGAACATATTGTAAAAGATTTAGAGCATGAAGATATTCTTGTAAGTATAAAAACATTTTGTGAAGATAAATATGAAACCTCTTTTAATAGAATTATTAAAAAAATAAGCGATAGTCTTGGAAGTAAAACAGATAAATATATAGGAATACTTGATATTTTCGGATTTGAGGTTTTTGAAAAAAATGGTTATGAACAGCTATGCATTAACTACACTAATGAAATGTTACAGCAGATATTTAACCAATATGTATTTAAAAGTGAACAGAGTGAATATGAAAAGGAATCTCTGGAATGGAAACATATAGATTATGTGCAAAATGATAATATTATTGATGTATTTAATGGTAAAATATCCTTATTTTCTATTATAAACGAACAAACTATTTTAGGATCAGGAAATGATGATAATATTTATGGTCAATTTGAAAAATATATACCCGAAGATTTATTTACGATTGATGAGTTAAAAAGAAAAGACCATATTTTTTCAATTAAACATTTTACAGGAAAAGTAGATTATGAAGTAAATAATTATGTTCTTAAAAATAGAATTACACGAACAAATACAAAAATAAAAACTAACTTACAGTATTTCAATAATCAGTTATCAACATTAAAAAAAGAGTTATTAGTAAATAATTGTCAATTTGTAAGATGTATTAAACCTAATAATAGAAACGTTAAAGAGCAATTCAATGAGTTTAAGATATATGACCAGTTATTATATAGCGGTATAATCGAAGGAATTAAAATAGTCCTCGCCGGTTATCCTATAAAGAAAAATAAAACCGAAATAAATCATGAATTTAGGTTTTATTCCTATTATAATAAAAAAAAATCAATTACTGAAATATTAGATACAAAGGAAAATGATGCTAATAAATTTCAGATAGGAAACTCAAAAATATTTATGAAATCCAATTTTTACAAGGAACTTAGTAAAATTAATAGTAAATATCAATCAAAAATTGTAACAGAACTTCAAAAGAACATTAGAAGATTTATTGCTGTAAGAAAATACTATTATAGTTTATACTATATTACTCTTATACAGTCTAAAATTAGAGAATTTATAAGCACTCAAAAAGTTATAAAACTCAGGAAGAATAATAATGCTACTATAATTAACTCATACATAAGAAGATTTATTTATAAAAGAAAATATAATCACTATAAATCAGCTACTATTATTTCTAAAAATATTCGTAGAGCAATACACGTAACCAAATATAAAATAAGATTAAACAAGATTAACGAACTTGCAGCAATAAAAATTACTTTCTGGTTTAAAAGAATACTAATTAGCAAAAAAATATTTAATCGGTCAGTAATTAATAAATTAAGTATCAAATTAGAAAGTAGTCATAAAGATTTATTAAGTCTTAAATCGGAATTATTAGAAACTCAGAACGAATTACGAACTAAAAATATTCTTCTTAATTCCAAAGAAAATGAAATTAAAAGTTTAAAGGACGAAGTCAAACATCTTAAAAATAGTATAGTTAGTATAACCAGTGTAGATACTCTGAAAGATATTGATTCCGAAATAAAGATAAAAAAGAATATGGACAATCTATTAGATGTCAATAATTTTGATAAATCTATTGATTCAATTGATATAATTGAAAATTATGATCCAGGTGAAGAAATTGTTAATAATACACGAGATAATGATGATTATACAACAAAAGATATACCTATAAAAACAATAACTATGAATGAATTATATAATATATCTCTCTCGTCAGACAGTGACAATGAGCTTTCTTTAAACAAAGAAGATATAGAATATATACAAAATAAAAAATTAGAAGAATTAGGAGCTAAAATGGAAAAATTATATATGGAACTTCAAAATAAAAAACAAATAATTGAATATATGCGTTCTAAATATGTTAACTTAGAAAGGTCTTATCAAGTTGAAAAGCTAAAAAAAACAAATATATGGGAAATCATGCATTCGTATTTTAAGTAAATAGAACAGACGTAATATGGTAAATATGATTAGGAGTGCTTTTTTTTGTATCTCGTTTAAAGAACTTACAAAGATTACAATACACTGTTTGTGTAGCATATACATCGCTCATTGCTCTATGAGCATTTTTATTATCAATTCCAAAAAGTTCACACAACCATTCAAGTCTGTGTGACCTTTCATTAAGGACATATTGTGACATTCGCATAGTGTCCAACGCATAAACTTTAGGGAACTTAATTTTATACTTGGCACATTTTGCTTTAATAAATGGCATATCAAAGCCGTGAATATTGTGACCAATTAGATAAATAGGATGTTTTTCAGGGTTGTTGGCCTTAATAAATTCAACAAACTTTTTTAAGACTGTTTCTTCATCAGGCTGTTCTTCAACCATTTCGTTAGTAATATGAGTAATATTAGTAATAAAAGGAGTAATTCTTTTTTTAGGTTTTACAAGAGAATCATATTTATTTCCATCATTATTAAGAACGGCAACTTCAATAATCTCGTCTTTGAATGGATTAAGACCAGTTGTTTCAAGGTCAAACCAGTTAAGACGCGATTTGTTTCTTCCTGAACTTCTCAGCAACATTTCTTTAGTATTCATAATAATATTTAAATAAAAAATATATTCAAATTTTACGGTATGTTGTAATTTTACAAATTGTAGTTATTAAGCTTTATTATCATTCATATTAAATGCTTTAATTAATCTATCTATTTCGCTTTCAAATTTTAAGAAACATTTTTTATAATTGTTGATATTAATTTCATCTAAGTTATTTTTATCACAACTATTAAGTCTATTGCTTATATATTGTGAAATTTTATCTTTATTCATAATTTTTTGTAAAAAAGGGTATATTTTATTAGTCATAACTAAAAATTCATATTCTCTAAATTTAAAAAAATCATCGTTAATAGATTTCGTTCTTCCTGAAATATCTGAATATTTTTGTAATATATTAATACCTTTTTTCCCTTTAATATCATAGCTTATTCCGCTATCTGGATCTAATATTTTATTAAATTGAGACATACTTAATATAATATTAGTTATTAATTTATTCCTTATGTTCTTCTTTCAAATGGTCCTTATCAATTACATTGAAACTTGTATATTCTTTAATGTAAGCACTTAAACCATAATCATTTTGATGAGATTCTTTAGATACTCCATGTGAATCAGATAATTTAGTAATAACGAGTAAAATATTAGTGACAAAACTTGTAATAGTTTTAAAACTATAATATGAACCAATCACAAGAATACCACTTAGAATCCAGTTAATTGCTGTTAACAATAACACTGAACGTGTAGCTACGTAATAAGCGTGATTATATTTTTTCAAACGTTTTTTAATATCACTGTATTCGTTAAGAACTTTAGGTAAGTGATAATCACCCTTCCGCTTATCTATATCTAGATATTCTATTAGGAACATTTCTCTATTAAACTCAAAAAAGTAAAGAATAGCAAAAGCCACTACATTGATAATATTAACTGATATAACAAAGTTACCATAACCTGATTCTCGTTTAACATTTTGATCATATGAACAAACTTCTCCTTCACAATTTTGAACTACTGATAACGCAAGGAATGATGCCATAGCAACCTTAAAAATTTCTACAATAAATAAAAAATAAACTTTAATCATCTGTTCTCTATCCGCATCTTTTGTTAATTGTTTTATTTCATCGTCACTATCACTATCACTATCACTATTAATAATTATAGTTTCCATGTCTTTAGTTTCATCTAATATTTCATCAGGTTGTTCAACAATTTCATCAGTCTGTTCGAGTATTTCATCGTTTTGTTCAACAATTTCATTAGTTGATTCTAAATTATTAGTAGCACTATTTTCATTATCAAAATTATCACTTAGTTCAATGGTATCTCCGCCACTTTCTGATTCATCAGATTCTACAATTTGTGTAGTTCCATGAAGTTCATTTTTATCAATTACCTCAGTATCACTTTGTGAAGATTTATCCGCTACTTTTATATCACTCATATAAATTATTATATAAACTTATGTTTAAATAAAAAATTATTTAATTATTATTTTTAATTGCCCACCATGCCATGGTTATAACAACGGCTTGTTGAACATCTTCAGTGACTGAATAGGCAACTGCGAGGACCGCGATTGTTTGAACTGGAGAGCTGGTGTATACCTTTTTTTCGTTCTCGGAGTAAGGTAACCCTAAATCCATAGATACAATTGCTGCTGTAGCAAGAGCTACAATTAATGTTGAGATAGTTTTTACTTGTTCCATCATTCTTATACTTTATACAAATATATTAATTGATTAATTAGTTATATTTTTATTTAAATTTTTAATAAATATACTAAATAAATGAATAGTAGTAATTATAATTTAAAAACTGTTATAGTTGGAAATACGGGTGTTGGAAAGTCCTGTCTTATTCAAAAATATACGCGCGACCAATTTATTCCATTTCATGAAACTACTATAGGAGTAGATTTTGCGATTAAACATTTAAAAATACCACTGTTCAGTCAATTATACAATGTAAAAATGCAACTTTGGGATACAGCGGGTCAAGAAAAATTTAGAGCCATAACTCAATCATACTATAGAAATTGTTGTGCGGCGGTAGTTGTTTTTGATTTAACAAATATTGAAAGCTTTAATTCATTAGACTATTGGATTAATACCATTAGAGAAGGATGTGGTTTAGATACTAATATAATAATTATAGGAAATAAATCAGATATGACAGGTCATTTAGTTACTGAGGATGAAATTAGGCAAAAAGCAACATATTACAATGTTAAATATTTTTTAACAAGTGCAAAAGAATTAGATACGACAAGTATTCCATTTAATATAGTTGCTCAAGATGTATTACTTAAAGTAACTTCTAATCCTTATACAAATTATCCAGGAGCAAGAAAAATAGAATCGCAAACAAAAAATAATGGTTTTAGTATAACTTCTGAACGACCAAAAAGAAAGCGCAATAGATGTTGTAGAAATTAAACTAAAATGATACGTCATCGTGATATCTTTTTACAAGATACTCCGGAATATTATCGAAATTAATAAGAAGATTATTTTTTGAATATAAGTCAAAGCTTCCAGGATTTTCATTAAATTTTTGCATAAGTAAATCTTTATTTTCTATAAGTTTAAGTGCTGTTTTATTACCTACTCTATTGAAAATTTTAGGAATACAATCACTCGCATCTCCAACTATACACTTCATAGCAATATCTTTGTCTTTACTTCCCAGAGATTTACAATTGTAACATTTCATTTTAGCGTCATATAATTCTACTTGTGGTGTTATCAATTGAAGTAAATCATGGTCACTTGAAATAATTTTTATGATTTCATTGGGGTTTTTATCAAGTATTTTTGTGGTTGTAAGTGCTATAATATCATCAGCTTCTAATTCATCTACTTTAAATTGATAATACTTAGAATTATCAATAAGAGGGCCAATAATATCCGTATAGCATTTTTTAAAAACTGGTCCACCAGTAAACTTATTCTTTGTATAATTAACTTCGCGATTACTTTTATAATCAGGGTAGTGCGGAACACGCCAGATTTTATCTCTTGGACAATCTCTAGCAAAAATTACCCTATCAGGCTTAAATTTTTTTTCAAACTTTTGAAGCGTTTGTAGAAACATTTTTTTAAATTTTTCCCAAAACTCAACATTTTCAACCCATTCATATCCATCTTCAATAACTTCATCTTGATGCGCACATTTATACCAATTTGTTGTGGCAAAAAACCTGTAAAAATTAAAGTAGGATGTATCGATTATAATTGTCGTCATTGGATTAATCTCAAATGATATCTTTAATAAAAAATCAAATTTATTATTTTATTTATACTAAGAAACTGGAATCATAATTTGTTTTCCATTACTACTTCTGATAACTCGATCAAACATCGTATTATAAAGCCCATCTTTATTACTCCAATAATCAAAGATAAGAATATTTTCAATTGGAGCATCTTCAAGTTGATGAAGAACATTATATAGATTAAATAGTGCCTCAAGTATATTACCATCCTTACTTAGGTCAACATACGCACCAAATTTATCTCTACAATGAAAATTCTTAGCATTAAAATCAATACAGGCACATTTAGTTAGATAATAATCAATTGATTTTGATAGTGAAGCTGTAATAGATTCATCTACATTTGCTTCTTCAGCAAAATTACTATCAATAAAGTTAAACATGAGTGTTTTTTTACTGGGAGCATAATGACTAATATTAGACCCAGGATGTTCTGCTTGCTCTGATACTTCACATTGAATAACATTAGCATTAATGCATATATCACTTGATGATGTTGCCAAACAGCATATAATATCTTCTTTAGTAATTATTCCAGGTCTTACAATAGAAACGGTATCATTTTCTACTTTAACTATTGTGCTTTCAACGCCAAGTGATGTAGGTTCATTATCAAGTAGAAGATTAATATTACTATTTTTAAAGTATTTAACAATATGATCTTTGTAAGTAGAAGTGATTTTACCGCTCATATTGGCACTTGGTGCTACGATAGGAACCATTGAATATTCAAGCAATTTCCTCGCAATTGTATTAGATGGACTTCGCAGAGACACCCATTCTGTTCCTGAAGAAACAATATCAGGAACGTAATGACTCTTTTTTACAAGAATTGTAAAAGGTCCCGGCCAAAATTTATCAGTAAGTCTTGTTACGAGCTCCTCCTCAGAACTATTAAGGTCCATATATAATTTAGCACCCTTGATATTTAAAATATGCATAATAAGGGGGTTATTGCTGGGACGCTTTTTAATTTCATAGATCTGTTTAATTGCTTTTTCATTCATACAGCTTGCCCCAATACCATATACTGTTTCTGTAGGAAACACTACTATTTCACCATTATTAATCTTATTTCCACATAATCTAATATTCTCATCCGTCAAGTCATAAGCAGTATATTCTGTCTGTAGCATAGCCATTATCTTTTAAACCTGTTACAAATTTATAATTAAAATCAAATTTGTAATTACTTATGTAAGTTTTTCAAAATTAAGTAACTAATTTAATTTGTATGTCGTTAGTAAGATGGAAAATGATAGAGAATGCGATGAAATATTAAACAATATCATTAATGAATTAGAAATAACAAAAGAACAAGGTATACGAATATCAGAAAAACTTAATGAACAAACTGAAACTATGAGTAACACTTGTGCTAAATTAGAAAGAATTGAAAATGAAACAGAGGTATCTAATTGGTATTTAAATTACATTAAGGCTACATTTGGTAAAATATATAAGAAATGTAATTCATTTCCTGAAAGATATAAAGCACGTTCTATAGGACGCAGGCTAAAATTGAAAACAGAGCTTATTTTGGCTCAGAAAGCAAATGATACGAGTATTCCTAAACAAGAATATGTAGATAATACAAAAATATCTAAGATACAAAATATCATATCCGATATTAACTATATTAGTAATATTAATAGTAATGAATTAGACAAGCAAAATAAAATAATTGATTACAATACTGAATTGGCCGAATCAAATGAAGAAAGTATGTTTAAGAATAGACTCAAGATAAAAAAGATTTTAGATTAAACTATTTAAAAGGAATTTAGATTATATTTAAATACTACTTAAAAATGAATAATTCCAAAAAAAGGATTATGAATGACTTAAAAGTGCTACGTAAAAACAATATTGAGTTTGAATCTATAGATACTCATACTATCACGTGCATTATAACAGGTCCGAAAGACACACCTTACGAAAAAGGTTCATGGAAAATAACTATAGGTTTTCCCAACAATTATCCTTTTAGCTCCCCGTCAATAGGATTTCTTGATAAAATTTATCATCCAAATATTGATTTTAACTCAGGTAGTATATGCTTCAATGTTCTTAATGAAGAGTGGAAACCAATATATACAGCTAATCATATTATTGAAACATTTATACCACAACTACTAACTTATCCTAATCCCGACGATCCATTAAATACTGATGCTGGGAAATTATTTAAACTAAATCCAAAACAGTTTGATACCGTAGTGAAAAATAAGATATTTCAAAATTCACTAAAAAAGTAAAATATAATCTACTTAAACAAATGTAGGTAAATTATATTTAATGGTAGTTTACATATTAAGACATGAGCAAAGAAATCTTGAAAAAGTAGATTTTTTCACACCTCTTAATCATATTGGAAGACATAATGCTAATACGAGAGTATTTGAAAAATTCAATGATATTGAATTAGAGGACATATATAGTTCACCATACAAAAGAACTCTTCAAACTGTTGATAAAATCTCATGTGTCAAAGATATTTCAATTAAGTTAGATTGGGCATTAGCAGAAAAAATTAATCATGAAAAGGCAACATCATTAACTTGGCCGAGTTATGAGGAACAATCTAAAGTTCATGAACTATTTAATATTGATTTAAATTATTCACCAACAGCCGATAAAGACTATATTATTTCTTATAACGAATCACTTGATAGTTTTATAACACGTGTTGATACATTTTGCCATTTTTTAAAGACACAAAAAGATAAAAATATATTAGCTGTTTCTCATCAATCTATTACAGATCGTATTATAAAAAATCTTACTAATGAAGAATATCAACTTGAAATGGGCGAATGCTACGAAGTTAATATAGAGTAAAAATTTTAATATACTAATTATTAAAATAATTACATACCATATACCTTTTGGAAAATATAGATATAGTTGTCGTCGTGATTTGCTGGTAATAAATCTATAATTCTAATTAATTTAAAACCTGATTTTTTAGCAAGACTTTTATAATATGATATATTTTTCATGTAAAAACTATGTTTGTTTTGTCTGTGTTTAGTGTTATCATTAAACATAAAGTTTTCTTCGAATTCAACATTATCTTTTTTAAATTTCCAGTCAGCTAAATATTTAAACTTATCAAATTTAAGTTTAGTTTGGGTAACTCTATGATTTGTATGCTTTTGAGGATTAAATAATGGAATAAGTTGAGAGGCTCTTTCAAGAACAGGATCAAATTTCTCTCTATCTACAAGATGTATACAGAAATAACCCTTAGGTTTTAACCAATAATTAACATTTCTAAATATTTTTTCTGGATATTCTGAGTAGTAAACAGTGTAAAAGAAACATGTTATATGGGAAAATTCTCGGTTTTTAAATGTAGATTTGTTATGAAAATCTCCTTTTACAAGTGGAATAGTAGGTTCATTTTTACGAGCAACCTCTAACATCTTCATAGATTTATCTACACCTACACAATTAAATTTATGTTTTTTCATAATGGATAAATGCTTACCAGTTCCACATCCTAAATCTAGAAATTTAATTTGTTTTTCTTTAAAATGCTTATCACTTTTAACAGCATAGTTTTTAATATTGTAAAATTCAAATTCATTTTTTAAGTCAGAAGAAAATAGCTTATCATATACTTTTGAGTAAAAATTATCATAGATTGAAGTAAAATTCTCTTTAACTTCATAGTTGTCAAAACTGCCAAATCCTTCTTTTACATCGAAATCATCATCTCTTGACTTGTAATAATAACCCAATATTGAAGTTATTACAATAAATAAAATAAGTTGTAACATAAATGTTTTCATTTATATTTTACTAATATATTTTTATAAAATAATTTAGGATTCAGTATCTGTTTTTTCAACACAATAATCTCGACAAATACCAAAAGATTTTCTGTGAAATTTAGTAATACCATGAGCTTTAATTGCTTCCCGATGAACTTTTGTAGCATAACACATATTTGTTCGCCACCCATATTTTTCACATTCTGGATTTTTTTCTAACATATCGAGAACATGTTCGTCATGATAAACCTTAGCAAGAATTGAAGCGGCAGCAATGTTTCTAAATTTAGTATCACCCTTTTCTACTGTTTGATGCGGAATAATAATTCCATTAGACTCTTTATATTGTTTAAAATAGTTACCATCTACCAAAATATTATCAGGTTCAACTTCAAGTTTTCCTATAGCTCTATGCATTGCCGCAATAGTAGCATGTAAAATATTTTTCTCTTCAATTTCTTCAAGATCAGCATATTCTACTTTCCATTCCACAGCTACATTTTCAATGTAACGTCTCAATTCAGTTCTTTTCTTAATACTTAGCTTCTTTGAATCATTAATTTCCAAATATTTATCATCTGGGTATTCTTCTGGTAAAATAACTGCTGCCGTATATACACGGCCTGAGAGACACCCCCTTCCTGCCTCATCGATTCCTACTTCCAACATATCGTCAACTGATGAATTCTGCATTTTTTTAATATATTATAATTAATAAATTTATTAAACAAATTTTCTGTATCTTTATTTTTAATTTAAAACTATTTAAAATAATCATAACACTATATTATAATGTCTACTGAAGATAATCAGAGCACTATGAGTAAGGTTTTTGGATCAGTTGCTGATACATTTACCTCACTATATTCGAATGAAAACTTTGATTTGTTAGGTCAAGATAAAGAAATATTAAATATAGGAAACGTTCTTAATTCAATTTTTATTAATCGTGGGGATATTGATATTCCACAGCTTGTTGTAGTTGGTTCTCAATCAAGTGGTAAAAGTTCAATTCTTAATTCAATTCTTGGTATGGATATTTTACCTACAGGTTCTAATATGGTAACAAGAGGACCACTTCAACTTGAATTAATTCAAACAAAAAAAGATATAAAAGCTGTATTTGGTGAATATGTAGATTCTACATGGATGAATCTTAATGAAATCAATATAGATTTTCCCAATCCTAGTGATGAACAAAAAGTAGAAATAAGAAGTATGATTAAACAATTAACTAATCAATATGCGGGTTCAGGAATGAATATAACTGATAGTCCAATTTATCTTAGAATATATAGTCCCAATATACCTAATTTAAGTCTTGTTGATTTACCTGGACTAACGATGGTAGCATGCACAGATAAAGGACAGCCTAAAGATATAAAAGATCGAATCAGAAATTTGGTGGGTTCATACATTAAGAATAAGTCTTCCATAATTATGGCAGTTATGCCTGCTAGAACTGATATAGAGGCTGATATAGCGTTAGATTTAATTAAAGAACATGACCCCAGATGCGAAAGAACTGTTGGGATATTGACCAAAATAGATTTAATGAACGAAGGAACTGATATTACACACCTGCTTGAAAATAAAGTCTCAAAGGACCTACAACTTGGATATGGTTATTATGCTATTAAAAATCGTAATAAAATTGAAATGGACAGTATGAATGTTCTTGATGGTCTAAGAGAAGAATATAGATATTTTTCAGAACACCCCGTATATGGTAATCATAGATACAAAGAGTTTATAGGAATACCTTGCTTGTGTAAAAATTTAAGCGGATTACTTGTAAAATCCCTTAAAAAAAGTTTTCCAAGAATACTGGAAAAAATTAATCGAGATCTTGAATCTAATACAGCAGCACTAAATAAATTGGGTGATCCAATACCACAAGAAGACACTATGAAATCGGCTTATATTCATAAAACTATAGCAAAACTAACAAGAGCATTTATATCTATTCTTGAGGACCGTGGTAAAATTATTAATAGTGGTAGAAATGTAAAGCAACAATTCCTTGAATTTAGACAAACAATTGAAAATTTAGAACCATTTAGCAAATCCAACTGTAATGATTCATATATTACTGATGCTATTTCCAATTGTGAAGGTAATCACATGTCTTTTCCTTCTCCACCAGTTGAAGTATTAGAACAACTAATGAAAGATCCTATCAAAAGACCTATCTTTAATATTAATCAACATGCCCAAAAATGTAGTCAAAATATTATGAATGAGCTAAATGTTCTTGTAGAGCATCTTTTAGAAGAACAATCTATTAATCGTTTTCCTGAATTAAACAAATTAATTACCAAAACTTGTCTAAATGATGTATTTATTCCTCACCTTAATAAGACATATAAAGTAATTGAAGATGAATTATGTAGTCAGGAAAACTATATATGGACAGATGACCTTAAATTCAACGAGGCACTTGTAGATAGTAATAGTAGTAATGTCGATGTAATGAGAATACTTGCTGAAAATTATTTTAAAGCTACAATTTATATTCTTCAAGATACTGTGCCTAAAAAGATTATGTATTACCTTGTAACACAATCACAAAGAGATATAGGTTCTAAACTATATGAAATCATAAAAAAAACTGAATTAAATGACCTACTCAAAGAAGTAGATAATATTCAAGAAAGAAGAAACAATCTTGATAAGATTATTAAAGACCTTAGAACTGCTAAAGAGCTCATAGAAGGAATTATGTAAAATTTGATAATAATTAATAAATAAACAATAATTATTAATTACTAAGATGGAAACAACCGATAATTTAATTGGATCTGAAGATGTAAAGATAAAAATAAATTTAACAATTAAATCTGATCCTCATCCTATAATTTCAGATATAGCCGAAGCAACAAAAATACAACTTATTGAACTAATTAGAAAAAAAAATCCAGAAAAATTATATAAAAATAAAAGTAAAAATAAACCAGTTTATTTAGACTTAGCTATGGATATTTATAATGTAACTCAAGAACAAATAAATCATTATCGTGTAGAAAAAGAAAAAGAAAAAGAAAAAGAAATGAAGAAAGATAACCGAAATAAAAATGGAACAATTGAAGCCTTGAGATTGAAAAAACTAGTAGAATTGTATAATAATGATTTTGAATATAAAAGCCACATAGATAAATCTTGTGGGACAGTATTTGATAAATTCGAATTATCAGGCGGGAGACATAATAAACACGATCTTATTGGAATTACAAGTAATGAAAAAAATACAATCGAAGTAAAAGGACATACAAATATATGTAATGAAAAACCTAAATCACTTAAACTTTGGAAATTTACACCTCAGCTTGTAAATTGTAGTGGAAAAGATTTAAAAGAAATATTTTCAATTTATGCTGAATTTTATTATAATCAACTTCATAAATATAAAAATATATGGACGGATCTTCCTGATATTCCTACAAAAGAAGAATATATAATTAAAGATTTAGGACCGGGTTCAGCTGGAACCGATTTTTCAAAAGCTCTAAAAGAAAAGAAAAATAACGAAACCGCCGCTTATCTTGAAATTTTTGAAAATTTACATAAAACCGCAACATCACTTATTTTAGATAAACTAAATAGTAATTTAGATTTAAAAAATAAACTTTGTATTTTAATTCAAGATCAAATGATAACAGCATTAAATAATAAAAATTTATGGTTTAATATATACTATAAAGAATGTGATCAAATTACTCCTAATATCAACGATATTGTTTGTTATGTTACACCTAAAATTAAAAATTTAAAAATACAATCTATTAGTAACGAACCTGCAACTAAACAAAGATGTTTTGATCTAAAAATAAAAACGAGTTATGATCTGGAATGTAATGATATTACAGAAAATTGTTCAGGTGAAACGAGATTGAGATGGTCCAATGGAAAAGGGATCTCTAATTTAATGTGGAAAATTGATTAATCAGTTATTAAATATAGGTAAAATGTAATTAATTTCAGTAGTATTAATCGCATTATTACCAAAATATGTCTTTATAAACTCTTGTGTTTTTTTATTTGAAAGCGACTTCATAATTTTTTTATATTTCTTTACAAGTTCAGTATCATTTATACCATCTTTATACCTAATACAAATTAAGTGATTTTCAATTAAATATTCGCTACTAATATCTAAAAGAGAGTATTCAAATTTATATTGTCCTACACCATAACCTCTGTTCATTACAAGAAGTGGTCCTGTTTCACCCGTCTTATCTATGAAATTTTTTTTCTCATCATTTTTGTATTTCTTTACAGTATCAATATCAGCAATATCACCACTATAAATAAGTCTTGTTTTCGAATTGTCATCTGTAAGTATTGATTTACATTGATTCCATACTATATTTCCTACATTAACTTGAAAATTTAGTTCATTTAATGTTTTGTAATTGCTATAGTAAGTTTTTAATTTGCTAATATTATCAACTGTTCCGAATATTGTATAATCACTTACTTTAAGAGTAAAATTACTATTATCAGGATTATCTTGTTTCTCAACTACAATTATGATAGTATCTTGTTTTGTATCAATATACTCATCATCGCAGTTCTCTATAAAATGGATTTTGAAATTCTGATCAATAAATTGACGAGTTTTATTATAATAAAGACAATTTATGAAGTTTCTTGGTAATACAAAGCTAAGAATACCGTTATTGTTAAGCATTTTTAAAGATTTAATTACAAATAGTAGAAATATATTAGGTCTTCCATCAAAATATTCATGGTAATTATTAGGAGCGTCATGTTTTTTCATTACGTAAAATGGAGGATTACCAATAATAAGATCATATTTCTTTTGATCTTTATATTTAATAAAATCTTCGTTAAGCAAAATTACGTTACTCGATTGCTTACTTTTAATAGATTCAAAAATAGTTTTATTAAGTTCTATACCATTAATTTTTGAATCAGAAAAATATTTGGTTAGATAATCTATGAATTCACATGAGCCACAAGATGGTTCAAGTATTGATTCTATTGGAGTTTTTAATGATTTTACCTTGTTAATCATATTAACAACAGTCTCAGGTGGAGTAAAGAATATACCCTGTGTTTTCTTTTCAACCTTAGTTATACTACTGGTAAGAGACTTAGATATATCACTGAACTCAGGTTTATCTACACTATCTATTGATACTTTAAGCTTAATTTTTAGAGATTTGCTTTTCTTTTCTTCCATACTCTTTTATTTGTATAATAATACACACAAAGTTTTATAATCAAATTTAAAAAATAAAATTGATTAAAAATCTCAAAATAATTAATGTTTAAAGAAGATGGATGCAGATACCAAAAACAAGTTCTCTCGACAAATAGGTGCTGTTGGTAGAAATACCATGGAAAAACTAATGAATATTAAGGTTCTTTTAATAGGCGGAGACATGATGGGGATGGAAGTAACTAAATGTCTATCTTTAATTGGTATAAAAGAGTTATATATTTTAGATAATGATAAATTAACCAAAAAGAAAAAGAATAATCTATATTTTAGTTCAGAAACATCATACAGTCTTTCAGAAAACTTAATAGAGTTTGCCAAAGAGTTAAATCCTTCATTGATTACTCATAAAATTTGTAAATTAGATTTTGAAGATATTAAAAAAAATAATATTAATGCGATTGTAATGACAAAAGTTAGTAACTATAATTTGACTAATATTGATAGGGTTTGTTCAAAAGAAAATATTAAATTTATCCTTGGTCTCAATTATGAACTAGAAGGTTACATTTTTAGTAACTTTGGAAAGCATTGTATTATTGATAAAGATGGTGAGCCATGCGTATCAGGCTATATTGAAGATTTTACTATTAAAGATGATGAGATTAAAATTACATTGGAAAAACTGGATAATAATTTAATAAGTAATAATGGTAAGCTTATTTCAGGTAAAAAAGAGTTTAACATTAAAATTAAATCAAGTTCCCTAACTGAGATTACAGTTAATAAAAGTGATAATCTATTAGAATTTCTGAAAAATAACAATGTAAAATTCTTGGAAACAAAGGAAACAATTTATAAAAATTATAAATCATTTACTGAAAAATCAAACGATTATAGTTATTTATCTGATACAACGTCCTTTGCTAAAGATGATACGCAAATTACTGAGTTTTTAAAAAATATTACTGGAAATAATACAATTAATAAAGATTTTAGGAAAAAACAGGATTTTAGTATTCTTTCAAGTATTATAGCTGGCATTATTTCTCACGAAGTAATTAAAATTACTGGAAAATATACACCTATTGACCAACAGATATATTTTAACTATGAAAGCCTTCGAGGTTCTAATTTTTATAGGTCAAGTAATACTAAAAATTCTGGTTTTCTTGATAGAGATCTTATTAGAAAAATAAAAAAAGCTAATGTGTTTATGGTTGGTTGCGGAGCATTAGGCTGCGAAATTTCTAAGAATATGGGAATGATAGAAATGTCATCCAATGTTAACTCTCGGTTTACAATTACAGATATGGACATTATTGAACAATCTAATCTTACGAGACAATTTCTCTTTGGGAACAAAGATATTGGTAAATCTAAATCATCTATTGTAAAAGAAAAATTAAAAGAATACTGCCCTATTATGAATATTACTGAATATAATACCGAAGTAGGTGAAAATACAGTTGATACATTTAATTCCGCTTTTTGGAATAATTGTGATTTGGTGATAGGAGCACTTGATAATATACCAGCGCGGAAGTATGTAGATAGTAAATGTGTTGAATTTGATATTCCTCTATTTGATTCTGGAACATTAGGAACAAAATGTAATACTCAAGCGATTATTCCTAACAAAACTGCTACTTATAGTGAACTTACGGATCAGGAAGAAAAAACTATCCCTATGTGCACAATAAAGACATTTCCTAATAAAATTGAACATTGTATTGAATGGGCATTAGACATTTTCCATACATATTTATCTATTCCTATTCAAGATATTAATAAATTAATTTCAGCTCCTGAACAATTGGAAGAGGAATTTCTTACTATTGATAATCAATATAATCGTAAACTAAGAATTGATAATTTAATTAAATATGCTAAAATTTTTAATCTTGATAAAACAACAAATAAATTAGATGAATTCTTCCTATTAATAACTTATATCATTGAAACAGTATTTATAAACCCTATTAAAGATATTTTGAATACTTTTCCAGATGATCTTACTAATGAATCAGGGTCATTATTCTGGTCAGGTAAAAAACTTAAGCCATCGGTTCTTAAAATTGAAGATTTTCCCATATCTTTTGCGGAAAGTATTTATAATATATTTAGTTCTTCTATGAAACTCCCAATATGGTCAAATGAAGAATATACGGATTTTGTTAAGAACTATAAACCATCTGATTATACTTCTAAAAAACTTAATATTAATGAAAAAAAAGATATAGTCAAAGAAGATATCGGCGAATGTGAAATTATAGACAGAGAAAAAATTAAAGAGAGTATTCAGTTGGCAAGCAAAATTATTGTTAGCGAAACCGCAAAAGAAATCAATATTATTGAATACGACAAAGACGACAATATTATGCTTGATGGAATGACAAATTTATCTAATCTTAGAGCAAGTATCTATGGTATTGATTTAGTTGATTCGTTGGATATTAAACTCATTTCAGGAAAAATCATACCAGCTTTATCTACAACTACAACAGTTGTATCAGGATTTGTAACACTTGAAATTATTAAATATCTTAACGAGCAAATAACATTTAAACACACGCCATCTGATATCAATGTTAATTTGGGAACTAATCAATACATTCTATTTGATAGTCTTAAGCCCGAATCAACATATGATAATATGTATTCAAAAGCTTATGGTATGCCTGTAAGAACTATACCATATATGTTTAACACTTGGGATAAAATTAAAATTAGTTCTACAAAAGAATGCTGTCCTGATACAAATGAACTGGTTTCAATATTACAATCAGATTATAAAATAGATGTTAGTATGATAACATATGGTTCAAAAATCATTTATGAAAAGACAAATACTGTTAATAAAAGTATATTTGAGTTGTTTAATGAACTAAATATCCCTAGATGTGAGAATATTAAATTATCTATGTATGCTTATGATAATTCAGGAATTCCTATTTTGACTCCGCCATTATTTGTAGAAAATTAGGTTTATTTAAAAAATTTAATATAATTGTTATATACAAATATGAAATTACTAACTTTCTGTATATGCCTTGTAATTATACTAATTGTATTTTTTTCATATTTAGCATACAAGAATTTTAAAGGTAATCAAAAAAATGATAATGATCTAGAAGAAATAAAAAAAATTACTTCTCAGAAAAGAAAATACAATTCGTCTAAATCGAAACCATCTATTAAAAAAGAACAAGAGGAATCCCCCCAAAACATACAACTTGAAATCAAAGAGAGAAACTTAATAATGATTATTGAAATTAATGGACATCCTAATTTATATAATGTAGAAATAGAACTATTTGATGACATTGTTCCATTAACTGCTAAAAATTTCAGAACTATCGCTACAAAAGGTGTTAATAATAAATCCTATAAAAATTCTATATTTCATAGAGTCATTAAAAATTTCATGATTCAAGGAGGAGATATTATAAATCAAGATGGCACTGGGTCAACTTCAATATTTGGAAAACAATTTGAAGATGAAAACTTTCAGCTAAAGCATACTTCAAAGGGCTTATTATCTATGGCAAATAGTGGACCTAATACAAATGGTAGTCAATTTTTTATTACAACTGAATTAACGCCTCATTTGGATAATAAACATGTTGTATTTGGAAAAGTAGTAAAAGGATATGATGTTATTGAAAAAATAGAACGTCTTGCTACCGATGCTAACGATAAACCTTATCAAACCGTTAAAATAATTAATATCAGTGAAAAATAATGTTAAATTATATTATATAATGCCTAAAAAAGCAAGTTCTAAAAAAAGATGTCCAAAAGGGACTCGAAGAGATTCTAAAACAAAACAATGTGTTAAAAAAGGGTCACCTGTAAGACAATCTAAACAAACTAAAAAAAAT
>MDSW01060638.1_pt1 | contig 25417 bp, 23 predicted proteins | sample 811171 | NCBI WGS metagenome assembly MDSW01 (sample SAMN05326641, study PRJNA326480) | marine metagenome | isolation source: seawater | place: Atlantic Ocean: North West | collected 2012 | reverse complement strand
TATTTTTTTCTGCATCATAACAAGTAATTTTTAATTTTTTTTTATGGTGCCTCGAATTTAATTTTCTTACAAAAGTGCCCGTTGAACATCCTAAATCCAACACTTTAGAATTTTTTTCTAAAAAAAAATCTGATAATTCCAATCCAATTTGATGGCACCAAAGATAAAGAGGAATAGACTTGTTTATATGATCATCAAATGTTTTCCATACTTTATTACCAAATGTCCACGAAGCATTTGATGCAAAAATATTTTGACCAAGAGGTTTTTTAACCATAAAAATATTTATATCCTTTTTTACTTAAAATACTAGAAATAGAAAAATTTTTGTTATTTGTTATTTGATTATACAAAAATTCCAAATTTATAATTTTAAAGAGTTTTTTATTATCTACCATCAAATTTTGATTTATTTTAAATTTTTTTAAAACTTTAAATTTACTTAAATTCCAATATTTTAAATTGGATATTCTTAAAGCATAATTTCTTGTTCCCTCTTTTTTTTGATTGATAAATTCACCAAATATAAATTTGGCCAATTCTTTGAATATAATTTTCCCATTATCATTTGTTTGTTTTGTTTTTGATTTGTAGGCAGAATTTAAGTTTATGATAAATTTTACCAAATCTAAATCTAAAAAAGGGTTTCTAAGTTCTAAAGACTCATACATTGAGTATTCATCACTATGAGGTAGTGTGCATGTTTGAAGAAAAATACTTATATCTTCTAAAAAAAGTAATTGTTTTTTTTTTTCATTTTTATTTTTTATAAATTTTAGTTTTTTTGAAATATTTAACCTATTTATCCTAAGATAATTTAAATAATCATTTGTAAGCTTATTTTTAATATTTTTTTTTATTGAAATTATTTTATGAAACGAGTCTTTTTTATTTAAATTTGTATCTGAAAATGTTTTATATCCACCACATATTTCATCAGCACCATCGCCTGAGAGTAATACTTTAACTTTTTTTTTTCTAGCAAATTTACAAATATCACTCATTGGTACACCGCCCCCCCATCTACTAGGAGAATAGCTATGTAAAATTATTTTGTATAATTTATATATATATTTTTTTGGATTATGGTAGATAAATTCAGGTTTTTGTATTTTTAATTTATTAACAATTACAGGCACTACTTTATTTGGTATTTCTTCAATTCCTTTTGATACACCAGTAAATGTTTTAATATTCGAATTTATCTTTTTTGAAAAAAAAGTAACTAATGATGAATCTATGCCGCCACTTAATGTTGTGCCAGTGGGAACATCGCTTATTAAACATTTTTTAACAGCATCTTTTAATTTGGTTTGTAATTCATCTTTAATTTCTAAAAAATTTTTTTTTTTTAATGAGTAATAAATTTTCTCGTTTACTAAATAACTTGGATGAAAATATTGATTTATAGTTAATTTTTTTGTGTTATTATTATACTTTAGGTATTGTCCAGCTGGTAAAGAGAAAATATCTTCATATAATGTTTTATCGACAGGCAGTATTCCAGAGGAATTTAAATAAAAATCTAATGAATTTTGACTAAATTTGTTTAATCCAGACAATTTCATTAAAGGTTTAATATTAGTAGAACAATTTAAATTTTTTTCTTTGTATGAGTAATAAAACGGCTTCTGACCAAAATGATCTCTAGCACCAAAAATCATATTAGTTTTTAAATTATAAAATATAAATGAAAACATTCCTTCTATGTGTTTAAGAGTTTTTTTAATACCTAATTTTTTTAACAATAAAAAAAGTACTTCAGTATCAGAAGATGTTTTGCACTTTAATTTAAATTCTTTTTTTAAGAATTTAAAGTTATAGATTTCTCCATTAAATAATAGGTAATGTTTCTTGTATTTATCAGTAAATGGCTGATTTGATCTAGTTTTAGTATCAATTATTTTTAGCCTAGAGTGATATAATGAACAATTGCCTCTAGTAATATATTTTTGAAAATCAGGACCTCTTCTTAAAATTGTTTTTGCAATTGATGTGAATTTAGATCTATCGACTATTGTATTGCTAAACAAAAAACCACACATTAAATTTTTTCAATAACTATATGATAGATTCCACTCAATATCTCTTCACTTGAAACAGTAGGATGTTGTTTACGTATATTTTTCCAAAAATCTTTTATATCTTTAATGAATTTGATTGTTTTATTTCGATAATGGGGAGGCTCTACTGATATAAATTTAATTAAAAAAGAATGTTTTGTAGCTACTTGAATTAGTTCATTTACAGTTGTTCTAGGATAATTAAGACCTTTGTAATAAAATCTGATCATTTCATCAGACCTTTCATTATGAAACTTATTTACGTAATTTTTATATTCATTTTCACCTAAAATAACATGTCCCCAAGGTATTCCAGTAGATGCATATCTATGAGCACCTAAATAAGAAAAAAAGGATCTATGTTTAAAGATTACCAAACCTCCTTTTTTTGTTGAAGAAGATAATTTTTTAAATAACAGATCCCAATTATTAAAATGTTCAATTGATTTTAAGTAAATAATATCGAATTTTAAATTTAATTTATCCAATTTCAAACCTGATAATTGTCTGAAAGAATAATGATAGTTTTTTTTATTTTTGGTTTTAATCTTATTTGGATGGATAGTATGATTTTCGTAAGTTAGGAAACTTTTATAAGTTTTATAATCTAAATAATTATATTTTTTAATAAAATTAATTATTTTTAAAAAAACTTTATATTGGTTATGTTTTGGCCAACTAGTTGTATGCTCACCATCCAAAAATGGATCTATTCCCCAAGAATATTTAATTTCTGTTAGGCTTGAAATGAGTCTAGGTATCATACCATTACCACATCCAACATCTAAAAATTTTTTACCTTTTAAATTAAATCCTAAGTTATTTAAAATTGAAATAATTTGGTGGGTTTGCAATAATATTCTCCCTATTTGATAATCTGTAATTTTATTATCTGGAGGTGGTTGATAATATTTGGTATTTTTTGAAGTGGGATTTAATATATCTTTTAAAAATTTTTTTTCGTTAACTTCGTAAAATGTCTTATTACTTTTTGAATAAAAATATTTTTTTTTTTCTATTTTATTATTATTTTTCATTAATTTTACATATTTGATATAAATTTTAATTAAAAGTAAAACATTTCTTAAGTTTTACTAGTAAAATTTTTTAATTACTTGTAAATCTTTAAAGTTATCTAACTCAAACCATTTATTTTTAATTCTTATAACATTTATTTTTATTTTATATTTTTTAATAGATAAATTTAAAAAACTAGTAAAATCTAAATTTAGCTTTTTTTTTAATGGTAAGTTTTTATAAATTTTAATAAATTTTTGTATAGATCTTTTATCTATTTTAATTAAACCCATAAATTGCCCCTGAATTTCGGAATAACCTTGCGCTTTATTCCCTATCTCTTTTAAAGTACCATTTTTATTCACTTTAAAAGTTTCTAGATCAGTCAATGGATTTTGATATCTTAAAGACCAGTTTTTTTTCCAATTAACATTTGAAGGTAATAGAATTTTTTTTTTACTATTTTTTAATTTTTCAATAATAGAATTATCATAAATAATATCACCGTAGCATATTATACAATCTTCGTTTTTAAGCCAGTAAGATGCTTTGAATAGTGAATATATCATATTTGTTTTATTCCAATTTTTATTAAATATGATTTTTAAATTTAGTTTTTTAAATAAATTTTTTTTATAACCGACAACAACTGCTATGTTATCTATTCCGTTTTTTTTTAAGGCATCTATTTGATGAGTAATAATTTTTTTGTTATTTATTTTTAAAAAGCATTTAGGTTTATTTTTTGTTAAACTTTTAAGTCTCGAACCTCTTCCAGCAGCTAAAATAATTGCTCTCATAAATATATTAATTATGTTAAGAATTTTATTGGTTTAATTAGTTTATCTTCACAATTCAAAATAACGAATTCATGGCTTGATAACTCATTAAATATATTTTCTCCACATCCAATTGCAGCTGGTATTTCAAATTCTGAGCTTCTTATTGCCATATGTGAGTTTGCGCCTCCAAATTTAGTAACTAAACCTTTTATTTTATGTGAAAATATCCAGTCATACCCAGGGTCTGCACCTTCAATTAATACGATTTTATTATCTAATTTTTCGTTTATTGTATTATTTGTTATATTTTTAGTTTTTCCTTCAATTTTTTTTGATGTAATAAAATTAGGAATATTTATTTGAAATGGAGCAATATAAGGACTGGTATCCTCATGAATAATTTGAGGTAACTTTAATGAATTAGTTATTTCATGAAAATCGTTGTTTTTTTTAAAAATATTAATCAATTCCTTTTTTTTAATCCTATCTTTTAAAAAATAATTTATTGGTATATTAGAAGACATCTTGTCATTTAAATTATTGGATCTGGAGAATTTACTTATTATAGCTAAAATATGACTAACACTTTTTGTGAAGATGAACTTACTATACTCGCGTAATGCGATTGCTGTCTTCAAGTAATTAATAAAGCTATCAAAATCCATGTTATTAAAATATTTCTTTAATAGTTTTTGTATTTTTCTTTTTTGTTTATTATTGAATTTAAATTGATGTTTTAAAATTTTTGAATTTAATTTTTCGTCAAAATTGAAATAATTTTTTTCATCATATCTCTTCGACATAATATCGTAAGTACCTGGTCTCAGGTGTCCATATTTTTTTAAAAATTTTTTTCTCCTTTTTTTATCTGTTTTTGATATCTCCAGCTCAGTTATCATTTCTGAAGTGATTGTCTTAATACTTTTTAAAAAATTTTGTGTTTGTTTGTCTGATAAAATATTTAAAATTTTAAGAGAATTTATAATTGTTGTAGATATAAAAGCATGTCTCGCAAGTATCGAAAATGGCAATACTCCATATGTTTTACAATCATTTAAATATGTTCTAAGATTTTTAACATCTCGATCAATTTTAAAATTTCTCTGTTTTTGTTTTAATTTTTCAACATTTTTTAAAGTGTTAGGTAAGCTGAATTTGCTTGTTTCATTCAAACAATTCAAAGTAAGTTTTTTTAAATATTTGGCATATATGATTTTCTCATTTTTATTTAATACATCGCCCACCAAACTTGACATTCTCTGATCAAGGTCAAATGAAAAGCAGGTAATTGCAAGTTCAAATTCAATTTTATCATGCAGTTTTGGGTTATTTTTTAGTTTTTCAAGCCAGTGGTTAATCAGCTTGTTTGAAATTTTCTTAGGTAAATTATTTGGTAAAAAAGAATTTAAACTTAATCTTACATCTATATATGGTTGTCCAGCAAAAGACTGCATTAATTTTTTAAAATGAATTTTTTTATATCCCATTAGCTCTCTTGCATCTGCCCAAATATGATTTGTAATTAATTTTTCATATAAAGAAAATGAGAGAGCTCTAGGAGTTTTGCCAATCATCTCTGCTGGATTCCAATCAGGCATTTGACCAAAGATATTTGTATTTCCACTTAAGTCTTTTCTTTTCTTAAAAAGCTTATTGAGTTTTGAGCCTGTTTTTCTGATTGTTTTTGAAAAATTTTTTTTTAATTTGTTACTCCATGGTTTAGGTTTTGCTATTTGTCTTACTTGAAGTAAATAAATATTTAGATTTTTGTCGCAAGTAAATTCTATATCAAGATAATTATTTCCAACTTTTTTTTCTAAGTCTTTTACTGCTATAATTATTTTTCTGAATCTTGGAGATTTTATTTCACTGATTTTATCTCTATATACATACAGAGATCTATTTGAATATTTAGATGATCCAGATGTCACGGTATTAGTTAATCCACTTACGTCGTCATAATTTATTACGTAATATGGTGATCCATTATTCAAATTGTGGGTAAAAATTACTCCACTTAAATAGGTATTTTGAATCATTTGTTGAATTATAATTTCTGATTTTCCAGAATTAATTTTATTCTTAATGTATCCTCTAATTATATTATTTATTGAGATAATTATTTTTTTCTCATCATTTGTATCTACATCAAGATAGCTATCATAAACTCCAGCATTTGATTTATTATCTTTATCTTCATTTAAAGCAGATGATCTAATGGCTAATTTTTGACAATGATGTTTTTTCAAAAAGAAATAATTGATTTTATTCAAAATATTTATTTTATTTTTTTTCCAATCTGAAACCTCAAATACTAGACTTTTAGGTATTTTAAATATATCCAACTCATCTTCTAATGCAGTCAGTATTCTTCCTTTGGATAGATATTTATAAGATTTTTTCATTTGTACTAATTAGTTCAGCTTTTCCATTTTTAAAATGCAATGTTTTTTCACAATATTTTAATAATTGCTTATTATGAGTAATTAAAAATATTGTATTTTTTTTAAACTTTGAAAATATTTTTTCAATAATTTCAAATTCATTTTCTTCATCCAACTCGTTTGTTGGTTCATCTAAAATTAAAATTTTTTTATTGAGAAATAATGCTCTTGCAATAGTTAATCTTTGCTTTTGGCCACCTGAAATTTTAACACCTTTTTCTCCTACAATTGTTTCAAATCCATAATCCAACTTATTTATAAAATCTTTTAAATTTACAACTTCAATAATATCAATTAATTTTTTTTTTTCTGTCTCATTCAGATTTTTTTTGAATGTTACATTATATGTTATAGATTCATCTAATAAGAAAGTTTCTTGAGAAACGTAAGAAAACAAATTTTTAGTTTGATTAAAATTTTCAAAAACATCTACTCCATCTATTTTGACTTGCCCTTCGTCAGGCTTCAGGAAGCCTATAATTAAATTTGAAAAAGTACTTTTTCCTGAACCACTTTCTCCTAATAGTGCTATTTTTGATCCATTTTCTATTTTTAAATTTAAATTCTCAATTACATTTTGTTCTTTTCCTGGATATTTAAAATTTACATTTTTAAATTCAATGTAATTAAATAATTCTAAAATTTTATTTTCATTATTTAAATTCACTTGTATTTTATTTTCTAACTTTAATTCTTGTACAATCAAATCTATCGATGGAAGATTACTTTTTAACTCATTAAAGGATTTTATTATTCTTGTTGTTGATGGAAATAATCTGAAGCCAGCAATTGCAAAAATACCAAGAGTTGCAAGAATTTCTTTTTTTTCGATACCTATATTGGTCATGAAAATTACAGATATACATAAAGTTACAACCATAAAGGCTTCTATCAAAACTCTGGGACTATCATTAAAGGTTGAAAATAATCTTGCCAAATGTAAAGCTTTTTTTTCTTGCAAGGAATATTCATCTAAAAACAATTTTTCCTTGTTGAATATTTTAAGTTCTTTTATAGCTGATAGACTCTCTAATAATACCTTCATAGCCAAACCAGTATGTATTAGTCTTAGTTTGCTCCATTTTACAGTTTTTATTTTTGCAATAATATAGAAACCTAATGTTAAAAATGAAATTAAACTTAATATTGCTATAGCAACTTTAGGATTTAAATAAAATAAAACTAATGTTACTGCAAATACCACCATGGATTCAATTATTATAGTCATAATTGCTATGAAATATTTAGCGAATCTTGACGTTTCAGAAGTAATATTTCTTATTTTGATCCCAGTATTTTTCTTTAGTGTATCCAAATATAATTGAAGTAAATAAATTTCTAAAAATTTTCTTTGTAATTTGAATTGTATTCTATAGATAAATCCATGTTTCCACCATTGCAGATAAATTATGAATAAGTTTTTTAAAATGAAGATAAATGATACAAAAAGTAGTAAATACAAAATTAGTTTTTCATAACTTAAATTATTTAAATATTTTATTAAAAAAATATAAATTTTTTCTGATTCATAATTTTCAGATAGTATAGTCATTAATAACGGAAATACTGCCCCAATACTTAATGACTCAAGAAATATTATAATAACTACAAATACAAAAAAAAATATAAAATTTTTATTTTCTTCTTTTGGAAGAATACTTAAAACTTTTTTCATAATAGTGATTTAGAAATTAATATATTTTAATTCTCTTTTTCTTAGCAAGATTTAATATTTTTGTATAATTTTTAAACAAATCTAATTTTGATCTATTATTATCTAGATAGATATCACAGCCTTTTGGTTTTATAAAAGGTAAATCAATACCAACAACATTTTTTATTTTTTTTTTTTGGATAAGTTTATATAAATTTTTATAATCTCTCTTTTTTAAGATTTTTTTTTCACACTCAATGTATAACTCCATATAATTATTTATGTTTTTTCTGCACCATGTTCTAAATCTAAATGTAGTTATATTGGCAGATATCACTATATTTATACTTTGATTAGAGAGAAACTTTACTAACCTGGTTAATCTTACAGCATTTGTATTTCTATCTTTTAAAGTGTATTTGATATCATTATTAAATATTTCTCTAAATTTATCCCCATCAAAATAAATAGTTGAAGGAAATTTTTTTTTAAATTTATTAAAAAAATATTTACCTAGAGTCGTTTTTCCAGTTCCAGAGATACCAGTTATCCAAATTACCATTTATTGATTTAGATTTTGAAATATATTTTATTTATTTTTACAAATATATAATGGAGATCTTTTTATTATTTGAAAAAACCCGTTTTCATCTATTTCTTTTTTTGCTATTTCCCTATATTCATCGTAAAAACTCTCTTTCAATTTAATATTTCTTGGCTCTACTCCTGAGGCAACATAATTCATTAATATATCTAGATCTGTAACTTTGAGTTTCTCTTCCTCAATAATTTTTTCATACTCAAAAAATTCTGGTAACATTTTATCTGCGACTTCTTCAGTCCAAGAGTCAATTATTCTGTCAGTTGGAAAATTTTTATCTAGTTTTCGTCCGATTTCATAAACATTAAGCATATGCTTTTCACTATTTGTAGTTAAACCAACTATCGAATTTTTATCATCACTCATACAATCTTTTAAATTCTGTAAAGCTAATTTTTTATCTTCAGCATGATACACGGCGTTGTGACACAAAATAATATCAAATTGTGATTTATATTTACTAAGGTTCTCCACATCTGCAATTTCAAACTTTGCTTCAATTCCAGCATCTGATAAATTTTTCTTTGATTTATCTAACATAGACTCTGCAAAATCTGTCATTATGAGATCATAATTTAAATTTTTAGCCTCTTCAGAATTTTGTTTCCAAAAAACACCGGTACCACAAGCAACATCTAATATTTTTAACTTATCTTTTAATTTATTGTTAAAATTGTACTTTTCATAAAGCCACTGGTGAAATGATTTTTTGTTTTCAGTAAATGTATGTATTTTGATCCTTGCTTCCAGGTACTTAGTAGTTTTGTATTGTTGTTCTTTTAGGTAATTTTTATTTATTTCTTTTTTCATATTATTTTACGTAGAATAAATTTTCAATATTTTCAACATCTCTTGTAAATTTTTTTGCCATGTTATTCACGTCAAACTCCAATTTATACAAATCTGGCATAGATATTGCTTTCCACATATCAAAGTTAAAGCTTAATCCAAAATAATGCTTTATTATTATACCAATTAGATTTCCATGAGTTACTAATATTATATTTTTTTTCTTATCTTTAAATTCAGAAAAAACTTTATCTAGAAATGGCTTCATCTTATCAAAACATTCCGTTTGTGACTCCCCATTATCAATCTTAAAATTTTCATTTTTCCACATTTCAAAAATTATCTGATGTTTTGACAAATCTTTACTTTTACCTATTTTTATCTCTTTCAAATATTCAGTCTCATTAATTTGAATTGATGGAAACTCTTTCTTTAAAGGCATTAAGGATTCAACGGCTCTTTTAAAAGGACTTGAATATATAATTGTATTTTCATCAATTAATTTTTTTATCTTATTTGATAAAGATTTTGACTGCAGGATACCATCTTCATCTAATTCCCTTTCCGAGTCAACGCCATCCATAACTGATTTGCAATGCCTACAAATAAAGAAATGATTCATTTTTATTCTCCTTAAATTGATTAAATTTAATTTTGAAAAAGCTCCGCACTTGCAAAAATTAAATTTTTACATTTTGTATTATACATTTTTTAAATTTCAGGTCTAAATAAATATTTCTCTTTAGATACTGTTGTCTTAAATTTATCAAGCACTATATCAAAACTTGACTTATTTTCACTAATTATATTGAAAATAAAATTAATAAAAGGACCTGACAAAAATTTGAATTTTTTCTTTAAGTGTAGATCAAAAAAACTTGGTTTAATATAACCATCTTTATTTTCATGTGCCTTACACTTTGTGATAAATTCTATTATATCATTTTGAGAATACAGAAATTCTTTGAGAATATACTTAACACCCTTGGTATATTTTAATAAATTTAAATTTGACTTGCTAGTAAAGCTCTTGTGATAACAAAATAAATAATTTTCTAATAAATTTACTTCTCTTGAATACACTTTATTATTTTTAAAAAATTCTGTTTTTATTTTAGGTATAAAGATAATTATATCATCACCTATTTTTTTCATAAGCTCATGTTTCAAAATATTAATCTCACTTTTACCAAATTTTATAATTAACCACATTAATTTTTTCTCTCTATTTCTTTTTTAAGCTCATCATATTCTTTCATTTTTCTTTTCATAAAATTAATTGTTAATTTTGTTTTTTCATTTATTCCTTTGGGTGTTAAAAGATACACATAGTTAAGTTTGTTAGGATTTTTTTTAAAATTTTTAATTTTAACAAGTCCCTTTTCATTCAATCTCTTTAAACAATAGTTTAGTTTCCCTAGGCTAAAACCCATTTCCTTAGCTAAATCTCTCTGAGATTTATTTTTATTAGATCCTATCTGTCTTAATAAATTTAATTGATCCTGACTATTTTTCATAATAGGCTGTTCATTGTTTGAACGTTCAAAAAATGTACAGTTTAATTAATCAATAGTCAACAAATATTTATATGGTCTGATTGGATATAAAAGTATATACACCTAAATATAATATTAATTATCTTTTAATTAACAATGCTAAATAAAAAATCTATTTTAATTACAGGTGGAACGGGGTCATTTGGAAAACAATTTTGCAAAATGATTTTAAAAAAATTTCCAAAAATAAAAAAAATAGTAATATTTAGTAGAGATGAACTTAAACAATTTAACATGTCAAATGAAGAAGAGTTTAAACATTCAAAAGTAAGATTTTTTTTAGGAGATGTCAGAGATAAAGATAGACTCAAGAGAGCATTTAATGATATTGATATTGTTGTGCACGCTGCAGCCTTAAAACAAGTTCCTACAGCAGAGTATAATCCAACTGAATTTATTAATACCAATGTTATTGGTGCACAAAATATAATTGAGGCTGCGATAGATTTAAAAGTTAAACAAGTTATAGCTCTATCGACTGATAAGGCTGTTGCACCAATAAATTTATATGGGGCAACTAAATTATGCAGCGATAAGCTATTTATTGCAGCAAATGATTATGCTGGAGGTAAAGTAAAGTTTTCAATCGTTAGATATGGAAATGTAATTTCTTCTAGAGGTTCTGTTATTCCAAAATTTAAGGAAATAGATAAATCTAATATTTCAAATAGGTTTCCATTAACAAGTTATGAAATGACTAGATTTTTGATTTCATTGGAAGATGGTGTAAAGACTGTTTTTTTTGCAATAAATAATCAAGTTGGGGGAGAAATTTATATTCCAAAAATGCCAAGTTGTAAAATTGTAGACTTATGCAAAGTTATAAACTCAGCAAGAAAAATTCAAATAGTTGGCTTGAGACCTGGTGAAAAAATGCATGAAGAACTTATTCAAAATCACGATAGTCCAGATACGATAGATATTGGTAAGCACTATATTATTTTGGCAAACAACAGATTAAGTAATAAAAAAAGAATTAAACATTACTTCAAAAAAAAATTTAAAATTAAGAATGTGAACGAAGAATTTTCATATAACTCAAAAATTAATAAATTTCTAAATTTAAAAAAGTTAAAAACAATTATTTAAAAAATGTTTTTAATTAAAATTTGATGAACTTAATATATTTGACGGTTGAAGTAAAATCTCGAGAATTAATTTCAAAACTTTTTTTTATTGGCAATAATATTAAAGAAAAATTTTATTTTGTTATTGGAGATAAACTTGCAATTAGAAGAGCAACAAATCTTTTTGGTAAAGGAGTTTATTTTTATAAATCATTAAATAAAAATGATACTAATCATATAAAGAGAATAAAAGATAAGGGAAATATTTATTTATCATTGGATGAAGAAGGTGGATATGCATTGTCTAATGATATTAATTTTTTATCTTTTTTAAAATTTAGGAGCAGCATAGAAAATTTAAAATTAGTTGACAGAATTTATACCTGGGGAAACTTTGATGATAGATTGTGGAAAAAAAAATACTCAAATTACTCGTATAAAATTAAGAAAACTGGTGCTCCAAGATTAGATCTTTGGAGAAAAGAAATTTTTAATAAAATTTTTAGTGAAGATATTGAAAAATTAAAAAGAAAATACCAATCTTTCTTCTTCATACCAAGCTCATTTTACAGTTCAAAAAAAGATTTAATGAAAGCAATTTCTAATGATAAAAAATTAAAAAAAAATCAGACATTATTACCATTAAAAAAAAGAGTAGAGGCAAAAAAATATAATTATTTGATGTTTAAAAAGTTTTTAAATATTATAAAAAATTTATCATTAGATTTTCCGAAAGAAAAAATTATTATAAAACCTCATCCTACCGAAGATATTAATAACTGGAGATCACATTTCAAATCTCGTCAATACAAAAATATAATAATTGATAACAGTTTTGATATAACGGCTTATATAGCAGCATCAAAGTGTGTAATATTTAATTCATCTACTGCGGGAGCTCAAGCGGTGATTATGGGAAAAAAAGCAATTTCCTACGGTGACGTTAAAAAAGATAAATCACTTAGAAACTTTTCAAATTTTTGTACGTCAAGAGTAAAAAATTATAAAGAACTAAAACAAGAATTAAAAAAAAAATCGTTAAATATCAATAACAATCATAATATTAAGTTTGTTAAAAATAGAATGCATATAACAAAAAAAACTGCATCAAAATATATTATAGACGATATAAAAAATTTAATTTCATCAATAAAATTGAGAAACAATATTAATTATTCAAAAGTAAAATTTATTTCTTACTTTTACTTAATTTACGATAGTCTTGTCTCAGTTTTGAGCATAATAAAAAAAATTTTATTAAATAATAATAAATATGAATTAAGTAGTTATGATAAAAAAATTGGAAGTGGTATTAATAAATTTGAAATTACTAATGTTTTCAAAAAATTAAATTTACTAACCAAAATTAAAATAATTAGGTTTAGTAAAAATGGATACATAATTTATAAAAAATAATTTTAAAATGCATAATATTAAGCAAAATTCTAAAATAGCTGTTTTGGGGGCTTCTTTGCCAATGATGATACTGGCCCTTCTTTTGAAAAAAAAAAATAAAGTTGATATTTTAAATGAAAATAAAAAAATTGGAGGTGCTTGGAAATTTTTTAAATATAAAAATATAAATATAAGAAAACAATCAAATGTTATTGTTCCAACAAGTAAATATCAAGAGGAATATATATATAAAATTAATAGTTTTTTAAAAAAAAAATTTAACATTAAAATTAAAAAATCAAAATCAAAAATAATAACAAATTATAATTTTAAAGATAAATTTATTTATAATTTTGACAGTTTTTATAAAAATTTTCCAAAGAAAACTGTAAAAAGTATTTTGGTAAGAGATATTAAAATAAAAAAAAATAAAAAAATAGTCATAAACAAGAGTTTAGAATATGATTATTTAATTTTCCCAAGCTATTTTGGAATTAAAAAAATTTACAATGATAAAAAACTTCTTAATTTACCTTTCAAGAAAATAATCAGTGAACATATGGTTGCAATAATCAAATCTAACAAATTTAGTAAAATTTATTACTCAGATTATTTCAATAGTTATTTTAAAGGTTATTTTGATAGAGCTCAATTTTTGAAGCACAACGGTTTTAGATCTTTTTCCGCCAGAATATCAAAGAGCAAAAAAGGTATAACAAAAAAGAGATTAGCAAATATATTGTTAAGTGAATTTACAAATAATGAGATAGTTACTCTTTTTAAATTTAAATATGAGAATTTTCACAGAGATGAAAAGCAACTAAAAAACTTTATAGAAATTCAAAAATTAAAACCAATTATTTATATTGATACTAGGTCTTTTGTTAGATCTCTAATTGAAATACTTAAGCTAACTAGAAAAAATTAATTATTTTATTGTTAAAAATATTAAAATGTAAATTTATATATTTCTTTCCACCAAAGGAAGATTTAAATTTTTCGATATTAATTTCCTTATTATTTTTTTGGTGTTTATCATATATCGTTTTACTATTGCCTAATGTTAATCTTTTGCAATTAAATCTTTTCAAATATTCAATGACATGCAATATAGATTTATGAGTTATATTATTATAATTTTTAAAAAATTCCCTTTTTGTACACGAACTAAAGTAGATAGCTTCAAAATTATTTTTAAAAAAAAATGAATATGAGATTGCTTCGCCATTCTTTAAAACTTTAATAATAACTCCTTTATTTTCCTTTATCATTTGCTCATTTATAATCCATGTATTATACGCACGCGTTTTTCTTCCAGAAACTTCCTCATGTAATTTCATCATCTCATTTATTTCATTATTGTAGTTTTTTTTATCAATTATTTGGTACTCTAGTTCAGTATAATTTTTTTTTATTGCACTTCTATGGCCTTTAGAAAAATTTTTAATTATTTCTTTTAAATCTAGCGACAAATCGATAGATTTATTAATTGAAATTTTATCTAAAAAAGAATGATCAATATTTTGTACTTCATTAAAAATAAATTCTTTTTTTATTAAAAATTTTATTGATTTAATTTTTTTTTTATTTTTAATATCTTCTATTGCTTTTTCTAAATAATTAAATAATTTATTATCGAATCTTATAAAAAAAATACAAAAATAATTTCCGTAAAAATTTAAATAATTTTCTTTACCTTTACGTTCTATTGTTAATGGACAAAAAATAAAATTGTTATTATTCGAAATTTCAAAAGAAACATCTTCGAAAGTGCTTTCACTGTAATAATTTTCAAAATAATTTATTAATAAAGGTTCTAAATTAATATCAGGGTCTTTACTAATATTTATCAGTTTATTTTGAATTTCAAAATAATTTGTTTTTTTTAAAATCATCAATCCTTTTATTAAATTCACTATCTGTAATTGACAGATGTATTGGAAAAATTAATTTTTTTAAATAATTCTCATTATCTATAAATTTTGATGCATTTACATGACGTGTTTCAAAGAATTTAGAAGATATATTGTTGTAGTTAAATATTAAACAAGGGCCTATCCTATATTTATCAAGTTTTTTTTCGTTATAATTTATTGTTTGCAATCTCTTTAATATTGTCTCTTTGTTTATATAAAAATTATCCAAATTTTGATAAATATTCTCACATGAATTGTAATCTAAACTGAAGTTAAATGATTCATTGTAAAACCACTCAAAATTACCTTTTTTAATGACGTTACATTGATATTTTTTGAAAGACTGTTCACTTGCTAAAGTAACATTCTTCATCTGATATGATTTTAAAAACTTAAAGAATAATTTATTATTCGTTAATACAATTCCACCACAGTAACTGCCAATTATTTTGGGTAAAGAAATTATATCGGAAAATTTTGAATTAATATAAGGAGTGAAATTATTGTTTGGTAGGCTATCTGATGAGTCGTCAACTAAAATAGTTTTGGACTTTGTATATTGCGATCTTCCCAATGCGTGAACTACTAATGCTGCATTAAATTTATAATTACTACAGGTAAGATCTGATATTGATCCCAGCGAAGTATACAAACAATTTGAGCTCCATCTAGGTATCCGAATTATTTTAGATCTGTTGAATTTTTTATAAATAAATGACAATACTATGCCTGACCTCGCGGATGGCATTAATGCACAATATTTAGAGTTATAATTTTTACAAAAAAAATGTTCAATTTTCTCAACCACTTTTTTATTGACTTTGTATTTATTTTTTTTGAAAGAATATTTCTGAGGTTTGGGCCAAATAGGCAAGAACATTCTAATATCCCTCAATTAGTAGATCCTCTCTTGTATATGAGAAAGGAAGTTTTTTTGGTTGCTTAATTACAAAACAATTTCTTAAATTTTTTCGACTATGAGTAAAAATAAAATTGATAAGCTTATCATTAACCAATTTATTTTGATTTGTTTTGTTTAAAAAATTTGAATATTTTTTAATTATAATTCTTTTTCCTAATCTTTTTTCCTCAAATCTACGTCCGAATTCGCTGGAAAGAAACCTAAACTTTTTATCAATATTTGGTATATCCCCAATTAAAATTTTACTTTTTATATTTGATACTTTAAAAATTTGTTTGTAAAAAAATTTTGGGTCATTTGCACATTGAATAACAGAATAGCAAAGAATTTTATCAAAAGATTCCTTTAAAATTAAATTTTGAAATTCACCTTCTAAAAAAAAAACATATCTATTCTTTGAATATTTTTGTTTTAATACTTTAATAACCTCTGGTATGTCAGATAAGAAAATTTGAACTTTTTTTTTAATGGAAGATTTAATAATTAGGTCTGTTAAAGGGCCACAGCCGCAGCCAATATCTAAAAATTTCTCATTTTTTTTTAAATCTAGAACTTTTTCAATACTTTTAAAAATATATCTTTCTAAATTTGATTGAGAATAAAATCTTCCAGCTTTCTCAGATGGATTTATGTTTCTTTTATTTGCTTGCTTGCTATAAAAAATATTACTTTTTTTTTGAAAATTCATTTCTTAAAATAATTATTCAAATTTTTAATAATACTTTTTTGATTTATTTTGGTCAAATCAACAAATATAGGTATGCTGAATGTGGAACTATAAAATTTTTCTGCACCCTTAAAATCTAAGAGGTTAATTTTGTCTTTATAAATTTTAAACTTATAGATTGGAATATAATGATATTGGCACTTTATACCTTTGTTTAGCATATATTTTATAAGACTATGTTTTATTTTTTTTTTTGCAAAATTATCTTTTAATTTTAAAAGAAATAAATGGTAAGCAGATAAATTGTTTTTATTATATTTTATCTTTAAAAAATTATTATCATTATAAAGATATTTCAAATAGTACTCATAAATTTTTTTTCTAGAATTTAAAAAGTATTCTATTCTTTCTAGTTGGCTAATCGCTAGAGCACAATTTATATCACTTATTCTGTAATTAAAGCCATTTTCAGTAATGTCATATTCCCAGTGTTTTTTTTTCTTTCGTTTCATGCCATGAGATCTATAAAGAAGCATTTTTTTGTGAATTTTTTCACTATTTGTAGTAATTGCGCCACCCTCACCAGATGTAATAGTTTTTAAAGGGTGCAATGAAAATGTAGCTATGTCTGAATGTTGGCAAGAACCTATTTTGTAATACTTATTTTTAAATTTATACTTTGCTCCAAAAGCATGACATGCATCTTCTATTAAAAAACATTTATATAATTTTTTTATTTTATTAAATTCAACAACGTTTTCTGGATATCCGCCTAAGTACATTGTCAAAATTAACTTAATTTTTTTTATTTTATTCTTTTTTATGCATTTAAAAACGTCTTGAGGCCGCATTTGCCCAGTATTAGAGTCAACATCAGCTAAATAAACTCTAGCACCAATAGTTTTACATAAATTAAATGCTGAGATGAAATTAATAGCAGGCATAATTACAATATCTCCTTCTTTTAAATTTATTGATTTAAATGATATATGTAACGCTGCTGTTCCGCTACTACACGATAAAGCAAATTTCGATTTAAAATATTTTTTCAATTTTTTTTCGAATGTAGATACAAAATTACCTGTTGTTATTAAATTTGAATTTAAAGATTCTAAGACTATTTTTTCATCACTTTTATTTATATTTTGTTTGCTGTAGCTAATAATTTTATTTCCAGTTAGCATAAAAAGTTATTTCATTTTGTATATTTTTTTATTTTTATTAATATCAAAATTATACATTTTTTTATTAAGTAATTTTTTTCCATCTTCTTGGGTCTATGAGATTTAAATCATTATAAATGAACCTTTTTGGTATATTTATTTTTTTTAGTTTTAATAAATTTAAAACTTGCATTAATTGTACCCTATCATCAAACCCAATTACAAAAAAATCAATTTTTTCAAATTGTCTTATAAAATCTAAACAGGCTTTGACTTTATTTATTTTATTTTTTTCACACCATTTAAAAAATTTATTTAATGCATTTTTTGATTTTGTTGACATAAGTATTTTTTTTTGAAAGTTATTTATCAATATACCTTGTAAAAAACATGATCTGATAAAGAGTTTTATTTTATTTTTTTTTAGTTTATTAATCCAACCATTTCTCAAAATTCTTTGGTCTAATACATTGAATGGAATTTGAATTATATCTGGTTTCCAAAATTTCCAAATTTTATCTAAATCCGAGGGGCTATATAAAGAAACACCAATTTTCTTGACAATTTTTCTTTTTTTTAAGTTTGTCAATACTTTAATCAATATTTTTCCGTTTTTATTAATCAAATTTTTATGATCATGTATCAAAATTGCATAAATGTCTTTTTGATTTAAATCTTTTAAAGATTTAGAAACTTGAAGTAAGATATTTTTTTCTATTTTATTCTTCTCATTAAATGTAAAATTAATTTTAGTAATTATTTTGAGGTTTTTTAATTTGCTGTTACCTATTATTTTTTCGCTTTTTCCATAAGATTGAGCTGTATCTATATATTTTATTTTTGAGGATAAAATAAGTTTTTCAAATTTAACAAATTCCTTAGTTGAAAAATTATTATTATTATACAAACCGTATTTATTTCCGATTTGAGCACCTCCCAAAACTAAGTTCATAAGAATATTTTTTATTGATAATAATTTGATTTATACTAATACAATTCTATTATTATTAATATATTATAATTCAAAAAAAAATTTTAACTAAATATGAAATTGATAAAAAAAAACGTTTCTGTAATTATTGAGGCAAGACTAAACTCTTCAAGATTTCCAAGAAAATTAGCCAAGAAAATTTTAGGAAAATTTGTAATTTCCCATCAAATAAAAAGGCTGAAAAAATCAAAGGAGATCAATAATATAATTTTAGCTTCACCTTATAGAGATGGCCATTTTTTTAAAAAAATTTGTAAAATCGAAAATATTCAATATTTTGGTGGTGATGAAAATAATGTTTTAAAGAGAGTTTATTTAGCTGCAAAAAAATTTAACTCAAAAATTATAGTTAGATGCACAGGTGATTGTCCTTTAATAGACCCTAAAATTATTGATCGAATAATAAATAAATTTAAAAAAAGTGATGTTGATTTTATGTCTAATACACTAAAATTAAGTTATCCAGATGGAATGGATGTTTCTATTTTTACACTAAAAAAACTAAAATATGCATTTGATAAAGCAAAGACTAAAATTGAAAAAGAGAATATTACAAAAATTTTGCGTGAAGATAAAAATATTTCAAAAAAGAATATGTTGTATGATAATGATTTTTCTGACTTAAGATTAACTTTAGATGAAGAAGAAGATTTCAATTTAATAAAAAATATTTACGAATATTTCTACTCAAAAAAAAATATGGATTTTTCTCTTGAAGATATATTAAAATATAAATCAAATAATCCTGAAATTTTCAATATAAACAAACACATAAAAAGAAATATGGGTTCAAAATTAAATTTTGGTCAAAAAAAATGGATAACTGCGAAAAATACTATTCTTGGTGGAAATATGCTTTTATCAAAAAAACCTGAAAGAATACTTCCAGAAAGATGGCCGGTTTATTACAAAAAAGCAAAAGGTTCTTATGTTTGGGATCTTGAAAATAACAAGTATCTAGATATAGGATTAATGGGTGTAGGTACAAATATACTTGGATATTCTAATAATCAAATCGATAGGGCTGTATCTAAAGCAATATTTAATGGCAATATGTCCAGCTTAAATTGTATTGAAGAGGTTGAGCTATCAAAAAAATTACTTTCAATAAACCCTTGGGCTGGCATGGTTAAGTTTGCAAGAACAGGAGGTGAGGCGAATGCGATGGCCGTAAGGATAGCAAGAGCTGCATCAAAAAATAAAAATATTGCTGTTTGTGGTTATCATGGTTGGCATGACTGGTATTTAGCAGCAAATATTGAGAGTAAGAAAGCTTTAAATAATCATCTTATGAAAGGTTTAAATCCGATTGGAGTTCCATCAAAACTTAAATCAACAATATTTCCTTTCGAGTATAATGATTTTGAGAAATTAAAAAAGTTAGTGAAAAAAAATAATATAGGAATAATAAAAATGGAAGTTGCTAGAAGTTTTGAAAGCCCATCATTTTTAAGAAAGATCAGAAAATTCTGTAATCAAAAAAATATTTTATTGATATTTGATGAATGCACATCTGGTTTCAGAGAGACATTTGGAGGACTACATTTAAAGTATAAGGTAAATCCAGACATAGCTGTTTATGGAAAAGCTCTCGGAAATGGTTACGCAATTACTTCAGTTGTAGGAAAAAGTGAAATAATGAAAAAATCCTCAAACTCTTTCATAAGTAGCACTTTTTGGACAGAAAGAATTGGCCCCGCTGCAGCTTTAAAAACTTTAGAAATTATGGAAAAAAAAAGATCTTGGGAAAAAATAACAAAAAAAGGCAAATATTTAAGATTTGAGATAAAAAAACTTATAAAAAAAAATAATTTGAAAATTGAATTAACTGGAATAACTCCGATTATAAGATTCAAATTTAATTACAAAAATCCAGAAGTATATAAGACCTACTTTGCACAGGAATTTTTAAAAGAAAAAATATTAACAACAGATTTAATTTTTGTATCAATTACTCATAATAAAGAAAATTTAAAAAAATACTTATCAATTTTAAATAAAATTTTAAAAAAAATTAAAATAAATTTAAAAAAATACAAAAATATAAACCATCTATTAGAGGTGCCAGTTGCTGAGGTAGAATTTGGAAGACTCAACTAAAAAGAGAGTTTTTTTTTATACAAAATCAGACAAGAAAACTGGTTATGGGCACTTTATCAGACAATCTATTTTATATGAATATCTAAAGAAAAAAAAAATAAATTGTTACTTTTTAAAAGACGATATAGATAAGAAATTAGCTAAACATCTCAATTTAAAAGTTACAAATTTTAATTTAAATTCTTTCATTGAAAGCGAGAAACTACATGAAAATGGAATATTGATTATTGATAGATATGATATTACAGAAAAATTACAAAAAAAAATATCTGAGAAAATTAAATTTTTAATTTTTGATAATTTAAAAAGTCTAGCATCTAAATATATTTATTCCGATATCATTATAAATATAGATCAATCAATAAAAAAAAAAAATATTTAAAAAGATCAAGAAATAAAAAAATAAATTTGTTGATTGGAGATAAATATTCAATAGTTAGAAAAAATAATCTTAATTTTAAGACAAAAGAATATGATTATCTAATTTTACTTGGAGGTGGTGATAATATGAAAAATATTAAAAATTTAATTTTCCAATTACAAAATAGAGTTAAAAATAAAAAATTTTTAGTTATTTCAGGATTTATTGATAAAAATTTTAAAATAAAAGCATTTAATAGTAATAGAGTTTTTGTAAAAAAAAATGTTAAAAATCCATTAAATTATATGGCTAGTTCTAAAAGTCTAATATGTGCTGGAGGTACCGTTCTATTAGAATCATTGCAGTTTAATATTAATCGTCACGTGGTAATAACAGCAAAAAATCAAGTTTCTATGAGTATGTACTATTATAAACAAAAATATTTTTCAAATTTATGCTTCTTGTATAAATATAATAAATTTTCTAACCGTTTCATAAATAACATTGTTAAAATAAAAAATAAAAATAGAAATAAAATGATTAAAAGATTTAAGGGTGAGCAATTAATATATAATGAAATTTTAAAAGTCTTAGATTAATGGAAAAAAAAAAAATAATATTAAAAAAGTCTGATTTTGGTCATTTTTTTGTAAAAAATGTACCCTCTAAATCAAATTTGGCAAAATATTACAAAAGCAAATATTTTAATATAAATCCAAGATACTTCAAGAAATCAAAAGATTATGAGGAAAAGTATTTTGAATATACGTCAAAAATTCGTTTTGAATTTTTAAAATCGAATTTAATTAATAAAAGTAAACCAACTCTTTTAGATATAGGGGTAGGGACTGGGAGATTTTTATTTTATACTAAGAATTATGTGCGTAAATCTGTAGGTATTGATTATAGTGTTGATCAGATTAGTTATAAATTTGGAAAAAAAACCAAGTTAATTGGATTAAATCCTGTAGAATTTCTAAAAAGTAATAATCTCAAATTTGATATAATAACGTTAAATAATGTAGTTGAACATTCAGATAACGTTAATGAACTATTTGATTTACTTTCAAAAAAGGTAAGCAAAAAAACACTTATTTTAATATGTTTACCAAATGATTTTTCCACACTTCAAAAATATCTTTTTAAAAATAAATTTGTCAAATCAAAATATTGGATTGCTTATCCTGATCATTTACAATATTTCAATTCAGAAAATTTTGTTAAATTTTTAATAGACAGAAAATTTAAAATAGTTGATGCTATCGGAGACTATCCTGTAGAAACCCTTTTGCTGAATAGTCATTTTAATTACACAAATAAAAAATTAAATATAGGAAAATCTGTACATGAGTTAAGATGTAATTTTATCAAATTTATTTACGAAAATTCAAATATGGCAAATATTATTGAGTTTTTTAGATCTTGTTACAAATTAAAAATTGGTAGAAACAATTATTTCATAATCAAGAAATGAAAAATTTAATAAGCATTAAAATCATTTTTGAAATTAGTTTGTTATACTCATGAATTTTAAAAAAAAAAACTACATTGTTTTAGGGGGAAGTTATGAGCAATATGAGTATATTAATTATCTTAAAAAAAACTACAAACATCTAAATATAATTTGTTGTGATATAAATGCTAAAGCATATTGTAAGTACATATCAGATCAGTTCTTTCAAATAGATATCAAAAATAAGAAAAATATACTAAACTTGGCAAGGAAATTGAAAGTGGTTGGTATTTCTTCTCACATTTCAGAACATGGAATTGGAACAATTAAATATGTAAGTAATAAACTCAATCTTCCCTCTTCCTCAGAAATTAGTGTTAAAGCTACACAAAGTAAATTTTATTGCAAAAAAATTTTAAATGAAAAAAACAATTATATAAAATTGGAAAAATTTAAAATAAATAAAATTAAAAAAATTAATAATAATTCACCTATAGTTTTAAAACCAGATGTTGGATCAGGTCAAAGGAATTTATTTAAAATTACAAAAAATTCAAAATCTGAAATAATAAAGAAAAAGTTTTTTCTTTCAAAAAATTCCTCAAAAAATAAATTTGTTGCTATTGAAAAATTTATTAAAGGTGAGGAAATTAATGTTGTTTGTCTAATAATTAATAAGAAGATTTATAAATTTACCTATTCTTTGAGAAAAAGGTATACTAAAAAAGAGGGATTTGGAGTAGTTTACAGACACGAATACAAATCTTACGATTATTTAAATCTTAATAATAAAATTAAAAATTATATTAACAAAATAATACTAAAATTTAAATTGAGTAACGCAATAATTTATCCTCAATTTATTTTGGATGAAAGCAACAAATTAAATCTTATTGAATACGGTGAACGTATCCCTGGAGGTAAAATGAGGGAACTATTTGAGTATGCTACAGGTATAAATCTTCTAGATGCTCAATTTCAAATTTCAATAAAATTTAAAAATCTAAAAATTAAAAGAAAAAAGAAAAACTATAAATTTATATCTATTGATTTTATAAATGGAAGTCCTGGACCTTTAAAATCTGGAAGGGTAAAACTGATTAAAAAATTTAAATTACCTAAAAATAATAAGATTATTGAAGATAATTATTTCTTACCGGTGAAACCGAACCAAAACAGAATAAAAATAATAAAGTCGTCCTCAGATAGATTTTATTACTTTATATGTGCTTCAAATTCAGAGTATAATTTTAAAGAAAATATTAAATTTTTAATAGATCATTTAAATATTATGGACTACAAAAACAATTCATTAAAAAAGAAAAATTTTTATAGATATATTTTATAATCATCTTAAATGAGGTATTAAGTTATGAGAATTGATAAATTTTTTAATACAAAAAATACTGAGCCACTTATAATTGCTGAATTGTCAGGTAACCATAATAATTCAATTAAAATAGCTAAAAAAATTATATCTGAAGTCTCTAAGAGTGGTGCTCAAATGATTAAATTTCAAACTTTCTCACTCGACGAAATGACCTTTAACTTAAAAAAAAATATTTTTAAAATTACAAATCGAAACAACCCTTGGTTTGGCAAGTATTACTATGATTTATATAAAAAATCTTTCTTGCCTTTTGACAAAATACAAGAGCTTTTTAATTTTTCAAAAAAAAAAAGGCTTTTACCTTTCAGTTCAGTATTTGATTTAAAATCTCTAGAATTTTTAGAAAAAATAAATTGCAAAGTTTATAAGATTTCATCTTTTGAAAATACAGATCATGAATTAATCAAAAACGTTGCTCAAACAAAGAAACCTATAATTATATCATCTGGACTAGCAACAAAAAAAGAGATGGATATGGCAATCAATTTGATTAAGAAGTTTGGAAATTCAAAAATAATACTTTTAAAATGCACTAGCAATTACCCAGCAAGTCATAATGACTTAAACTTAAAAACTATTTTAGATATGAAAAAAAGATATAAAATCAACATTGGTTTTTCTGATCATACGATTGGGAATGTTGCAGCAATATCTGCTATAGCACAAGGAGCTACTGCTATTGAGAAACATGTTTGTTTAAATAGACAAATTGGCATAGACTCAAAATTTTCCTTGGAAGTTAAGAACCTAAAGAAATTTGTTAATAGTTGTAGAGATGCAAATTTAACTTCGGGAAAAATTTTTTATGGACCAACAAAAAAAGAATTGAAACTTTCGCGAGGATCAAGATCTCTTTACTATAAAGAGGACCTAAAAAAAGGTTCTACAATTAAAAAGAAACACTTTAAAAGATGTAGGCCAAATAAAGGTACAAAGATATATAATATGGAAAAAATTATTTCAAAAAAATTAAGAAAAAGCGTTAGACATGGAGATCCTGTGAGACTCAACCATTTTTATTGATCAACATTAAAATTTTTTTCAGTGCATAAATAAAGCCTATTGAGCTATTAGTACTGGTCAGCT
>MDSW01027751.1_pt1 | contig 25421 bp, 36 predicted proteins | sample 811171 | NCBI WGS metagenome assembly MDSW01 (sample SAMN05326641, study PRJNA326480) | marine metagenome | isolation source: seawater | place: Atlantic Ocean: North West | collected 2012 | reverse complement strand
TCAATTAAAAGCAATAAAATAGCTAGACTAATTAATCGAATAAGCATAAAAATAGATAATAATTAATCTTATATTGATTTATGTTCAAAGGTTCAATCGTAGCGTTAATAACACCGTTTAAAAATGATAAATTAGACGAGGATAATTATAGTAAAATATTACACCACCATCTTAAAAATGGTACTAATGGCGTTGTACCGGCTGGTACAACCGGTGAATCTCCAACTTTATCTCATATTGAACATAAGAAAGTAATTGAGATAGCAATTAAAGAATGCAAGGGTAAAATTCCGATTATAGCTGGAACCGGCTCCAATTCAACTTCAGAAGCGATTGAACTTTCTAAACATGCAGAGAATGCCGGCGCAGATGGCCTATTAATTGTAACACCTTATTACAATAAACCAACTCAAGAGGGGTTATATCAACATTATAAATCAATAAACGATAGTGTAGGCATTCCAATTATCATTTACAATATACCTTCTAGGTCTGTTATTGATATGACAGTAGATACAATGGCAAGATTATATGAGTTAAAAAATATTCAAGGTGTTAAAGATGCTACGGGAAATTTAAACAGGGTAACCTTGCAGCTTAACAAAATGGGAAAAGAGTTTATTCAATTAACTGGAGAGGATGATAATGCGCTCGAATTTAATAAAAGGGGGGGCGTTGGCTGTATAAGTGTTACTGCTAACGTAGCAACAAAACTTTGCGCTGATTTTCAGAAAGCCTCCTTATCGAATGATAATGAAACTGCTCTATCGATTAATAAACTTTTATCTCCGATGCACAAAGCACTCTTCATTGAAAGCAATCCTTCACCAGTTAAATACGCTGCATCACTTTTAAAACTTTCTCCGGCGGATGTAAGGTTGCCATTAGTACAAGTAACTGAAAAAACAAAAGAAGAAATAAAGAAAGCTCTTAAATTTGCTAATTTAATTTAATGACTAACAAAAGACTTGTTGGACAAAAAATCATTTGCTTGAATCGAAAGGCCTCTTTTAATTATTACTTTGAGGAATTTTATGAAGCAGGTATAGTTCTTAAAGGCTCCGAAGTAAAATCATTAAGAGAAGGTAAAGGTAGTATAGCAGACTCTTACGCTTTAGATAATAACGGTGAAATTTTTCTAATTAATTCTCATATCCCTTTATATAGACAATCTTCTTATAACAACCACAATCCTAAAAGTGAGAGAAAATTACTTTTAAAAAAAAAAGAAATTAATAAACTTATAGGTAAAGTAAACCAAGAAGGATTGACACTTATACCAACAAAAATGTATTTTTTAAAAGGAAAGGCGAAAATTCAAATTGCAGTAGCGAAAGGTAAAAAACTGTATGATAAAAGAGCTGTAAAGAAAAAAAGAGATTGGAATAGAGAAAAAGCAAGAATTCTGAGCTATAAAAAGTAATGATTTATTTAAGCATAGGTTCAAACTTAAAATCCAAATATGGAAATAGGTTTGATAATATCTTGAAATCTATTCAATCTATTAAAAAATATAATGTTAAAATCCTAAATATTTCAAGTTTCTATGAGTCACCCTCATACCCAAACAAAACATTTCCCAAGTTCTTAAATGTTTGTTTAAAGTTAAAAAGTTCTTACAATGAACATGAGTTTTTGCAAATTATAAAAAAAATAGAAAAACATATCGGAAGAACGAAGTCTCCTAAAAATTATCCCCGGGTTTGTGATATTGACATAATTGATTATAATAAAATAGTGACATCGGTTAACAAATTAAAACTGCCACACCCAAGACTGCATTTAAGAAATTTTGTGTTGTTTCCATTAAAAGAAATAGAACCTCAATGGTTTCATCCTGTTTTCAGGCAAAAATTAGATTTTTATTTAAGTCAATTAAATATTATTTCTAGAGTTGAGATTACAAGATTGAATAAAAATGTTATAATTAAGTGATATGATTGATAATAATGAGCTTATAAGTAAAATTAAAAATTACAATAAATTTTTAAATCCGGAGAATTTAACAAAAGCCTTCGATTTTGCAGTTAAAGCTCACAAAAATCAAAAAAGAAAATCAGGTGACCCTTATGTAATTCATCCAGTGGCGGTTGCCAATATTTTGTCTGACTTACGCCTTGATAGCGCGACAATCGTTACAGGATTGCTTCATGACACTATTGAAGATACTAACGCTACCTACGAAGTAGTTTTAAAAGAATTTGGAAAAGAGGTGGCAGATTTAGTAGATGGAGTGACAAAAATATCTGCTTTAGAGTCAAAGGCAAATGAAAATTCAAGAGCAGAAAATTTCAGAAAATTAATTCTAGCAACATCAAAAGATATAAGAGTTTTACTTGTAAAATTAGCAGATAGATTGCACAACATGAGAACTATTAAAGCTTTTGACTCGATAGAAAAACAAAAGAGAATAGCAAAAGAAACCATGGAAATATACGCACCCCTTGCAGATAGAATGGGAATGAACAGAATAAGAGACGAACTAGAAGATCTCTCTTTTGAAATTTTAAATACAGAAGCAAGAAAATTAATTCAAAATAGATTAAAATTTATTAAAAGCAATAGAGAAAATAATTTTAAATCGATTTCTTCTGAATTAATTGAGGTTTTGAAATCTAAAGGTATTGTTGCTAAAATAGCTGGACGGGAAAAAACGCCTTTTTCAATATGGAGAAAGGTTCAGAATAAAAAAATTTCATTAGAACAGCTAACTGATATAGTTGGTTTTAGAGTTTTATTAAACGATATCGAGGATTGTTATAAAACACTTGGTGTATTTCATTCAAAATATTCAGCAATTCCAGGAAAATTTAAAGACTATATTTCCACTCCAAAAATTAATAATTATAAATCAATTCATACTTCTGTAATTGGTCCTTATAAACAAAGAATAGAAATACAAATAAGAACACATGAAATGCATGAATTTGCTGAAAGAGGAATCGCTTCTCATTGGAAATACAAATCATCTGAAAAATACTCTGACCTGTCTTGGAAGGAATATGATTGGTTGAGAGACCTTGTTGAGATCATCGAAAAAGGAAATAACCCAGACCACTATTATGAATTTACTAAATTGCAAATGTTCCAAGACAATGTTTTCTGTTTCACCCCTAAAGGTGCTGTAATTAAATTACCTAAATTGGCAACACCAATAGACTTTGCATATGCTGTTCATACAAAAATAGGAGACACGGCCATTGGAAGTAAAATTAACGGAAAAGAAATGCCATTACAAACTATTTTAAAAAATGGAGATTTAGTTGAAGTTATTACCTCTAAAAAGGTCTCACCATCATTACATTGGTTATCTATATCCAAAACTGGAAAAGCAAGAGCTGCCATCAGAAGATACTGGCAAGATAAACTTAAGGACAACACTCCAAATAAAATAAAAGTTTATAATAGTAATTTAATAATAGATTTACCTCATAAACCTGGCGTTCTTGGAGAAATTAGCACACTAATTGGTCTAAATAGTTGCAATATTATCAATGTGGAGTTATTAGACAGAAGGAAAGATTATTTACAATTTTCTTTTGATATACAAATAAATGATTTAAAAAACTTTACAAACTTGATAAGTCAAATTAAACAAAAAAATTTTAAATTTAAAATAGTACGTCATAAACACAAAAAAAATGCTTTCTTACAACGAATCTTTGAAAATTTTAAAAGAAACTAAAGCTTTTCTTGAAGGTCATTTTATACTTTCATCAGGGCTTCATAGTCCATGTTATGTTCAGTGTGCACAATTATTAAGCAAGCCACATAAAGCAGAGCAATTATGTTTAGACCTTTCAAAAAAAATTGAGAAAAGTTTTCCTGACTTTGACATTATTTTATCTCCTGCTTTGGGTGGAATCATTATAGGATATGAGATGGGGAGACTTTTAAAAAAAGAGACTATATTTTGTGAGAGAAAAAATAACAATTTTGAATTAAGAAGAGGTTTTAAAATCACAAAAGGATTGAGGGTTTTAATAGTTGAAGATGTTATTACAACCGGTAAATCTACCGCAGAATGTGAAAAAATTGTTAAAGAATGTGAAGGTAATGTTGTTGGATACGCATGTTTGATAGATAGAACAAGCTCTAAATCTAAACTTGGAAGCGAAATTGTATCACAAATTAAGATTGAAATTCCAACTTATGAGCCTGACAAATTACCCGATGACCTTTTAAAGATTAAAGCAGTAAAACCTGGCAGCAGAGGTCTTTAGTGTCAAATAAAAGATTAGGTGTTAACATTGATCATGTAGCCACAGTAAGAAATGCAAGAGGTGAATTATATCCAAGTCCATTAAAAGCTGCCCAATTAGCAAAAAAATCAGGAGCTGACTCTATTACTATTCATTTAAGAGAGGACAGACGTCATATAGTCGACAGAGATTTAATTGAAATTAAAAAAAATCTTGATTTACCACTTAATTTAGAAATTGCAGCAACTAAAGAGATGTTGAATATTGCTTTAAAAAATAAACCAGATTTTATTTGCTTTGTGCCAGAAAAAAGAGAAGAAATAACTACAGAAGGAGGTCTAAATTTAAAATATAATAAAACATTTTTAAAATTAGCTATAAAAAAATTAAAAAAAAAAGGTATTAGAGTAAGCTTATTTATTGAACCTAATTATAATGATATCAAATTGGCAAAAAAATTTTATGATGCTGATTGTGTTGAAATACATACAGGAAAAATTTGCAATTTAATTAATAAAAATAAAAATTATAAAAAACAGTTTAAATTAATTAAAGACACAGCAAAATTAGCGAAAAGTATTGGACTGGAGGTTCATGCTGGACACGGCCTAAATTTCAAATCAGCTAAAATTATATCTAAAATAAATGAAATAAACGAATTTAACATTGGCCATTTTTTAATAGGTGAATCAATATTTATAGGTTTGAAAAAATGTATTAAAAAATTTAAGAGTGTAATTTGATGAAAATATTAGGACATGGAATAGATTTACTAAATGTTGAAAGATTTTCTTCAATATTTAAAAGAAATCCTAATTTTCAAAAAAGAATATTCTCCATTAATGAAATAAAAAAATGCAAAAAAAGATTAAACAAATATAATTGTTTTGCTATGAGATTTGCTGCAAAAGAAGCATTTGTAAAAGCTCTTGGTACTGGAATTTCAAATGGCATAAAATTTAAAGAGATTGAAATTACTAATACTAATAAGGGAAAACCTGAGATCAAACTTAAAAAAAATACCTCTGAGATTGTAAAAAAAATTCTTAAGTATAAGTATTTTAAAGTATTTTTAACTTTAAGTGATGAAAAACCTTTTGTTGTGGCCTCTGTATTGATTTGTGTATGAAAAAAAATAAATTTATAGAAAACCTAAAAACTTTGGTTTATGCCCTTCTAATAGCCGTATTTATTAGATCATTATTAATCCAACCATTTTATATTCCATCGTCTTCAATGGAACCAACTTTATTAATAGGAGATAGGATTTTTGTATCAAAATTAAGTTACGGTTACAGTAATCACTCATTTCCTTTTAGTCCGCCTTTTTTTAATGATCGTTTATTCAATAAAAAACCTAATCAAGGGGACTTAGTGGTATTTAAAACACCAGCTGATAATAGAACTGATTATATCAAAAGATTAATAGGAATGCCTGGTGATAAAATTCAATTTAAAAATGGAGATCTTTATATAAATGATGATAAGATTCCAAGAAAAAAAGTTAATAGTAAGTTCATTATAAGATGTGGACCTTTTTCTCCAAATGTAGAAGCATATGAGGAAACATTGCCAAACGGAAAAACTTATTTGGCAGTTTATAATTCAGAACAAAGTTTACAAAATACAGATTTATTTATTGTTCCAGATAAACATTATTTTCTATTAGGCGATAATAGAGACTGTTCAAAAGATAGTAGATTTCTTACAAGTGTAGGATACGTTAATGAATTTAATTTAGTGGGGAAAGCAAAATTGATTTTTTTTTCTAATGATACTGAAATAAGTAGTTTTTTAAAATTTTGGAACTGGAAAAACTCGATAAGAATAAATAGATTTTTTAAATTTTTAAAATGAAAAAAAACCTTGAATTATTAGAAAAACTTTTAAAAATTAGATTTAAAGATAAAAATTTACTATCTAAATCTGTAATTCATAAAAGTTTTGATAAATTTATTAATAATGAGAAACTTGAATTTTTAGGCGATAGAGTTTTGGGATTGGTAATTTCAAAAAGATTATTAGAAATCTATCCAAATGAAAGTGAAGGTTCAATAGATAAAAAATTTGCAAATCTCGTAAACAAGAGAACATGTGCTGCAATAGCTGAAAAATTAGAAATTAAAGACTTCATGAAGCTTGGTGCAAGTTCAAGAAAACTAAAAAGATCTGATGAAAAAATTTTAAGTGATTGTTTGGAGGCTATAGTAGGAGCGCTTTTCCTTGATACAGATTTAAAAACTGTTGAAAAATTTGTACTGAAACATTGGCAAGATTATTTGACAAAATCAGAAAATACAATAATTGACTCAAAAACAAGATTACAGGAGTTTTGTTTAAAAAAATATAAAAAACTTCCAAAATATAATTTAAATAAAAGAAGTGGTCCCCAGCATAGCCCTTCATTCAAAGTGGAGGTTGAGATACCAAATTTTAAGAAAATGTCTGGTAGTGGAAACTCTATTAAAAAAGCACAACAAAATGCAGCTTCTAAATTACTTAAGAATTTAAATATTTTATGAATTGGGAAACAGAGGGATTTTTAGTTTCAAAAAGAAAATTTAGAGAAAACGCTAATATAATTAATGTTTTTACAAAAAGCAAAGGTAGGGTGTCCGGCATAGTTTATGGAGGTAATTCTAGAAAAATTAGAAATTACTTACAGTTAGGTAATAAGATATTTCTTGAGTACAATGCCAAAAGTGAAAATAAAATAGGATACCTAAAAACCGAATTAATCGAGCCAATTGCTCCTAAATACTTTGATGACAAAAAAAGGGCATCGGGATTACTATCCATATCAGGACTACTTAACTCTTTACTACCAGAGTCTCAAAATTATGACGTACTTTATGAGGAATTAGATAATTTAATTAAAAATTATAACACTGAAAATTGGATAATTAGATTCATACTTTGGGAAATAATGTTAATTAAGCAGCTTGGTTATGGTTTTGATTTATCAACAAATGGAACAAAATCAAATCATTCAAATCTCATGAAAATTGATGGGGTAAATTATAAATTGCCAAATTTTCTTGTGCAAGATACTGAGTATAAAAAAATTACTGACTCAGATATTAGGACTGGGCTTACTTTAACAAGAAATATTTATATGAACAAATTCTTTTTACCTAATAATTTAATTTTTCCAAAAGCTAGAATTCAACTTGAGAAATACTTTATTTAGAATTTAATAATTGGGCAATATCTAAAGCAAAATACGTAACGATTGCTGAAGATCCAGCCCTTTTCAATGAAATTAGACTCTCGAAAATTATATCATTGCTTGCAGATTTATTTTTTATTGAATTTATTATCATATTGTATTCCCCCGAAACTTGATATGAAAAAACAGGAACTTTAAAATTATCTTTTATTAATTTAATAATATCTAAATATGGCATTCCTGGCTTGACCATAACGAAGTCAGCACCCTCTTTAATGTCGAGTGCAACCTCTCTTAAAGCTTCATTAGTGTTTCTAAAATCCATTTGATAAGTTTTTTTATCTCCCTTAAGTAATTTCTTTGATTTTACGGCATCTCTGAAAGGTCCATAAAAATTCGATGCATATTTAACTGCATACGAAAGAATTTGTTTGTCTTTAAAATTATTTTTATCTAAACATTTTCTTATCTCTCCTATTCTTCCATCCATCATATCTGAAGGAGCTATAACATCACAACCTGACTCCGCCTGCACCAATGATTGTTTAATCAGAATCTTGACTGTTTCGTCGTTATCAATTTTACCATTTTTAAGTATACCATCATGTCCATGAGATGTGTATGGATCTAATGCTACATCACACATAACTCCAATATTTTTATATCTTTTTTTTATATACCTTATTGCCTTACAAATTAAATTATTTTCATTAATGGCTTCGGTTCCGAGTAAATCTTTTTTATTATTTTTTAAACAAGGAAATAGAGCAATCATTGGAATCTTAAATTTTAAACACTTATTAAGAATTGGATCTAACTTATCTAAAGTATACCTAAACACATTTGGCATAGTTTTAATCTTCTCTACTTTATTTTTTCCTTCAATTATAAAAATTGGATAGATAAGATCATTAGTTGATAGGTTATTTTCTGATATGAGTCGTCTAACCCAATCTGAATTGCGAACTCTTCTCAATCGTGTGTTTGGAAATTTCCCCAATATTCTCATTATTTGAACTTTTTAGTTTTGTTTTGATGCGACAAATATATTATTATAATTACAATATAAATTAATTTAATTATAAAGACATATGACAAATACGCAAATGTTTCAAGATTTTTACGAAGTTCCAAATCTTAAATTTAATATTGAAAAACTACGATTTGACCTTGGTCGTATTTTAAAAAAATCTAAATATCAAACTTTAGGTATTACAAATTTTGCCGCGATACCTATGAATAAAGTACCTGGAGATGATGAATCTATAAAAGGTCATAACGTAAGAGGTATTTACTGGACGAAACCAGATGAGTCTGGAAAAGAAGTTGCGAGAGACAAACCAATAGACGAGTCTAAATATACTGAGCTAACATCAGAATTTAAGAACACTTATTTCGAGGAAGTTTACAATGTTTTAAAAAAGAAATACAAACTTGGTAGAGTAAGAATATTACTGAAAGAGCCAAGATCTACATTGAGTTGGCATAAAGATCCTGAGCCAAGATTACATATACCTATAATAACAAATCCTGGATGTAAAATGGTTATCGAAGATGTAGCCAAACACATGCCTGCCGATGGAAAAGTTTGGATAACAAATAACACAAAATACCATAATTTTTTTAATGGCGGCGAACAAAATAGGATACATATTGTTGCTTGTCTTTTAGAAGATAGATTTAATTAAATTGAAATCCCTATTTAAAAAAGTTTGTATCTCATCTGATCATGCAGGATATAACGTAAAAGAGAAAATTAAGAGCTATTTAGTTAAAAATGAAATTTCAATAACTGACCTTGGGCCGTTTAACAACAATAAATCTGTTGACTACCCCGACTATGCAAAAAAAATTGCTAAAAGAGTAAAAAATAAAGTAAGTGATGTGGGTATTCTTGTTTGCGGATCAGGAACTGGAATGGCCATGGCAGCTAATAAATACAAGGGAATAAGAGCCGCCGTATGCTACAATACAAGATCTACATATTTATCTCGCCTTCATAACAATTCTAATATATTATGTATTGGAGCAAGATTGACAAAAAAAGATAAAATTAAAAAAATTGTGTCGTATTTTCTTAATACAAGATTTGAGGGAGGGCGACATAAAAAAAGAGTGAAAAAAATTTAATGTCTACAATAAAAAAAATTGATAAATATTTAAATAATTTTTTTGATGAAAGCCTGGCGGCTTCTGATAAAGAATTATTTAATTCAATTCAAAACGAGTTTAGTAGACAACAAAATCATGTTGAACTTATTGCATCAGAAAATATAGTTTCTAAGGCAGTTTTAGAAGCTCAAGGTTCAGTGCTAACAAACAAATATGCAGAGGGTTATTCCGGTAAAAGATATTACGGAGGATGTGAACATGTGGATGTTGCTGAAGATTTAGCCATAGAACGTGCAAAAAAATTATTCAATTGTAAATTTGCTAATGTTCAACCTCATTCCGGTGCACAAGCTAATGGAGCAGTGTATTTAGCATTAATAAAACCTGGAGACACAATACTAGGTATGAGTTTAAATTCAGGAGGGCATCTTACTCATGGAGCAAAACCAGCTCAGTCTGGAAAATGGTTTAATGCTGTTCATTATGATGTTGACAAAAATACTGGTTTGATTGATTACGAAAATGTAGAAAAATTAGCACTTGAAAATAAACCAAAAATACTAATCGCTGGTGGGAGCGCATATTCTAGAATAATTGACTTTAAAAAATTTAGAGAAATTGCAGATAAAATTAAAGCTTATCTGTTAGTAGACATGGCTCACTTTTCTGGTCTTGTCGCAGGTGGAGTTTATCCAAACCCAGTTGACTATGCAGATGTTGTCACTTCTACAACTCATAAAGTCCTTCGAGGACCAAGAGGGGGAATTATTTTAACAAACAACGAAGAATTAATTAAAAAATTTAATAGCGCAATATTTCCTGGTCTTCAAGGTGGGCCGTTAATGCACGTAATAGCAGCTAAAGCAGTGAGTTTTAAAGAAGCCCTTAAACCAGAATTTAAAACCTATACAAAAAAAGTTGTTGATAATGCAAGGATCCTATCAAACACTTTAGTAAAAAATAACTTTAAAATTTTCTCTGGTGGCACTGATACACATTTAATGCTTGTTGATTTAAGACCTTATAATGTAACTGGGAAAGATGCTGAAAAAAGTTTAGGTAACTCAAACATTACATGCAACAAAAATGGGATTCCATTTGACACTCAAAGCCCATGGATTACTTCTGGAATTAGACTTGGAACGCCTGCATGTACTACAAGAGGTTTTGGAATAAAAGAATTTACACTTATAGGTGAGTTAATCACTAAAGTCATTAAAGGTTTGTCCCAAAATCCAGAAAACAACTCAAAGATTGAGGACGAAGTTAAAAAAGAGGTGATTGATCTTTGTGCCTCTTTTCCTATATATAGTATAAAATAAAAATAAAAAGCTATGCTTTGTCCATTTTGTAGAGAAAAAGATACCTCAGTCGTTGACTCACGTCCAACAGAAGATGGAACTGCAATTCGTCGTAGAAGATATTGTACTTGTCACGGGGGAATGAGATTTACAACATTTGAAAGAGTTCAAATAAGAGAACTAACAGTTATAAAAAAAAATGGTCGAAGAGCTCCTTTTGATAGAGAAAAATTGGCAAAATCTTTTTTTACTGCTTTAAAAAAAAGGCCTATCGATCAAGATACAATTGAAAAAGTCGTTTCAAGAATTACAAGAGAACTTGAAGAATTAGGTCAGTCTGAAATTCAGTCTAGCGTAATAGGAAAAAAAGTTATGGATACGCTTAAAGAGTTAGATAAAATTGCTTATATTAGATACGCCTCAGTTTACACAAATTTTAAAGAAGTAGGTGAATTTGGTGAGTACATTGAGGAACTAGATGGTAAAGCCAATAAATAGATACATAGATTTAGCTTTAGAAAAAGCAAAAATAAACATTGGTTCCACCAAAACAAACCCGTCCGTTGGCTGCGTAGTAGAGCGAAATAACACAATTTTATCAAGTGGATCAACCTCGATAGGAGGCAGACCTCATGCGGAATACAATGCATTAAATAAGTCAATTAATTTTAAAAATTCTAACCTCTATGTAACACTAGAACCATGCTCACATATTGGTAAAACACCACCATGCACCAATATTATTATTAAAAAAAAAATAAAAAGGGTTTATTTTTCAATTAAAGACCCTAATCCAATTACACAAGGAAAATCTTTTAAAATTTTAAAAAATAACGGTGTAAAAGTTTTTACAAAATTTAATAAAACAAAACTAACTAATTTTTATAAAAGTTATTTTAATCAATTTGAAAAACCTCCCCACTTATTTATCGAGGGTAAATTAGCTATTTCTAATGATTATTTCACAAAAAACGTAAAATCTAAATGGATCACAAATTTCCAATCAAGACAATTAGGTAATTTCCTTAGATCTGAGTATAATTGTTTAATTTCTACATCTAAAACACTTAACAATGATAATGCCTTATTTGATTGTAGAATCGATGGACTAGAAAATAAATCACCAGACTTAATAATAATTGACAGAAAATTAAAAATTAAAAATAATTTAAAGATTTTTAAAAAAAAAATAAAAAGAAAGATAATTTTAATAACTTGTACCAAAAATTCAAAAAAAATTAACTTTTTAAAAAAAAATAAAGTTCAAGTATATTTCTTAAAATCAATCGATAGTAAGGAAGATTTTCAAAAAATAATTAATTTATTAAAGGAAAAAGGCTACAACCGAATTTTTGTAGAATGCGGAGTCGTTTTTTTGGAATTTTTAGTCAAAAATAAATTTTTATCAAATCTCTATATATTTAAAAGCGACAAAAAGCTCAAAAAATTTGGAAGAAAACCAATTAAATATATAATAAGAAGAAAATTAAAATTTAAAAACTTAATAAAAGTAAATCTTTATGATAATAAACTTTTTAAAGAAAAAATCACATAATGTTTAGTGGAATTATATACAGTACTGGAATAGTTAAAAATGTAAAAAAAAATACATTAAATTATCCTGGTAGCATTAGTTTAGAAATTAAATCAAAATTAAATATTAAAAAAAAAGACATAGGAGAGTCCATTTGTTGTAACGGTGTGTGTCTCACTCTTGAAAAAGTCAAAAAGAAAAATCTCTTTTTTTATTTATCAAACGAGACTATTGCAAGATCAAGTTTTAAAAACATAAAAAAAGGTGATTTGATTAACGTTGAAAAGTCAATGAATTTTGGCCAAAAAGTTTCAGGTCACTATGTTCAAGGACATGTTGATACTACAGGAAAAGTAAAATTTATAAAAAAAATAGGTAAAACTTGGTTGGTAGATTTTACATTATCTCAAAAATTTTTTAAAAATGTTGTTGAAAAGGCTTCGATCTCTATAAATGGAGTTTCTTTAACAATTTCAAAAATTACAAAGAATGGATTTCAAATAACTATTATTCCTCACACTTTAAAATTAACAAATCTTTTGAAATTAGAAAGAGGTAGTATCGTAAATATTGAGTTTGACATATTTAGTAAATACTTACACAATATTTCAAAATGAAATCAAAATCTCTTTCCTCAATCCAAGAAATTATAAAGGACGCAAAAAAAGGGAAGATGTTTATTATAGTTGATGATAAAGATCGGGAGAATGAGGGTGACCTTGTAATTCCAGCTAGTAAATGTACTTATAAATCAATTAATTTTATGGCCAAATATGGAAGGGGACTTATTTGTTTAGCTTTAACAAATAATCAGGTTAGAAAATTAAGACTTCCTTTAATGTCATCAGTTAATAAATCGAGAATGCAAACAGCCTTTACAGTTTCAATAGAAGCAAAAAAAGGCATTACTACAGGAATTTCTGCTTTTGACAGAGCAAAAACAATAAAAGTTGCAATTAAAAAACAAGCTAAAAAAAAAGATATAGTTTCTCCAGGACACGTTTTTCCGTTAATTTCTAGAAACGGAGGTGTTTTAGAAAGAGCAGGACACACCGAAGCTTCAACTGATATTTCTAAATTAGCGAATTTAAATCCAAGCGCTGTTATATGCGAAGTAATGAATGAAGATGGCAGAATGGCGAGATTGAAAGATCTAAAAAAATTTGCAAAAAACCACAATCTTAAAATTGCAAGCATTGAAGACCTGATTTCATTTAGACTTAAAAATGAAAAATTAATACAACAACAAAATATTAAATCTGTAAGTTTTAAAGAATTCAAAAAATTAGAATTTTATATATATAAAAATATACTAGATCAGTCTAAACAATTCGTCATTAAGAAAGGTGAAATAAAAAAAAATAAGCCAATAAGAGTTAGAGTGTTGTCGACAAAATTAAACTCATTTGACCTTATTAAAAAAGATAAATTATTAAACAAACTTTTGAATTACTTAAATAAGCACAACCAATTTGTATTAATTCTTATTAAAGATCAGAAATCAAAAAAACAACAGGCATTGGAGTCAATAAAAGGTAACAATATTGTAAGATATTATGGTATTGGAGCTCAAATTATTAAAGACATTGGGATAAGAAAGATGATACTTGTCTCGAGGTCAAAAAAAAGAATAATAGGACTTGAAGGATTTGGCATTAAAATAATTAAACAAGAAATAATTAAATGAAAAAAATATTAATAATTTATTCTGATTACTATCCTGATATCTCAAAAGGTCTTGTAACAAATGCAGTCAATTATTTGAAAAAGGATTTTAATATTTACAAACTTAAAGTTCCAGGTTGTTATGAAATTCCGATAAGCATAATAAAAAGAATAAAAAAATTTGATGGCTTTATCGCTCTTGGTTGTATTATTCAAGGAGAAACAGCACATTTTCATTTTATATCTCAATCAATCAATAACGCACTAATGAAAATTATGATCGATAAAAAAAAACCTATTGGAAATGGTATATTAACATGTGTTAACAAGCAGCAGGCAAAAAAAAGATTTAAAAAAGGTATAGAAGCTGCAATCGCAGTTAAAATGTTAATTTCATGAAAATTGAAAATTCTAGGGTGAAAATCATACAAAAGTTATACTCATACTCTTTGAACCCAGATGTTTTAATAAGCTATAATAAGAGTCAATATAAAAAATTTATAAAAGATGTAGTTGAAGGTACTATCGAGCGCCAAGAATTAATTGACCAAGCTATTATAAAACATCTCAAAGATGATATTAATTTTAATAAAACTGACAAATTACTTAAAATAATTCTATCAGCAGCAGTTTTTGAGATTCTCTTTAAACACAATAATTCTACTAAAGTCATAATTAGTGAATATTTAAAATCGGCTGAATTTTTCCTAGAAAAAGGACAAATTAAATATTTGAATGCGATTCTTGATAAAATTTCGAAAACGCTACGAAATAATTAAAAAAATACCTTAAAACATCAAAACTTTAGCTTGCGTTTTCAAATATTTTTTGGCATTTATCAGCATAAATTTTATTTATAAATATGAGTGCTTCTTTTGAATTAATATACTTAATAATTTTTACTGGCATCTTAGCTGTTGCATACAGCTATTTACTTTCGGGACAAATTTTGTCTGCAAGTCCAGGAAATGCTAGAATGCAAGAAATTGCTGAAGCAATTCAAATTGGAGCAAAAGCATATCTTAATAGGCAATATAAAACTATTGCAATTGTAGGTATCATAGTTTTATTTATAGTAAGCTATTTTTTTAATTTTTTAGTAGGGATTGGATATTTTATTGGTGCTTTTTTGTCTGGCGTTGCTGGATATGTAGGAATGCTTATATCGGTAAAAGCTAATGTAAGGACTGCAGAAGCCTCAAGAAAAAGTTTACAAGCCGGTTTATCGATTGCATTTAAATCGGGCGCTATTACAGGATTATTAGTTGCTGGCTTAGCTTTATTAGCCATAACTTTTTATTATTTGATTCTTTTAAATTTAAATGTAAGTAGCAGAGAAATTATTAACGCCCTTGTTGCACTAGGTTTTGGAGCCTCATTAATTTCAATCTTTGCTAGACTGGGCGGAGGAATTTTTACTAAAGGCGCTGATGTTGGAGCAGACTTAGTAGGTAAAGTTGAGGCTGGTATTCCAGAAGATGATCCTAGAAATCCAGCTGTTATTGCCGATAATGTTGGAGATAACGTTGGTGACTGCGCGGGCATGGCAGCAGATCTGTTTGAAACTTATGCTGTTACTATTGTTGCTACGATGGTTTTAGCATCTATTTTTTTTCCTAACTTTCAAAATATGATGATTTACCCTCTTTTGATAGGTGGATCATGCATACTAACATCAATTGCAGGCACCTGGTTTGTGAGGTTAGGAAATAGTAAAAATATTATGGGAGCTTTATATAAAGGATTTATAGCTACAGCTATTTTGTCTTTAATAATACTCTATCCTTTGACAAATTCTGCCATAGGGTTAAACACTACTTATCGATTTGCAGAAACTTCTTTCACAGGTTTTGATCTTTATATCTGCGCTGTTTCAGGATTGGTAATTACAGGCTTGATAATATGGATTACAGAATATTATACTGGCACAAATTACAGACCTGTAAAAAGTGTTGCATTATCCTCGACAACTGGTCACGGTACAAATGTAATACAAGGCTTAGCTATTTCAATGGAAGCGACTGCTATCCCGGCTTTAATTATTGTTATAGGAATTATTTTTACGAACAGTCTTGCAGGACTTTACGGCATAGCGATTGCTGTTACCTCAATGTTAGCTTTAACTGGGATGGTAGTTGCTCTAGATGCTTATGGCCCAGTTACTGACAATGCAGGAGGGATTGCTGAAATGTCAAAATTACCTAAGAATGTAAGAAAAACAACTGATGCTTTAGACGCAGTTGGAAATACCACGAAAGCAGTTACAAAAGGATATGCGATTGGTTCAGCCGGTTTAGGTGCGCTAGTACTTTTTGCAGCTTACACAGAAGATTTAAAATTTTATGCAAATGATAAATCCTCATCATTATTTGGAGTAGACGTAAGTTTTGATTTATCTAACCCGTACGTTGTTATTGGTTTACTTATTGGAGGATTACTTCCTTACTTATTTGGATCAATGGGAATGCAAGCAGTAGGTCGAGCAGGTGGAGCTGTAGTAGTGGAGGTAAGAAGACAATTCAAAAAAATACCAGGAATAATGAAAGGAAAACGAAAACCAGATTATGGAAGATTAGTGGATTTGTTAACAAAAGCTGCAATTAAAGAAATGGTTGTGCCATCACTACTACCTGTCTTGTCTCCTATAATATTATATTTTGTTATTTTTTTAATCGCTGGCAAAGTTGCTGCTCTATCTTCATTAGGAGCAATGTTGTTAGGAGTAATAGTTACTGGATTATTTGTAGCTATCTCAATGACAGCTGGTGGAGGCGCCTGGGACAATGCAAAAAAATATATTGAAGATGGAAATTTTGGTGGGAAAGGTTCCGAGGCTCATAAAGCTGCTGTAACTGGGGACACAGTAGGTGATCCATACAAAGACACAGCAGGACCAGCGGTAAATCCTATGATTAAAATTACAAATATTGTTGCTTTATTACTTTTGTCTGTAATCGCACATTAATCATTTTTTTCCTCTATTAGAGTACATTTTTTGACGCATACTACTTAAGAAACTTCCAACAAAACTTTTTTTAGAAACGCTATTAATAGTTTCCATTTCTGAAAACTTTAATTTATTCATATTTTCTTTATTAATTAATTTCTTTGTAATCAAAACACCATATTTATCAAACTCAAGAATTAATACATTATTTTTTACAGTTTTTTCCTTACCTAAAGAAATAATATTTCCTCGTTCTTTTTTAGTTTCAAAATACATCCATTTATTATCCTTGTTTAAACTTTTATTTAAAGGAGACCCAAGAATTTTGATCGTGTCATTTTTGTTTGTTTTATTTATTTCCAAAAGTTTTGATCTATTTTCAAGAAAATTTATCCCATGGGAAGTTGTTTTTTTGTTTAGTTGACAATTAGCTAGTACCATGTAAATCATTAAAAATACTAAAAATTTGATATGTTTAATTTTAAACAGAAACATAATAAGGAACTGTACAACAATTTAGTAAAATTATCACGAAATTTGTATTTTTATAATACATTAAAGTTTAAAGATGATTTTTTTACTAGAGTTATCCTAATTTTCATACATTTTTCTTTGATTTTAAGAAATATTAAATCAACAGATAAAAAGAAATTATCTCAAAATCTTTATGATGACTTATTTTTTTTTATTGAATGTCATTTGAGGGAAAGCGGGTTAGGTGATGTGTCTGTTAATACTAAAATGAAAAATTTAAATAGAATATTTTATGATATATCCTTTAAAATTGATTATGAAAATGATGAGTCTTTGATAAAAAAAAAATTAATATCCAAATATTTATACGAAAATAGAGAGATAAGTGAGAAAAGCTTTGATAATTTTAATAAATATCTAAAAGAATTTCGTAGTTTTTGTGATAAAAATGATATAAATAAAATCTTAAACAATAAAGTAAATTTTAATTATGGCAGTTCCTAAAAGAAAAACATCAGTATCTAGAAGAAACAAAAGACGTTCTCACCACAGATTGACATCTTCCAATGCCGTAGAAGATAAAAAAAGTGGCGAGTATAGATTATCACATCATATTGACTTAAAATCTGGTTTATATAACGGAAAAAAAATTTTAGATATCTAATTAATATTAATGTCGAAAACAGTAAAAATTGCAATTGATGCAATGGGTGGTGAAGATGCTCCGATGAAAAATATTGAAGGAGTAAGATTATTTATTTCAAAAAATAATTCAGAAGATTTTTTCTTTAATATTTATGGCAATGAAACATTAATTTTGAAAGAACTAGAAAAAAATAAAATCAAAAATAAATATTATAAAATTTTTCATACTGAAAAAAAAGTTTTAGATGATCAATCTCCTTTATCATCTATCAAAAATTCAAAAGATACTAGCATGTGGAACTCTATCAGTTCTCAAACCGAAAATATTTCAGATATTACTCTTTCTGCAGGAAATACCGGTGTGTTACTTGTTATTTCCAAAATGATTTTAAAAACCTTAGATGGTGTATCTAAACCAGCTTTAGCTGGTTTATGGCCAAATAAAAATAATATGAGTGTAGTTTTAGATCTTGGAGCAAATATTGAGTGTGATGAAAATAACTTAAGCCAGTTTGCAGAAATGGGATCTGCGTTGTACAGATCTTTGTTTCCTCAAGACACTCCAAAAGTTTCAATTTTAAACATTGGTTCTGAAGAAATTAAAGGTACTAATGTGATAAAAAAGACAAATTCAATTTTACAAAAACTCAGCTCTTTAGGTGATTTTAATTATGTTGGATATGTTGAAGGAAATAAAATAATGGACGGTGAGACAAATGTTATTGTAACTGATGGATTTACAGGAAATGTTGCACTGAAGACCGCGGAGGGAACAGCAAAATTTCTTACAGATAATCTTAAAAAATCTTTAACATCAAATTTGATATCAAGAATATCAATCTTATTATCTTATTTTTCTTTAAAAAAATTTAAACAAAAATTAGATCCACGAAAATACAATGGCGCAATTCTTCTAGGTCTAAAAGGTCCAGTAGTCAAAAGTCATGGATCAACAGATGCTTTAGGATTTTCATTTGCTATTGATCTTTGTTACAGAATTATTAAAGGTGAATTGATGCCACAAATTAAAAATAATTTAAGTCATATAAAGGATGACAAATCAAACGAAATTTAATTTAAGCAAAAAAGATATTGCAAAAAATTTATCAAAAAAGACGGGCTTATCTGTTAAATTCATTGAAGGTTATATAGATAAATTATTTGATGAAATATTAGTAGAATTGGCATCAAAAAAAAAATTAAAGATTAAAAATTTTGGTTCATTCTCAGTCAAATTTAAAAAAAGCAGAGTTGGTAGGAATCCCAAAAAAAAGGAAAAAGAGTTTATTATTTCAGCCCGTAACGTTATAAGATTTCAAGTTAGTGAAAGTTTAAAAAGATTGATGAATAATAATATAAAATGAATAATAAAAAACTTATATCGATTTCAAAAGCAGCTAGCTATTTAGGTCTCAAAAATACTGCCGGGAAACCCTCAAGTCATACATTGAGATTTTGGGAAAAAAAATTTAAACAAATAAATCCAATTAAAATTAATAATCAAAGATATTACTCTGAAAAACAGTTAAAATTGATCAAGCTCATTAAATATTTGCTTAAAGACCAAAAATTAACAATCAACGGTGTAAAAAAAATCTTAGGTAAAAATATTTATTCTATTGACGATTACAATTCATCTAGTGTATTAAAAGATTATTATAAAAAAAATATTTTAAAAAAGACTCAAAAAATATTGGAGAGAGTTAGAAAGTTAAAAAAAAATGGCAAAAAAAACACACATTAAAGTTCGATTAGTTCCAGAGTCTAAACCTGATAGTGCATTTATTTATTATGCAAAAAAACCAACAAAAGGTGAAAAGGCAAAAAACAAGTTAAAAATTAAAAAATATAATCCAAATACAAGAAAGCATGAATTTTTTGTTGAAAAAAAGCTTCCACCTCATAGCAAATAATCATTTTTTTTTAAAATTTCTAAACTCATATTCAATAAACGACTTAATCATTGCCTTCCAAATTATATTTGTAATCTTAGGATCAAGTTTATTTTTTAAAGATTTTTTTCTTATATTACTTAAAATAACGTTTATTCTCTTTTGATCAATAATATCTTTTTTAAACTTTTTATTCTTTAAAATTTGATCAACTAGATTTGTTCTTTTTTTAATAATTGTAAGTAATTTATTATCCAACTTATCTAATTTTGTCCTAATTTTTAAAATATTTTTATTTTTCATCGCGACATTTATAAATTATGACTTACCAAATTAAAGTGTATAAGTATAGCATGGAAATTAATAAAATATCTGATCAGAAGAAAATTGTTGTATGGCTTTATTCAGTTGTCATTTTGTTAATGATAATGATAATAGTTGGTGGTGCTACAAGATTAACCGACTCTGGTCTTTCTATAACACAATGGGAATTATTTAGTGGAATATTTCCACCTATAAATGAAATTGAATGGAATAAATATTTCAACCTTTATAAAGAGATCCCGCAGTATAAGTTAATAAATCAAAATATATCTATCTCAGAGTTCAAAATAATTTTTTATTGGGAATACTTTCATAGGTTATTAGGTAGAGTGATTGGTTTAGTGATGTTTATACCATTATTATATTTTACCTTTAAAAAAACAATTCCTATTAAAACTTTAGTTAATTTATATATAATCTTTCTAATGATTTGCTTACAAGGATTTGTTGGTTGGTATATGGTCGAAAGCGGTTTGGTAAATAACACAACCGTAAGTCATTTTAGACTATCTATACATCTAACTTTAGCATTTATTATATTTTCATCAATAATCTGGAATTTAAAAAATATTGTATATAATCAGAATATAAAATTTTTAATTTTCAATAGAGAGACTTTTATTTATCAAATATTTCTAGCTTTGATATTTTTACAAATCGTATTTGGTGCGTTCGTTTCGGGTCTTGATGCTGGTAAAATTTATCAATCATGGCCATTGATGAATAGTTCCTATGTTCCTGACGACATTCAAAGCTTTACAAATTTTTATGATCCAAGTCTTATACAATTCTATCATAGGAACATAGCATATATTATTTTTGCTTTGACATTATTTATTTCTTATAAAACATATAAAAAAGATCTAGATTTATTTAAAAGATTTTTATTAATTTTTTCAATTGTCTTATTTCAAGTTTTTTTAGGTATTTTAACATTAATTACTGATGTAAATATTTTCATTGCAATTATGCATCAATTTACAGGATTACTTTTGGTAAGTAGCTCAATCCTATTTTATTATAAATACTTACAAAAAAGGGTTAAATAACCAGCTTTATAGATAATTTTAATAATGAAATTGACTTTAATTAATTTTGTTAGTAATTAACCTTAAAAATTATGACGCCTTTTATAAAAAAAAGTGAAATTAAAAACAATTGGTACGTTATTAGTGCCGAGAATGCTGCAGTGGGAAGACTTGCTGCATACATATCAAAGGTATTAAGAGGTAAAAGCAAATCAACGTTTAATCCTCATATAGATAACGGAGATTTTGTTATTGTGACTAATATCGATAAGATCAAATTTTCCGGAAATAAATTTGAGGAAAAAAAATATTTCAGACATACAGGTCATCCTGGCGGCATAAAAGAGATTACACCATCACAGTTAAAAGATAAAAATAAAGTTGACCAGGTATTAAGATTGGCAGTTAAAAGAATGCTTCCTGGAGGCCCTTTGGCAAAAAAACAATTAACAAAGTTAAAAATTTATAGTGGCGCTGATCATCCCCATAAAGAACAAAATCCTAAAACTGTTGACTTTTTGTCGTTAAACAAAAAAAATAAAATTAATTTATAGATGGAAAATACCTCACAAGAAAACCCCAATAATTCCAAAAAAATTAAACTTGATTTTAAAGATAGTAAATATGCTACTGGAAGAAGAAAAAAGTCTATAGCAAAAGTTTGGCTTAAAAAAGGTTCAGGAAAAATCTATATAAATGGAATTGAAATGATTAAATATTTTAAAAGACCCGTTCACCAATTGATCGTAACAAGGCCACTAGAAATGACAAACATGATTTCGAATTATGATGTCAAGTGCTCTGTAAAGGGAGGTGGTATGTCAGGACAAGCTGGTGCTATAATTTTAGGAATTTCAAGAGCCTTAATAAATTTCGACTCATCTCTTAAAAAAGCTTTAAAGAAGGATAATCTTACCACCAGAGACTCTAGAGTTGTTGAGCGAAAAAAATATGGTCATAGGAAAGCAAGAAGAAGCTTTCAGTTTTCTAAAAGATAGATCATTTAATTTTAAAATAACTATTACAATGATATAAGGGAAATGATGTATGCCTAAAAGTATTATTAAAGCAGCTATAATTGGAGCCACTGGATATGTTGGTTTAGATTTGATTTATCTACTATCAAAGCATCCAAATATAAAGATTATGAATTTATGTGCAAAAAAAAATATTGGAAAAAATATTAAATTTTTTGACAAGAGAATAAAAAAAAATCTTCCAAAAATTACTAATGTTAATAAAATAAATTGGTCTACAATAGATTTAGTTTTTTTGTCATTACCTAACGGTGAAGCTCAAAAAATAGTTAAAAAAAATTTTTACAAATATCCAAACATTAAATTTATTGATTTATCAGCTGATTTTAGATTAAATAATGTTAAAAATTATAAAAATTGGTATCACAAAATTCATCATTGCCCAGAATTAAATAAACAAGCAATTTACTCAATATCAGAATTCGTGAAAAGAAAAATCAAAGATTTCAGAATAATATCTAACCCGGGTTGCTATCCAACTTCAATTCAACTTGCTATAACTCCTATATTAAAAAAAAATCTTATAGAAACAAAAAATATCATAATAGACTCAAAATCTGGTTTTTCAGGTGCAGGAAAAAATTTTAGTAAAAAATTCAAACAAAAAAATTTATTCAAGTCTACTTTTGCTTATTCAGCTTCTAAACACAGACATATGGCTGAATTAGACCAAGAATTTTTAAAAAATACAGGAAAAAAAATTCAATATACCTTTAATCCTCATATAGTTCCATCTTTCAGAGGAATAATATCATCTATATATGTTTCTGCTAAAGATAATGTCAGTGGTAGCACTTTAGTAAGAACTTTACAAAAATTTCATAAGAAAAATTATTTTGTAAAAATTGCAAAATATAATAAACCTATCGGAACGGGTAACATACTTAACACAAATAAATGTGAAATTTCAGTTTGCTCAAGTAGATATAAAAATAAATATATAATTTTTGCTTCTATAGATAATCTGGTTAAAGGTGCGTCCGGTCAAGCGATACAAAATATGAACCTTGTCTATGGGCTGAATGAAAGCAAAGGTCTTAGATGAGGTATTTGATTTTAATTTTTTTATTTTTTATAGGCTGCAGCAAACCTAATACCGTATTTATTTGTGGAGATCATGAGTGTATTAACAAAACTGAGGCTAAGCAATATTTTGAGGAAAATTTAACACTTATAGTTAAAGTAATAGACAAAAAAAAAAAACGAAAGATATTTTGATTTAATTGATGAAAATTTAAATACATCAAATACAAAATCAAATAAAATGATTAACATAAAGCAAGGTAATAAAAAAAAAATTAATGTTAAAAAATTATCAAAAAAAGATTACAAAAAAAGATTAAAGAAAATAAAAGAAAAAGAGAAGAACAAAATTAAAAAAAATAATTCTTTACCAGATGATGAAAATAAAGAAACATCAAGCAAAAAAATAACAAAAAAAGAAATAAAAATTGAGAATAACCAGCCTATCGTAAAAAGAAATATTTGTGTTGAGATTAAAGATTGTAACATCGATGAGATTGCAAAATACTTACTAAACTCTAATAAAAAAAAGGACTATCCGGATCTTTCAAAAAATTAATATATGAACAATAAGAAAAAATATAATATAGCTATTGTTGGACTAGGAACAATTGGTTCATATCTTTACAACTACTTATCTAAAAATAGAAATTTATTTTCAAGTAAGGTAAATATTCAAGTAAATAAAATTTTTGTATCCGCAAAAAACAAGAATAAAAAAAGAAAATTTAAAGTCAACAAAAAATATTGGATAAATAATTATATTGATGTTGCAAATAAACCTGATATTGACATTGTTATCGAGCTAATTGGAGGATCAGATGGACCAGCAAAAAAACTTGTGTTTGAGTCTTTAAAAAATAACAAACATGTTATTACGGCTAATAAAGCTCTTATTGCAAAATACGGGGATCAATTAGCTAAAATTGCTGAAAACAACAAAGTAAATTTTGAATACGAGGCGTCAGTTTGTGGAGGTATTCCCATAATAAGGTCGATCAAAGAGAGCTTGATAGCAAATAAGATTACTAAACTTTATGGAATATTTAATGGTACATCTAATTATATATTATCATCCATGGACTTTGAAAACTTATCTTTCGAGGATGCTTTAAATAAGGCTAAATTACTTGGGTATGCAGAAAGTAATCCTAAATACGACTTAAATGGTGACGACGTAAGTTCTAAAGTAAAAATACTTTCTTCTTTATGTTTTAATTCTAAAATTAATAATACTATACATGTAGAAGGTATTAAAAATATAGATAGAAACGATATTATTAATGCCAATAAACTTGGATATAAAATTAAATTATTAGGATTAGCTGAATTAAAGCATAACAAAATTTGTCAAAGAGTTCACCCCGTCTTGATCAAAAATAAAAAATATATAGCGGGAATTAATGGTGTTCTCAACGCTGTTATTATTGACGGCAAACCTATTGGCCAAAGTGTTTTACAAGGTGAGGGTGCTGGCCCAGGTGCAACCACGTCAGCCTTAATATCTGATTTATCATCAGTGCTTAGAGGAAATATTAAGTACCCTTTTGCAATATCTGAAAAAGATAGAAAAAAACTTAAAATTGAATTAATAAACAATTCTTTTTTTTCATCTTATATCAGGCTAGATGTAAAAGATAAATACGGTGTGTTATCTAGTATTACTAAGATATTCTCAATCAACAAGGTTTCAATAAAGAGAGCAATTCAAAATCCGCTAAAATCAAAAACTACGTCATCAATAATAATAATTACCCACAAGTGTAAGAATATTAATATCATAAAAACATTAAATAGTTTAAATAAACAAAACTATCTAATTAAAAAAGCTAAATTAATTAGAATAGAAGATATTTAATGGCTCTAGACCCAAATTTTTTGAAGAGTTTCACAAGAGCAACTGAATGGGCTGCTTTTGGAGCTTTCCAACATATTGGAAAAAATGACAAAATATTAGCTGATAAAGGAGCAGTAGACATGATGAGAACAGAGCTGAATAAAATTGACATTGATGGAAGAGTTGTTATTGGAGAAGGTGAGATGGATGAAGCGCCAATGCTTTATATAG
>MDSW01133084.1_pt1 | contig 25432 bp, 33 predicted proteins | sample 811171 | NCBI WGS metagenome assembly MDSW01 (sample SAMN05326641, study PRJNA326480) | marine metagenome | isolation source: seawater | place: Atlantic Ocean: North West | collected 2012 | reverse complement strand
CCTGCCACTGGTCCTGCCACTGGTCCTGCCACTGGTCCTGCCACTGGTCCTGCCACTGGTCCTGCCGCCGAGACTACTACAAATGATGTCGAACCCGCCGATCCCGCTCCCGCTGATGCCGCTCCCGTTGATGCTGCTCCCGCTGATGCCGCTCCCGCTCCCGCTGATGCTGATACAGAGACATATCGAATCATGCCCACCAATTTCTTAACGAGGTATTAAAAATAACTTACTTAAAGTCAAGCCTCCTAACATAGATATAACCAACTACAAAATGTCGCTCACTATCCAACGCTCCTCCGAATTCTCTGCTGATGCTGTGCAGTTTTCGAAACTTCGTAAGAACAAGAATGGCGGTAAGGCCGTCTACCTCAACGCCGGTGACAACAAGAAGCTCTACATCCAGTTCCCTTTCATGCGCTCTCCTTATGGTCTGAGTTCTTTTACTGACGAAGGCACGGGACGTACTTCGTATTCTCTCGATCTTTCTTTTGACCCTGATAATGCCGAAGCGATGGAGCTTCACGATAAGCTCAAGGCGCTCGACGATATCATCGTCAACACAGTCGCGGCCAACTCTAAGGAGTGGCTCGGTAAGGAGTTTAATGTCGCAGTCCTCAAGGAGGCTCTCTACAAGCCCATGATTCGTCCCGGAAAGGAGCAGTATCCATCCACTATCAAGCTCAAGATTCTCACCAAGCCCGACGGCTCTTTTGTTCCCGAGGCGTACTCGATGCAGAAGCAGCCCGTCTCCCTCGATACTATCGAGAAGGGGCAGAAGTGTATGGCCATCGTTGACCTCAACCAGATTTGGTTCATCGATAACAAGTTCGGTGTCACCATCCGTCTTCAGCAGACCCTCCTTGAGCAGTCTGCCAAGCTTCCCTCCTTCGCCTTCCAGGGTCTTGACCTCCCCGAGGATGATCTAGATGTCGACGTTGAGGAAGAGATTGACGAGGTTGATGAGGAGTAAAAAAAATCAAAATATATACAAATGAAACTTTTAAAAGAATATTTTAAACCAGAAACTACTTTGAAGATAAAATATTTCAAGGATGGTGATATGGTTATTAAACAGATACTTGATAGTGATGTTGTCATTTATGAACAAAGTCTTCTAAGTACATCTATAACCGAATTTACATTCGATAAGATTTGTTATAATGAATTATACGAAAATGAAACCAATATTGCTAATGGTTTTATGTCGATAGTAGATGAATCTGGTAAGTGTGTTATTCAATAAAATTAAACCCATTATTGGTAAGTCGAAATAAACTTCTTACGAATAAATAAGTATGTCAATCGAGAGTAATATTAAAAAGTTACTCAGGGGAAAAAAGGCATGTTCTCCAATATCTCACTTGTGGTTGAAGCGATTTAACGGAACCATGATAAAAGGTGCTAGGCAAATTGGACAAGGTGAATATGGTAAAGTGTTTCGTGGATGTGTAGATGATAAGTGTGAAAAGTACATCGTCTATAAAGAAACCACAGATCCATCGGCTAAAATGGAATTCACTATAGCTAAAAAATTAGAGGAATTCTCTGTTCCAAAGATGTACCTTTACAAAAATTGTGATAACAAGGACGTTCTTTATTCCGAGTACATTCGTGGTGAAGAATTAGGTAAATGGTGGCAAAGTTCACCATCACTCGCAGCGTCAAAGTCTGTCATGGCTCAAGTGATTTACAATTTATATAAAATTCAACAAAAATATCCAGGATTTAGACATCATGATCTTCATAGTGGAAATATATTAGTACGCTCGGTACCAAAAAGGAATATTCAAATTAAATTAAACGAGAAGACATTCACGATACCTAATGGTGGTGTTGAGGCGGTCATCATCGATTTTGGATTTTCCGTATTTCCTAGAATTAAGAACCCTCTGATTAATAACAAAAACTACATCAATATAGGAATCTCTCGAAAATCGGATAAATTGTACGATCTCCATTTTTTCTTGAACAGTATGTATGCTCTTGTAAGACAACCTAAAACTATGACAGAAAGGAGAATACATAATTTCATTCGTTCCGTATTACCATTCGAATATCTGAATAAAAAGACCGAACGAATCAAGAATTATCGTATGCGTGGAAATATGAATCACAGGAGTATACCCAATTTTGAAAAGGTTCTCAATAAACCTTTCTTTACTGGTGAAAACCCAAAAGCTTTACCTATACCTATAACGAAACCACAAAAACCAGTCGTACTTTTACCAAACAAACCTAAAACACCAGTCAATCAAAAAGAAGCTATGGCTCGAGCGATTGCTATCTTAAAAACCAAGAAGACAAAGCAACAAAAACGTAGACCTGCTCCTCGTATTAAAGTATAACTTTGAAAATTCGCTTTGTACCATCATCAACTTGAGACAATATCTTAAATTTTGTTGTCTTAACAATCTTCGTCCCATCTTTCGATACGAATGATTTCATCCGTTCAACTTCACCAGGCGACATTTTCCTTGTGTATTTGAGTGTGACATTCCTGGTTCCTATCGAGAGTATAGTGGAGGACATTTTTATATTTACATATAATATAATATGTTCGCTTTCATTGTTCTCGCTATCATCGTTTTAATCGTATTGTTCACCATGAATCGTGGTACTAAGAATACGGAAGATGGTAAAAAATGGACTGTTTTCGGAACCATGGGCTGTGGATGGACTCGAAAACAGTTGGACTACATGAAGAAGAATGGTAAGTCTCACGAGTTTGTCGATTGTGACAAAGGTGGATGTGATGGTATGAAGGCGTACCCCACAATCAAGCACCCCAATGGTGAGACTACCACTGGCTACAAAGAGGTTTAAATACCACGGACAACCGAAAGGCCTACCGAGAGAATGAAGGCGTCAAGCATGGTGTTGATTGGCTTGAGAATAGTGACGTGCTTCACGAGGGAGCGGTTCCACACGAGGCGGAGGAGGAAAGTGCTGATGAGAATAGTGAGTACAAAAGTGAGGAACTCAGTGAGCGCATCGGACTTTGTTTCGGCCTTGGTAACTTCCACAATCATTTATTACTAACGGACATTTTTTTCTGCTTAGATTACAAATGAAAGGATTGCCATTGAGTGGATCCGAAAGTAAATTCACAAACCGGCGTTGGGGGACGGCGACTGGTATTGGGAATAATAATTGTTACGCGTATGCAGTCGGAGATTACGAGGCATATAGGTGGCAAAAATCTATTCCAGGAGATCGTTCTGGTCTTTCTAATGGAAACCACACTTATACTCACTGTACTGGTCTTCCAAAACGTGTCGTTTCAGACAATCCCAAAAAAGTGTACAAAGCCAAAGCTGACGAAAAGTGTAAGAAAGGATACTACAAAGTCATGATGTTTGTCTGTCCTGGAAGACCAACAAATTATATTAGACAAGGTGATTTTCATTTTTACAAACAGCACGGTGTCGTGGAATACAAAATCAAATCCGGTGACACGATCGTTTCCGTTGCTAAATTTTTTAAAGTTCCTGAGTCTCGGATAAAGAGGGCTGGAACATTCAGAGTTGGTAAACGTATCGTATTCAAGGCCAACGTCTTCAGTCACAAGCGTGGGTGGGCGACTGGACCACTTCTGACTGATGCGAAGGGGAAAAGTATCATAGATCCCCGTAAGGCGTCTCGGAACTACCCAGGTCTAAACTATGAGAGGTATTGTAGTTCATTCTGCGTCAAGGATCGTGGGATCAAAGTCGGTAAGACTCACCCCAAGGTCCGCAAGAATACTATCTAAATCTGGAGTATTTTCGACATCAAAAGTAATATCAAAAAGATCTAATACGTCGAATATCGATTCTTCATTCAAGGACACAGAGTTTGCCTCTGCTGTGTAATTGTTCTGAATCGTGACGATGATTTTGAATTGTGATGCATCAAACACTTTTCTACAAGTGGGGCATGTATTCTTACCTCGATTTTTCCATTCCTGTAGACAGTTGGAATGAAACACGTGTCCGCAACGAAGTGGAGGATTTGACCTCGTTTCCCTAACTTCATTGAGACATATGGAACATGTCGACATTCTATAGGAAGGTTTTAAAGTTTTTTTTGTAATTTTTCTCAGTTAGTAAATGTTGGGAACCTTGAGAAGGGGCTTGTCGCAGGTGTTGCAGTTACCCTTACCCTGCTGTTCCTGTACCTGGGTCATGAGCTGGGGACCCTGCTTTTGGAGAAGCTGGCGGTACGAATAGTTGTCCTCGAAGGAGATACCGTTCTGCTTCATCATGTAGTTGTTAAAGAGTTGGGAAGACGTGCTTACGGTGAAGCACCGACCGTCGGCCATACCAAGTCGCTGCGACATTTTGTTAATATTACATCAGAAATTAATTTGTCTATTGGTGATTGTTTTCATCCAAGATTCAAAACCTCTCTCTCTGAGTTTTTCAATGAAAGGTTCGCACTTGTATCCTAAATAAATGTCAAAAACATCCGTCTCCTCTGTGCGGGACACGCGAATCTGGGAATTTTCGTTAATGTGCTGGTTGATGATGTTATAAGCGAATGCAATTTCCTTAAGAGTCTCAGCTCCTGTGATGATAATCTTTCCCGTGCTGAAGATACTGCAGGTAATTTCCTTCATATCATGGGCTGGTTTGAACTTGATCTTGACGGCTGAATATCTGTCTGGTTCGAAAGAAACTTTGAAAATATCGTTGTATTCTTCAAACCAATCTGCCACTTTCATGAGGTTGATGTTGTAGTTGAGACTGAAATTGGAGTTAATCATAACCACCCGAAAAGAGTTTTCGGGAAGCTCGATTTCCAATCCCAAAAAAGTCTTGAAAATATGCACCAATTGTGTGATAATACGTTTACAATCAAAAAGATCACAACATCCTGCAACTTGAATACTTCCATTGGGGAACACCTTGACAGATTTGGTACTGTAGGTGTCATGGTAGGTGAGTGTCACCTGATTATAAAACGTCGTAGGCTTCAACTTCCATTCAAAACCTTCTGTGTTGGTTCCTACACGTCTCATCTTGTAGGAACCAATTCTCTCAAACACACCTCGAAGTTTTTTTATGTCAATTGCTTTATCAAAACTTGATACCATGGTGATCGTCGTAATTTTTACCCACGAAGGACGAATCTCTTCGGGTATAGCTTTTCGCATCTCATCGAGAGTGAGGAGATATGAAAAACTGTTATTGGCGATTGAAGAATACATTTTTAAACATACTTATCATTCATGTCATGGGTGACTTAGGTGTTTAAAGAAAACACACTCGATAAAGATACATGACTTCTTTCATAAAGTCCGCCAAGTCTGTTCATGATGTAGAGTCTGATCTTGCATATGTTGAAATTGTCTACGAGCGTTATATGAAAGGTAAAGGTTATGCGACATTCACCGATTACATAAATACTGAACCTTTGGCAAATTGGTCGCACCTCGAATCTGAAAAACAATCAATCCCATATGAAAAGTTTCTCGATACGATGGTCAAGAGTACTCTCGAAGTCCGACAGCGTATGGCTGAACTTATACTTGAAAACGTTTTAGTTTATGAACAAAGTGACAGAGTATATGTTCGAATCGCACACGCTATGAAAATTTTGGATCCAACATTCCAACCACCCCATGTAAATATGGAATGTGCTTGGCAGATGGAGATTGTCAAAAAATTATGTAAGAAGTATCTACCTGAAGCTATTCAAAATTGTATGAATACATCTCGGCTCAAATATTTCTTCAACGTCGTAAAAATAATAGAACTAGAGCAATAATGAGTATGGCTACAAATATCCAGAAATATGGAACACTTTTGTTGGATACACCTACTTTAACCTTCTTCGTCTGACATGTAAAACCATAATCAATATTACGTTTAGGGCGTACCGTTTTATCAATCAAAAGTGGTTTAGTTTCATCCTTGCAAAGACCCGTGTTACAGAAAACACTCTTTTCAATAACTGGAACCGTGATGGGTTTCTTGATTTCAACAAAATCAGCAAAGTCACCAGTTTCTCGCACACCCCCTGGGAGAGAAAAGTCACGTGTGACAAATGGGTTTACATTATCAATAGTATCTTCGTCGTTGAGCATATGTTCACTCATCGCTGTTAATACTACTTCAGATTATAATTTTTTTCATGCATTTTATATCGATGTTCTTCCCACATCTTATCCAAGTCGACGTTCAACATATGCGCGAGTTGAAAAAGATAACTGAAAACATCACCCATTTCCATCATCACGTCAGTACCACGTTCCTTTTTAAGGTTTGTTTTTTTGTAAGTTTTCTTGTATTGGCGAATAGCCGACGCTAGTTCTCCAAATTCTTCCGTCAGGAGAAGCCACACGGTATCTACACCGGCGCGATCCCAACCTTTGGATCGACAGACCTTTTCAGTCTCAGTTTTGTAATAGTTTAGACTCATAACTTAGTATTCTATGGTTTGTAATCTTTAATTGATTCCGATTTTATCATTGAGATCAATCTTTTTTCCAACAGTACTGGTGTTTATGGGTTGATCCAGGGGGGTACTAATAGTATCGATGTCGCGAGTATAAGCGATGTATTGAGATACTCCAGTCTGAATCTGCGACAAGGCTGTATCAATAACACGAATGTTCATATCCTTGACCTGTTCTTTGACTTGATTGTAATGATCACCCGAGTTGTTAATAAACACCATTCGCATGATACCATATAAGTCGTCTACATTCTGATAATCAATGGCGATACCACTCTTATCTTTGAAGGCCTGACGAATACCACGCTGGAGAAGATTTGTGTTGAACTCAGAAAAAAATAGAGTATTCAGTGGCGTATCACACTGCTTGATGGAATCAAGGTGGAGGTTATCACACATTTAATATACTCGCCGAAAAAAATTATATGTAGATAGTAAATGCTGAACTTTGCTGACTTTAACGAAGTTTACGCCAGCAAGCCACCAACTCATGAGGAAATTCCCTGCCAACCCCCAGCCTGTTTTGTGGGTTCTTATGCCCCTGTCGCGAAGGTTGGTGAGGAGGGTCCATTCTACGTGAACACATATCTCCTTCAACCCAATCGTAAGTTCGAGACCTTCGGTACCGTATCTGTGAGGAGCAAGGATCTTGAGAACTGTAAGAAATAAGTTAAAAATAAAAGTAGAACTTTAGGTATATGAGGGTCATTAAACGCTCAGGTCGTATTGAGGATATGAAATTTGATAATGTCACCAATAGGATCAAGAACTTAACGTACGGACTCTCCGATAAATGTGATTCCTCCAAAGTTGCTCAACAGGTATTTTCTTCGATGTATGATAACATCACTACACAAGAGATTGATACTCTTTCTGCTGAAATTTGTGTTGGTATGATTACTTCCGACCCTGACTATGAGACACTGGCTACTCGTATTGTTGCAAGCAACATTCAAAAGGTGTGTCCAAACAATTTTCATCTCGCCATGCGTAAACTTCAGAAAGCTAATGTCATCACCGACGAAGTTGTTGAAGTTGCACAGCAGGTGAAAGAGCATATCAAATCGGATCGTGATTTTGATTTTGGATATTTCGGACTCAAGACTCTAGAGAAAAGTTATCTTCAGCGCGTTGACGGGAAGCTCATCGAAACGCCCCAATATATGTTCATGCGAGTTGCTATTGGTATTCACGGTAAAGATGTACCTTCTGTACTTGACACATATGACAAGATGTCCCAGGGTCTGTTTATTCATGCGACACCTACACTATTCAATGCGGGAACGCCTCGTCCTCAGATGTCTTCCTGCTTTCTAATTGCTAATAAGGCGGATTCGATTGATGGTATTTACGGTACACTCACAGAGTGTGCACAAATTAGTAAGTGGGCTGGTGGTATCGGTATGCATATCCATGACATTCGTGCCAATAAGTCCAGAATTAGGGGTACAAATGGTCAATCTGATGGAATTATTCCCATGCTCAGGGTATTCAATGCTACAGCACGTTACGTTAACCAGGCGGGTCGTCGTAAGGGGTCTATCGCCGTCTATCTTGAACCATGGCATTCGGACATCATGGATTTCTTGGAGCTACGCCTCAATCAAGGTGATGAAGAGGCTCGTTGCCGAGACCTCTTCTCGGCGATGTGGATTCCTGACCTGTTCATGAAGAGAGTTGAGGAGGGTGGTAACTGGTCTCTCTTCTGTCCCGACAAGGCAAAGGGTCTTTCCGATGTGTACGGACAAGAGTTTGAAGACTTGTACACCAAGTATGAAGAGGAGGGTCTCGCGAACGCAACTATCCCCGCCGCCGACGTGTGGAAGGCTATTCTCAAGTCTCAAACTGAGACTGGAACCCCCTACATGCTCTATAAGGATGCATGCAACTCCAAATCGAACCAAAAGAACTTGGGTGTCATTAAGAGTTCCAATTTGTGTACGGAAATTTTGGAGTACACCGACAAGGATGAGACTTCTGTCTGCAATCTTGCGTCAATCGCCCTTCCCAAGTATGTCAATAAGGAGACGAAGACGTTCGACTACGACAAACTCCATGAAGTTACGAAGACTGTGACGAAAAATCTCAATCGAGTCATCGACCGAAACTTCTACCCTGTAGAGACTGCGCGTCGCTCTAACATGAAGCATCGCCCTATCGGTCTCGGTGTTCAAGGTCTCGCAGATGTGTTCATCCTATGTGGTCTCCCCTTCGATTGTGAAGAGTCTCGTCTTATGAATGCTCATATTTTCGAGACTATGTACCATGCCGCACTTGAGGCGAGTTCGGAGTTGGCTGAGATTGAGGGGTCATACGAGAGTTTCAAAACTTCTCCTACTGCCGAAGGTATACTTCAACCAGATATGTGGAAGGGGGAGACTAAATTCAGTGGTCGTTATGATTGGGACGCAATGCGTGAGCGTGTGAAGACGAAGGGTCTTCGAAACAGTCTTCTCATGGCTCCTATGCCCACAGCTTCCACTGCACAAATCCTAGGCAACAATGAGTGTTTCGAACCTTACACCACCAACATTTACCTTCGACGCACACTTGCTGGTGAATTTGTCGTAGTCAACAAGCACCTCGTTGATGATCTCAAGAAGGTCGGCCTCTGGTCGAAAGAGATGAAGGATCTCATGGTGAAGGCTGGTGGATCTATTCAAAACATCGTGGACATTCCCGATGATATCAAGAATTTGTACAAGACTGTCTGGGAAATTAGTCAAAAGTGTATCATCGACATGGCGGCTGATCGTGGTCGATTCATCGATCAGTCTCAGTCCATGAATCTGTTCATGGAGAGCCCGACACTCTCCAAACTCTCTTCAATGCATATGTACGCGTGGAAGGCTGGTCTCAAAACGGGTATGTATTATCTTCGTTCAAAGGCAAAAGCTCGACCAATCCAATTTAGTCTAGAGCCAGATTGTGTGGCCTGTTCAGCTTAAAGTTTTGAACCGCATGAAGAATAGAAAGACATGGACAAAGCAATCGAAAACCTCCAAATCAACGAATACAATAACCGAAAGATTGTCATTTCTACGAAGCAGGGAACCCCCTTGCGTGTCCAACTTCCACGTATGTATATGCCATTCGGTGTTTCTGGATTTACACCCGAAGTTGGAGCTACCAAATACAATATTGATTTCGCCATCAAAGGATATGACGAAGAGGGTAGCTACATGAAGAAGTTTTACGATTCTCTACGGAAACTGGAGGACACAATCGTCGATGCTGTGGTCGAACAGAGTGAAGTTATTTTCGGCTCTACGATGACCAAAGAAGAACTACTACCCATGTTCAATTCCAACGTGAAAGAGTCACCTGGTAGGGAACCAAAGTTTCGAATCAAGGTCGATACGAATGTGGAGGAACAAATCAAGGCAAACGTATTTGACGGTGACAAGAACCCAAAAAAGGATGAAGTAACCAACGGTCTCTATGCAAGAAATTCAGGTCATGCTATTGTAGAGCTTAATAGTGTGTATTTCTTGAACAGGAAGTTCGGGTGTACTTGGAAGCTTCACCAGCTTGTCGTCTATGGACCACAAAATCTCAAGGGATTTCAATTTATTATTTAGATTTATTAAGAAGTAAAATACTATAAATAGCCTGAGCCTCCTTAAGTAATTTACCTTGTATTCTGGTAAATTTCTTTGGGTCCAGACCTAATTTGATCTTAGCCACTTTGACTGACTCATCCCACTTAGCAAGGGTCATTCTTATTGTATACTTACATTTTCTTAATGAGCTTCTTGTACGCCTTGGTGCCTTCACTGGGCTGAAGCTTAAATTCACCCGCCTTGGGCTTGAAGACATTAACCATAGCCTTCTTACCCTCCTTCTTCATACGCTTCATGGCGGCATCATGGGCAGCCTTGCTCTTGATGCGACCATCCTTGGAATCCTTCATGAGATCCTTCTTGGTGAGACCACCAGCAGTCTTGTCCGCAGTACCATGGAAAACTTCGGCGCGAGAACCAATCATCTTTACTTTATGCTTTGAAAATTTTCTTGATGTCCAAAATTGAAATTTTATCCGTTGTCCTGTTCACAGGGATTTGTTTTTCGATTCGTTCATCGTTGAGGACTTTAGAACACACGATGGATTTATGTCCTTGAAGAGCCATCATCTCTTCCTCAACACTCACAAATCGCGGACACTCCTTATAGATCAACTTCTTCACATAAACGGGTTTGGTTTGTCCTGTGCGGTGACTTCTCCCGATAGCCTGTAGTTCAGTCGCTGGGTTCCAAGATGGAGCGGTGATATAAACGCGTGTCGCCTCTTGGAGATTGAGACCCTGACCACCACTCTTGATCTGAATGATGAACACTGCACCAGGCTGAGCCTTCTTGAATCCCTCAATCTGTTTGACGCGCTCCTCCTTGGGAACCGATCCATCAATTCGAAATACGGGACAATTCAAATGTGACTGAATATGATTCATCTCACCTCGAAATTGACAGAAGACGAGAGATTTTTCATTCGGATGAGATGAAATCATCTCAAACAGAGTCTCCATCTTCTTCGAACGACCAACCCATTTCTCCGCCTGCGTCTCATTCTGTTTGGCAACACCATCAAGATACATTTGTGGCCAAATCATAGCCTGTCGAGCACGAAGTAAGCATTCCAAAATGATCATATTTTTGGCGTTAATACTGATGACATTCCTGAATGCATCACGAATGGTATCTTGTGCCTCGAGAAAGACAATCTCATAGAGTTGCTTCTCATCTGGGTACATATCCAGTTCGACATTTTCAAAATGACACGGGGGTAAGCGAAGACGTTCATTAATCTTAGCCAAATCTTCTTTAGTGCGTCGAAGGATGTAGATGTCCTTGATTTTATTGGTCATACCCTGAACAACCACCTTGGAAAGACCCAAGAATGTGCACAAAGAAACAAAGTCTTCCATCGAATTGAACACCGGGGTACCAGTCACGATCCACTTGATTTGAGTCTGAAGACGACACACACTCTTGAACAACTTAGACTTTTTGTTTCGAATTTCATGGGCTTCATCCAAAATGACTCTATCCCACTGCAACATATGAAGAGGAGTCTTTGAATCGACGCTCCCACCCTTCGTTGTCAATAAAGTATAAGGTGCGAGAGTGACATCAGCCTCTTGAATTCTCCTTTCTGGACCATCAAAGATGTTGATCGTCAAGTGAGGTGCAAAGCGATTGATTTCTTCCACCCATTGGGTAATGATTGACTTTGGTACGATGATTAGGGTGCGAGGCTTTGGATTCCCAAGCATAGTTGCCACGAGCTGAACTGTCTTACCCAATCCCATTTCGTCACAAAGAAACCCACCCTTGGGGCCAGACGTTTGATTTTCCATTGTAAGCATCCAGAGAACACCTTCACGTTGGTAAGGTGCGAAAAGCCTACCACTCAGAGTGTTCTTAGCATGTGTGTATTGGTCTTCAATCGTCATCGTATGGATCTTCGTCTGAAAGTACTCGAACTTCACAGATGACTGGTTCAGGTTCCTTTTTCTTTCGCGTCTTTTTCAACTTAGGTTTTGGAAGTTCATCTATATGTTCTCTGTAGTACAACACCTTTTCCCAAAATTCTTTCATGACGGGGAAATATGTCTTGAACCATTCGCGATCACGAGGAACATTGACAACATCAAATTCTTCTGGTTTTGGCCAGTTTGTTTCTGCCGGTTTATACTGAATGAAATCTGCAGACTCCAGATCTAAGATTTCCATACAGAGTTGAAGTTGTGGCATGTAATGCTCGGGTACCTCACCTGGAATGATCGCCCTTTGTGGTGGACACTTAATTTCAACAAGTTTTCCAGATTCACTGACACCGTCAGGACTTCCACCAAGCCAACTATGCTCTGGATGAGGACAAAGACCAATCTCATGAACAACTTCACCATGACGCTGTTCGTAAATGATACGCGCCTCATCTTCATACTTCTCACCATGTCTCGTAGCTGCATTTCCAGTGAATTTTTCACCGAGACCGCACTTTTTTAGTAAGAGACCTTCGGGTGTTTCATACTTATTTTTACCAATCGCTGTAGCCGCGTCACTTGCTGTGAGCATATTTCCACGCAGTTTCAACCACGCTTCACTTTTCTGTGCATCATATTCCCGTTCAATCAAAACCTTTACATTCGGATGCATGTTAGGTTAATTGAGGTTATAATTTTTAAGCTCATCCATCACTTGAAAATATATCTGAGCAGCATTCTGCTCAGCTTGTTTTTTACTCTTTGCCACACCTCTAGAACAAAACAAGTTATTGATGTAGATGTCAATATAGAAAAGACCTTCATGGTGTGCGGCAACACGATATTCAGGAAGTTGCCAGTTATTCACCTGACAATGTCGCATGAGGTGATCTTTGTAGTTGTCATCAACCATGATAGAATTTAAGTCGACGAGTTTGGGATCTTGATAAATTCGAAGAATAAACTCCTTCGCGTGAATCAACCCGATGTCCATGTAGATCGCACCGATGAGGGCTTCGAAAACATCTTCTAAGATCTTTGGGTTATTGTTCCACCCATTTCGCATACCCTTTTCATCCATTACGACGAGCTCATTAAGACCGAGAGCATTCGCGATACGAGCTAATGTTTCACCACGAACGAGCTTTGTGCGAGCTTTCGTGAGGAAACCTTCTTGACGACTTTCGAAACGATCAAATAAAAACTTAGTGATGACGAATCCTAAAACAGAGTCACCAATAAATTCGAGAGTTTCGAAAGATTCTGTAAATTGTTCATACTCCTTGAGAGCAGATTTGTGAGTAAAAGCCTTTTGGTACAAATCAAGGTTTTTGATCTTTGTACCAACAAGTTGTTCTGCACGAGCCTTATCGACTAATGTGACCATGTTGTTATGTAATGTATGTGTTTATTTTTTAAGCCTCCTTCTTGACGTAGTGAGGGCTGAGGTACTTCTGAAGGTTAAGGTAAGTAACCTGGACGTCAGCGGGAGGAGCGAGAAGATCCTTAAGCTTGTCGTCAAGGATAATCTGACGACCGTTATCGGGGTGCTTAAGACCCTTGTCAGTGATGTACTTGTTGACAGACTTGGTCACCTCAGAACGAGAGATGAGCTCACCCGCTGGAAGTCCAAGAAACGCGCGCAACTTAGGGCTTACATCCTGCTTTCGGTTGAACCCGTTGTTGGCGGCGCGAGCCTTCGCCTTCTCACCATCGGGGTCGTCCTGGGTACTCTTAATCTTACGAATAAGCTTTGTGAGGTTCTTCACGTCAGTGCGGAGGGCAGCAAGCTCGGTCTGAATAGTTTCAAGAGACATTATATCTTTCTTACCTGCTTAATCTTTAAGTTTATAAAAAAGAATATCGTTGCGATCGTAACAATCGACCATAATAAAAACATAAAGATACGATTATCTGGTGGGGGTTCGGCCGGTCGATCTATATAACGAAATGGTTCTCTTGAACCATCATCAGGGCACCCTCCTGCACAACAATCCGTTGGACATGGCAAAACGCTAGGTCCTTTTCTCACAGCACAAAATTGTTCCTTACTTCCCTTGAATGCGTAACATCTACAATTTTCGATGACGTCACAGACCATATTATTATATTATGATATAATAATGGATGACAAGATTTATCCCAAGGTGGTCATAGATAAATTCATTGATGAAAATCTTCTATTCAAGGATGCAAAGTTGAAAAAGTACTACGAACGAAACTTACAGAGAGATTTTGGTAAATTTCGTAGTCGGGTGCGAACTACACATTCTGACAAAGATTTTGAAAAGATCATGTATGTTTTTGTTACAGATTCCATACGTGATATCATACTTGAAACCTTGGGAGAACTCACAAAGTTTTTGAGTACTTCTGGTGATCTCGTCGTGAGTGGTGGAGAAGCGTTTAATTTGTACACTGATTTCAAGGATAGGATTGTCACCAGTGATATCGACGCGAAGTTCGTACCACGTATCCCAATGAATGAAAAGTATTTTGGTAAACTACAAGCCGTCAAACTTATTCTCTGGAATAAGCTTGGTGAACTCGCGAAGCGTTTGAATATGCGCGTCAAAAAGAGAATTATGGCGATGCAGAAAAAACATTCCAAATTATTTAAATTTTTAGGAATTGGTTTTAAACAATCTGGGCCATACGTCACACGAAGATATTCATTAATCAAAAAGAAGAAGACGTCCAATACTAATAAACCCAGTAAAGGTGATATTTTCATCGACGTTGAATTGTTTGCTCTCGATCTTAACATTCGATTCTTATCGGCGAAAACAGGTAAAATTGAAGATTTCAACATGGGTGGTATTCTTGACATCCCATTCATGCGACCCCAGGAATTTGGGTATGAAGTGGCACTCACTAAACGACGTGGTATGACATATCGCGACGTGTTGACTGGAAGACTGATTAATGATAAACGTATTCTTGTTGCCAGTAAGGAGTTCCTCATCGAAGACATTTACCTGATGCATAAACTTCGTCTTCGTCCAGAAAAGAAAGAAAAGGATAGACAAAGACTTGTCAGGTTAGCTCAATTGTTTGATAAACGAATCAAATCCTCAAACTCGATGGATGATGTATTCAGGCGAATTAGTCCCAAAATTGTCACAAAATCTAGGGTACCCAGGAAACCAGTAAAAATTTCCATGAATGCTGCGAAAAAGGTTGATCCACATAAATACAAGAATTTCACGACGAAACCTATGAACGATCGTCTTTCTAAACAGATTGTACATGGTCTCAAGCCGGTTGTTAAAAATACAAATGTCGAAGGGTATAAAAAATCTTCAGGAAATAAACGTTTCAATACAAAAACGCTCAAGTGGAAAAATGTTGGAACAAATGCGTACGTGAAAAACGAATTTCCACTTCGCCCAGAAAATGCAATGCCACTCCCCAAAAATATGAATATCACCAAAACACTTTATGGTTATAATCCCAGGAGAAATCAATGGGTGCCAAAGTCGTTACTGAATAAAGCTGCAGCTATACCATTTGTCGGTTTAAAGAAATGAAACCAAGTGTATACATAAATGATTTACAACACCCCAGCTAAGGGAGAAGATGGTCTGTATTTCGTGAAGGTACTCAACGATGATAAGCGTAAATGTCTTGTTCAGCTTGACAATGTTAAGATTTCTGATGTGTCAGGTGAAGTCGTCATGGATGTTGTAAATGGTGAGAAGATTGAGAACTTTGATGCTCAGAATTTGGATGCCGCCCAAGAGAACTGCGAGACTTGGTTTGGTAAGAAGCTTTCCGAGGGTGTTGTCAGGGGTGCTTATACTTCCAGCCTAAAGGATGGTCAGATGACCGCTGATCGCCTCGACATCACCAAGGTATTCAACGCACAAAAGGAACTCATCGACTTTGATGGTGTCCAGCCCGGTAAGACATGTGATGTTATCCTTGAGTTCGCCGGTCTATGGTTTGCCAAGAAGGCATTCGGGTCTACTTGGAACGTTGTCCAGGTCAGGGTACATGATGACCCAATTATCGATACATACCCAGACGAATACGCTTTCATCGACGAAGCTGACCAATAAAAAAATTGTTATACATATATAAAAGATGATGAAGGGTCGTAACCAGAACATTCTGATGCTGGTCGCCGTCGCTGCTCTAATCTTCCTCCTTTTCTCCATGAACAACAAGTCCGGTTACGCTATTGTTGAGCGTGAGTACACCCCCTTCGGTGTTGCGCCTTCCTCGGGTCCCGCCCCAGGCCCCGTGGCTGCCCCAGTCGATGCCCCATGCAACGGTATGAACAAGGGTACTGGTCTCGCCTCTTCCCTCCTCCCCCGTGAGGTCGCGTCTGCCGAGGACTTCGGTCAGTTTGCCCCAGAGGATATCCTCGCGGGTCAGAACTTCCTCGAGCCTCGTAAGCAGATTGGCTTCCCCGAGACTGTCGGTGGTGCTCTCCGCAACGCGAACCAGCAGATTCGCAGGGATCCCCCCAACCCCAAGGAGCCTTTCGTATGGAACAACTCCACGATTGTCCCCGATCTTATGCAGCGTGGTTTGTGCGCTTAAAGATTAGAAATTAGTAGTATATAATTAAACATGACAAGTGTTGCACCTGACCTCTCCGAGAATGTATCTAAGCTGGTAGAGCTCACAAAACAATTAGCAGAGGCGAAGTCTGATATCAAGGTTCTTAATCAGGAGGAGAAACGTCTCAAGGAGACGGTTAAGAAACATATGGTTGAACAGGGTATCGACACCATTAATCTCAGGAAGGGTAAGATTAGTATTCGTAAGACCGTTAGGAAGGCGGGTATGAACAAGGACGCAATTAAGGATGGTCTTATGACTTTCTTTGGTGGTGATGAGACCAAGGTTGAAGGTGCTTTGAATGCCATTAAAGACGGACTTAAGACGAAAGAGTCTACCTCTCTTTCGCTAACTGGTATAAAGGATAAACCCCCAAAAGAAGATAAGTAATACAACATGGTTTGGAGCCAATATGTATATGAAGCGTCTAACGGCTTTGAAGACGACGCCAGTGATGACGATGAATTTAATGACAACACTCCTCTGAATATCGAAGACTGGGAAGTCGAATACTCAGATGAACTCTCGTACATGTGGAACACGATCAGGACACTGCTATATGATGCTCATTTGGAACACTCGGGAAAGTTTTGCGACTTTGTTGAATTTTGTTATACAGAACATGATCCGTATATCGAGCGTAAGGAAGGAGAACATGTAAATGAATTATTCTACATTTGGCGAAACGTCAGGCGAATTGTAGATGAAAATAACCTACACGAAGAAATGATGCGAGGTGCTACATTCTATCATTTTCTAGAATTTACGAAAAATTATATGCGTATATATTAAATGCTCCCCGATATTACCTCCCAGAAGGTCGCCATCCCTGCTGCTTTGTTTCTCGCTCTCAGCCCCGGTGTCCTCGTGACTACTGCCGGTAAGAACGTCAAGTTCATGAACCGTAAAACGAATCAGATGGCTGTTTTTTTCCACGCGCTGGTCTTCTTCCTCGTGTACAGCATCATTGCTCGCGCGATGGGTCTCGTACTCACCAAGACCGATCTCATAGTGACCACTGCGCTCTTCCTCGCTCTCAGCCCCGGTCTCCTTCTCACTCTCCCTCCCGGCTCGGGTGGCGTTTTCCGCTCCGGTCAGACCAGCCTTCCAGCTGTGTTGACTCACGCCATCGTATTTGCGGTGATCTTCGCGGTTTTACGTCGTCAATTTCCTCAATTCTATTAAGTAAGAAGATGAAGTATCTTGTACTCGGTCCAGCTTCTATGGGAATATTCTCTCTCATCGGGGCTCTGAAGACAAGAGAATCTTCACTCGCAGATGTGAAAGAAATTTCAGGGTCTTCAGCGGGTGCAATTTTAGCTTTATTTTTAGCAGTTGGGATGTCCGTGGATGAAATATTAGATACATCCTTATCATTAAATATCCCCAACTTTGTTAAAATACGTATAGGATCATTTTTTAACAAATTTGGTTTTGTTGATATGGGACCTATTCGTAAAAAGTTGGTTGAAATTTGTGGAAGGGATCCCACATTCGAAGAAATTGATATGAAAATATACATTTCAGCATTTTGTATGAATACTTCTGAAACTGTCTATTTTTCTAAAGATACACATCCGGATATGAAAGTGATAGATGCAGTGTGTATGAGTATGGCTGTACCTTTCATATTTGCATGTGGTAAATATAATGGTGAGACGTATGTTGATGGTGGGATGAAAGAAGAATATCCATTAGCGCCCTTTTACGATAAAAAAGCACATGAAATTACATGTATAAAAATTAAAATGAATCGTGTGTACCAAGAAGATATACAAACCCCTAAAGAATTTGTACAAACACTCGTTCGTTCAGCACTATCTAATCGTATAAAATACGATACACCCATAGAAATCATAGAAATAAATGTAGGTGATGCAGATGTGTTTGATTTCAACATGGACTATGAAGAAAAATTACGTTTATTCAATACAGGGTATTCGACATAACACTTTTTTTATCAGTTTACAATATATGATAGAGGTTTGCGATCCAGAAGCAGATCTTGAGGTCCTAAAAAAACTCATTAAATTGAATACAGGACATACAATTAAACTGACAAAAGAACAAACATGTCAAGCGTATGATAATATTAGAGGGGGAAAGTTACCACTCCCCCCTTTGATTATGAGTCCTAATAAAACTTACCTTATCGACAAAAAGTCACCTCTTAAGTCCAGTGACTACGATATATTATTTGATTCTTCGTCTAAACGCAAAGATATCAAGAATGTCGCGAGGAAAGTTGGAATTATACAGGTCGAACAAATGACTAAAAAACAGATGATCGATTCAATCGAAAAACGTCTGAAATTTATGAATATTCTTGAACCTGTTAAAATTGGTCGGAAGCGTACATTAGTCACGAAAAATCGCGAATTTTTTAACAGCACAGCAGTGAATAACAACTTTGGAAACAACACGGCAGTGAAGAACAACTTTGGTAACAATCTTGGTAACAACACAGCCGTGAAGAACAATTTTGGCAACAACACAGCAGTGAAGACTAATTTTCCAAACAACACAGCAGTGAAAACCAACTTTGGTAACAGCACAGCAGTGAAAACCAACTTTGGTAACAGCACAGCAGTGAAGACGAACTTTGGTAACAACACAGCAGTGAAAACAAATTTTAAAAATGCGAAATATCAAATCAAATTTCCCAAAGGTAGTTTGTTTAAAAATAAAGGAAAACCGAGTTTTATTCGTCCGAGTAAACCTTCATTTTTTGGTGGAATATTCGGTGGTTCAAATAAACCTGTAGAGCCCGTAGTTCCAAAGAAATCCAACAAGCCAAACGTGCCTAACAAACCCAACGTGCCTAACGTGCCTAACAAGCCAAACGTACCCAACAAGCCAAACGTACCCAACAAGCCCAACGTGCCTAACAAACCCAACGTGCCTAACAAGCCAAACGTACCCAACAAGCCAAATGTACCCAACAAGCCCAACGTGCCCAACAAGCCAAATGTACCCAACAAACCCAACGTGCCCAACAAACCCAACGTGCCCAACAAGCCAAACGTGCCTAACAAACCCAACGTACCCAACAAACCCAACGTACCCAACAAGCCAAACGTGCCAAACGTGCCTAACAAACCAAATGTACCTAACAAACCCAACGTACCCAACAAGCCCAACGTGCCAAACGTGCCTAACAAACCAAATGTACCCAACAAGCCCAACGTACCCAACAAGCCAAATGTACCTAATGTCGCATTAAATCAAAAGAAACGTTCACTCTTAAATAAAATTGCGGAAGCTAAATCAAATGGCGTTACATTTAATTTCAATGTGAATGTTGAAAGTTTAAATTCTTTTGATAAACTTGAAAAGTTGAATAAAAATATTGATAACAGGATTGAAAATGTAATAAATAAAGGTAGAAAAATGTTATCCAATAAAATTATCAATAAAAATTTAAAAAATCAATACATGAACAAAATAACCGGAGTCAAGACCTTAAAAAACCTGAAAAATATCGAGAAAGAAATTGAATCTGATATCAAAACGAAAAAAAATGCTAAAAACACTGAATTACGAAACTATGCAAAAGAATTAGGTCTTAATAACACCGAAACTCAAATTATTATTGGTCGAAACTTGTCATTAAACGATGGTAAGGAAATGGCTAAAAATATATTAGATAAGAAAAAAAGACTTGAACTTACTCAACTTCTTGATAAAATGAGAATTCCCGTTGTCAATAGGAAACAATTCTACAATAAAATTACCTTGAATTCTAAAATCAAAAATATCGAAAAAGATGTTAAAAATTATTTAAAAATGAAATCAAGAGAAAATGTCTCAAATGTTACGAAAATTCTAGATAATTATAATATTGAAAATAAAGATCGAACCAACATTTTAAAAGCTTGGAACGCGTATGAACTCGATACCATTAACGATTTGAAACGTGTAGCATCGAATCGTGCAAAAAACAAAAAGGACAAAGAAGTTGCGTTTAAACAATACTTACAAAACGATCTTCAACTTTTACCAAATGATATTGAACGCATGATGAAAGAATTTAGAAATAATTCTTCTAACATGAAACTTTTGAGAAATCGTGGTAAGGAAGTGAGAACTTTATATAATCAAAAAAATAGATTGGCCGAAAGAATACGGAAAGCTAGAAACGAAAATAAATTGAATCTCAAAATAAAATTAAATATTAAATCGATGAAAGACGTCGAAAAAATAAACAATAAAATTAATAAGGCGTATATTGGTAAAAATAAAAAAGAGTTAGCTCGTCGAGCATTAAACCGAGACATTGACATATCCGATGAACTTGAAGCTATTAAAACAAGTAACAATGTACAAAAATTGAAAAATAAATTGAATAGTATAATCAATAATAAAAAGAAAAATGATTTACAAAAACTTCAAAATGTGATTAAAAATTTGAATCAAGAAAACAAAAATAGATTTTTACAAAAATTTAAAAATCAAAATAATTCTTTAGATACTCTCATAGAAAATGTTCAAAATTATAAGGACAAAACAAAATTGGAAAATATTCTAAAAAATCTTTCAAATATTTCTGAAAATAATAAGAATAAGTTGCGAATGAATTTCAAGTCGGGTGTCAATCTTAACAAAGTCATTCTATCGGCAAAGCGTCTGGATGCAACTATGAAATCGAGAAAGTCCACGAAAAAGTTGCTTACCAACTATGTATCCTCGAAGAATTTGGGTGAAAATGGGGATAAACTTATTAAAAATTTCATGAATGGTCTTCTCACTGCAAAGAAGGTGAGAGAGGAAGCTAACAGGCAGAGAATGACTCTTAATGCTGAAATTGTCACAAATAAGAAAAAGAAAGTTCGTGAAATGATGAAAAATACAAATTTAGACAATAAAGATAAAAATCGTTTCATTAACAATGTTAAAGTAAACACGGATATTGACAATTTGGAAAAGAATATACAGAAGATCAATAAAGAAATTAAAAACAAACGTGATACATTCACAAAAAAACAAAGTGAATTACAAAACTTTCTCAATGGTCTCTCAGAATTGAATGCCAAACAGAAAACCAAGATTATGGGTAAAGTGAAGAATCACACAACCGATATTAATCGTCTTAAGCGCGAAGCGGAAAAAATTGATAAGGCAAAAAAAGCGGGTAAGAGAAAGTCCGAACAGCGTTTAGCTGGTGAAGAGATTCGACGTAAGAGAGCTGAACCCAAAGAAGATAATAACTTCAATGCAGCTCGAGCTATGGAAAACTTGAATCTTAAAAATTATGTGATGAAATCATCGTTACCTAAGAATAGCAAAAATCGTTACATCAAACAGATAGAGAGACCCGGTACAAATCTCAAACCTCTTCGTAACCTTATAAATAGTGAAATACGTTTAATAAACACACAAACGAAATTGAAAAATAGTGTCTTAAAAGCAATCAAGGGGGTGACTGGTCAATATAGGCGAGGGTGGGAAAAAGCCATTAATGAAACTCGCAGTTCGAAGGAAGTTGGCGAACTTCTCAAAAGACTCGAAGCAAAAATAAAGCTTCGTCGTGAGATTAACAATAGTACTATCGGACTTTTGAAGAAACGAGGACATCTCGCTCGTGTTATGAATCTCGGTGATGATGAAGTTAAACGTCGCGTCATATTTGAAAATCAGTCTCGACCAATGTTACCTATTTATCCTAATTCAAACTCTAATAACAACAATAACAAGCCTGTCATGAAACAAAATCCACTATTTCAACCAACCATGAAAAATAACCCCATTTTTGAAAACAATAAATTACCAACTCTATTGAACCGAGGTAAGTATACCTCACTGATAAACACTACAATGAAAAAATTACCAAAAGGTACCACTAATGCGACTCGTAAAAAATGGGAAAATAAGAAGAGAATCTTCAGGGGTAGGATTACAAAAGCGACATCATTACGTGATGTGAAGAAGGCATATGAAGATGCAAAGTCTGAGTACAATAATCTTATGAAACCTAAGTCAACGTGGAAAAATGAATATAATAAGAGATTGTAATCATGGACGACGATTGTACCGTTGTGACAGACATGCCCCTTAGTGACGAAGTCGTCGAATATATCGAACGTGGTCTTCATCGTGACATGTCGAATGAAGATGTGTTGGAATGGTGTGATAATAATGTACTCGAGATTTCAGAAATCTATGAAAAGTATCGTGGGTCTCGATATGCGTACACCGATGCCGAGCATGTTTTATTTTTTACTCAAAGTGTCTATGAACGAGATGATAGAAGAGAGATGATTGGACTTTTCGTAGACTGTCAATAATTGTAATTAAAGAAATAATGTCCCTTTAATTTAATGGAAAATTGTGATGTTTGCTGTGAAAAACTAAACAAGATAAATCACAAAAAAGTTAAGTGTCCTTTTTGTGATTTAACGAGTTGTAGAACCTGTTCCCAAAGATATATACTTGAATCATTTGAAGACCCGCATTGTATGGGTTGTAAAACATTATGGAATAGGGAATTTGTAGATTCATTCTGTACCAAGTATTTTAGAAATACAGAGTTGAAACGTCATCGCGAGAATGTTCTTTTCGAGAGAGAGCGAGCGCGTATGCCCGAAACACAACCCGAGGTTGAACGAATCCAACACATGCGTCGATTACGGCGGATCATTCGCCGACAAAAAGAAGATCTCATAGAACTTCATCATCGTTATCGAACATTTGAAATTGAGATTCCATTACCACCAGAAATTCGAACACTTTACAAGGAGATGGAGAATACATACCGACATTTGGAAGAATTGAGAAATGGTGGGACATTCATAGATAGTGAACCTCGAAAATTCGTGCGTCAGTGTCCCGTAGAAGAATGTAAAGGATTTCTAAATGAAGATTGGTATTGTGGATTGTGTGCGCGCAACTACTGTAAAGATTGTAATGAACCACTCGTACCCGGACATGAATGTGATCCTGAAACTGTAAAAACGATGAAACTTCTCAACAAGGATAGTAAATCTTGTCCTAAATGTGGAACTGTAATACATAAGACAAGTGGATGTGCGCAAATGTGGTGCATTTCATGTCATACAGCATTCAATTGGCGAACGGGTGAAATTGAGACGGGTCGGATACATAATCCACATTTTATCGAATTCAAAAAGAAGACGATGATGTCTCGGGAACATGGAGACATTCCGTGTGGTGGTGTTCCATCTTTTAGGGAGCTTCGCGAAATTGGAGCGTCGAATGAAATACTCCAGTACGCTATGGTTGTACACCAAATGGAACGTGAAAATATGTATATTGATTTAACACCAATTGATAATAGAAATCTTCGTGTAGCATACATGCTTAACGATATTGATGAGAATGACTTTAAAAATTTTTTACAGCGTCAAGAAAAATTTAAAGACAAAAGTAGGGATCTTTCATATATTTTTGAGATGATGGCAAATACGGGTGGTGACCTCCTTCGTCAATATGTTATCGACACCGAAAGACACGACGAGATTATCGACCTTTTAAAAAAAATTGTCGATTATGGAAATGAAATTTTCGAGACGATTCGAAAACGATATAATTGTAAACTTCCCCGTAATATTTATATTTGAATACATTAAGATGATATTTATTTTGTTTTTAATCTTATTGATTATTTTCATGATACCAGTGTATCCACAACCGAGGATTTTTCACAATTTCATCACACCTCAGGAACGAAAACATATCATGGAAACGGCGAGTAAAGAATTAAAACCTTCGGCAATTTCGGAAACTAAACACATAGATGAAACTATTCGTAAAAGTGAAACAGCTTGGTTGAGTCGTGAAGATCCCGTCGTGGATGCAGTTATCCGTAGATGTTTAAAACACGTGGACAGACCTATCGATAATTGTGAAAAGTTACAAGTACTTAAATACAAACCAGGTGGTCATTATTCTCCACACCAAGATTGCCTTGACCGTGATGATAATCCAAGAATGTATACATTTATTCTTGCACTTAACGACGAGTATGAAGGTGGTGAGACTGTTTTCCCAAACATAGGTAAAAGATATAAACTCAAATCTGGTGATGCTCTCTTTTTCGACACACTTGACAACTATGAGTTTATCACATCCAAGGCTTTACACGGTGGGGAACCTGTAAAGTCTGGTGAAAAATGGATTTGTAATTTATGGGTTAGGAAGTATCCTTACGGTGACTAATTGCTTCATCGATTCTCTCTTTACTCAAGTTGAAGTATTTCTCTTCGAGTTCGATTCCTATAAATTTCCTATTTGTATTTACACACGCGACACCAGTCGTGCCCGAACCCATCGTACTATCAAGTACGACACCACCTTCGTTTGAATACGTTTTGATGAGATATTCCAGAAGTTTCACAGGCTTCTGCGTTTCATGAATCGTATCACATTCGATATCAAATTCTATAAACTCTGTCGGGTAATTGGTGAACTTCTGACTATACTCAGAATTACCCGTCAGTTTATTATTAGGACCGAGATGATGACTCTGATTTAGCATCTTTCCTATACGCTTCTCGGAGTTTTTCTTCTTAATGTCTACGGGAATAAGACCCTGTGGGTTGTACGTCATGTTCCCTTTGTGTCTAGAGGCGGCCGCTGCACCACCAGGTGAAAATATAGCAACATCCTCTGTACATTTCATGGGACGATAATTCGCTAATAGATATTGCGTCGTCTTATTCTTTTTCCAAATCAAATTATACTTGAACCATTTGTAGTTACTCGATATGAGGAGAGATGTGAACGGCTGTTGTCCAAAAAGTGCGACGACCCCGTGTGGTTTCTTCAGAATACGAGTATATTGTTTCCAAAGGGCATCCATATCTATGATAGTATCCCATTTACACTTCGTAGTACCATATGGTAAATCAGTTAATATTAAATCAACGCTGTCGTCCGCTATCTTTTTCATCTCTTCGAGGCAATCGCCATGATAAAGT
>MDSW01100992.1_pt1 | contig 25436 bp, 26 predicted proteins | sample 811171 | NCBI WGS metagenome assembly MDSW01 (sample SAMN05326641, study PRJNA326480) | marine metagenome | isolation source: seawater | place: Atlantic Ocean: North West | collected 2012 | reverse complement strand
GACATCAAAAATTAATTGAAGAAACACCAAGTCCTGTTCTTACAGACCAACAAAGAAAAGATCTTTTAGAAAAAACAGTTAAAATGGTAGAACAAATTGGTTATGAAGGAGCTGGTACTGTAGAATTCATTTATGACAACGAAAAATTTTACTTTTTAGAAATGAATACTAGAATACAAGTAGAACACCCTGTTTCCGAAGTTATTGTTGGTATTGATATAGTGAAAGAACAGATAAAGATCGCAGCAAAAGGTTATACTGCTTTAAAGCAATCAGACATTAATTTTAGAGGACACGTCATAGAATGCAGAATAAATGCTGAAGATCCAAGTAAAAACTTTCAACCTAGTCCTGGCACAATAAAAGTATGCCATCAACCATCTGGTTTTAGAACGAGAATAGATGGAGCAATATTCCAAGGTTGTAAAATAACACCTTATTATGACAGTTTAATATGTAAACTTATTTGTCAGGGTAGAGACAGGGATGAAGCAATACAAAGATTACAAAGATCTTTAAATGAGTTTGTTATAGAGGGAATAACTACTACTATTGATTTACATAAAAAAATACTAAATCACAAAAAATTTATTAATTTAGATTATGATGTTAATTGGTTTAGTAAGGAAAATTTTTACTAGACGTTCTCACAACTTAAAAGCCACAAATCATAAATTGGGTGGTCAATAGAATTCAAAGTAGGGCTTGATGCAAAAGTCCATCCATTAAAGATGAAAACTTGTTTATCATCTTTTTTTGACACATCTTCTACTTGTAAATATGCTGTAACATCTTTGCTAGATTCATTTGAAGAAGTAGCACATTTTAAAGTTTTTATTTTTAATTTACCAAAAATTACAGTTTCACCTACTGGAACTCTAATTGATGAAGTTTTAGCTGTAATTTTATCTAGTGCCTTTAAATTTACATAAACTTTTCCATCTTCATTAATTTTTTTTTTATTTTTATCTATATCTAATAATTCTTTATTTTCACTGGGAACTTTTGTTGTTTGTTCTTCCTCAAATGTAGCTGGCAAATCTTCTAAGGAAAACTTTTCTTCTGATTGAACTGATTGAAAAAAAAACAAAATTAACACTATAAATTTTAATAAACTCTTTAATTTTTCCATGATTCGTATTTTTTGTTAACCCTTATCTCTTTGCGACTCAACGAACCTTTTGGCTTATAGGCTTTACTAGTGCCTGTCAAATTTTCAACATGTTCCTTTTCCCAAGGATATTTTTTAAAATTAACCTTTGGTGGTGATTGGTCGCTATTATGCATCCACAAATACCAGCTAACTGGAATTTTTGAGGCATCAATTTCACTTTTATAAATTACCCATCTTTTTTTTAATTTTAAATTTTCATAATATTTGTTGTCAAATTCATCTTTGCCTACGAATTTTCCAAATAGAAAAGTATAAATCATCGTTCCAAAAGTTTTTTGATTCCACCATGTGAAAATATTTTTTAAAAGGTCAACCATAAATTTCTGCTTTAAAAATTAATTAACACAATTAAAAATTGTAAATTAATTATTAGACTTAAGTCTTTAATTGTATATATCATAGTATGATTATCTACCACATTAAATATAAATCTATGGAATATAAAATATTAATTTATTAAAAAAATGTCAAAATACATAGTTGAAACTTATTATACTTGCACGTTTAAAATATCACATAAATTAAACGATATTAATGAGAATGAATTTACAAAATTAGATCAAAGAAAAGATGGTGATGTTGAGATTATCGATATAAAACTCAATAATAGAAAAACCAAAACTTTAAATAAAGATGGTTTACCAGATCCTATTATTAAAGATAAAAAATTTAGTAAAATCTCCACTGCTATTGAAGAAAATGTTTTAAATGAAAAAAATAAAGAAGAGGTATTAGACAAAACATCATTACAGAATATCGATAGAAAATATAAGGGTAGAGTAAAAATGCCTGACAGAAGAAAAGGTTATATTCAAAAAACATCTATTGGAAATCATAAAATTTATTTACACACTGGTGAATATGATGATGGAAAAATAGGTGAAATATTTATTGATACACATAAAGAAGGTGAATTGGTTAAAGCTCTAATGAATAATTTTGCCATAGCTGTATCTTTAGGATTACAATATGGAGTTCCTCTGGAAGAATTTGTAGATGCTTTCATTGGAACTAAATTTGAGCCATCTGGTAAAATTGTAGGAAATGATAGAATATTAAGCGCAACTTCAATTTTAGATTATATATTCAGAGAACTGGCTATTTCATATTTAGATAGAGAGGATTTAGCTCACACACCATCGATTAATAAAAATTTAAAAAATAATAATATAGAAAGTGGAGAAGATAGCCAGTTTTTAAGATTAGTAAAAGACATAACTAGCAAGGGGTTTATTAGAAGTAATTACAAAAGTAAGCTTATTGATTTGAGTGATGTAAAAATAAGCTTAAAGTCAAACGATAAGTAGTTATTTATTTTTTTTATCTAGTTTAATACTTAATTCTGATAATTGTTTATTTGAAACCTCCGAAGGAGCATCCATAAGCAAATCCTCTGCATTCTGGTTAAGAGGAAAAAGAGTAACTTCTCTTATATTTATCTCACCAGCTAGCAGCATTACTATTCTATCTATGCCAGGTGCTATACCTCCATGAGGAGGCGCTCCATATGAAAGTGCTTTGATCATTCCTGCAAATTTTTTATTAACATCATTTTTCGAATAACCTACTTTTGAAAAAACTTTATACATCATTGTGGGTAAATGGTTTCTAATAGCTCCAGATGAAAGCTCTGTTCCATTACAAACTAAATCGTATTGATAAGCCAGAATAGACAAAGGATCAGCTTTATCAAAACTTTCAATATCAATTTGAGGCATTGAGAAAGGATTATGACTAAAATCTATTTTTTTTTCTACTTCATCATATTGATACATTGGAAAATCAGTAATCCAACAAAAATTAAATTTATCCTGGTCAATTAAATTTAGTTCTATTGCTATTTTTTGCCTCGCCAAACCAGCAATTTTTTCCACACTATTCTTCTTGTCACATGAAAAAAAAACTGAATCTTTTTCAGATAAACTGCATTCTGATATAATTTTATTTAGGGAATTTTCAGAAAAAAATTTAGCTATTGGACCAGTACCAACAATTTTACCTTCTTTTTTTTCAAAGCTCATATAAGCTAACCCACTCGCACCTTCATCTTTTGCCCAAGTATTTAGATTGTCAAAAAAACTTCTTGTTTTTTTAGAAGTATTTGGCGCTGGTATTGCTTTAACTAAAGCCCCTTTATTAATTAATTTTTTAAAGATATCTAATTTAACATCTTCCATTTTCATAATATGAGTAACGTCTTTTATTTCAATTGGATTTCGTAAATCTGGTTTATCCGTTCCATATTTTGACATAGCATCTTTAAATTTTATTCTTGGAAAAGGAACTTTAGATACAGTTTTATTTTTACCAAACTCTGTAAATAATTCATAAAAAATTGGTTCCAAAGTTTTAAAAATGTCTTCCTGTTCTACAAACGCCATTTCAATATCCAATTGGTAATGTTCACCAGGGCTTCTATCTGCTCTTCCATCTTCATCTCTAAAACATGGCGCTATTTGAAAATATTTGTCAAAACCAGCTATCATGATCATTTGTTTAAATTGTTGAGGAGCTTGTGGCAGAGCATAAAATTTTCCAGGATGCAGTCTGCTAGGAACAAGAAAATCTCTTGCACCTTCTGGGCTTGAAGCAGTTAATATTGGAGTCTGAAATTCTGTAAATCCGGACTTTTGCATTTTGTTTCTAATTGATAAAATAATTTCTGAGCGTAAATTTATATTGCTATGCATTTTTTTTCTTCTTAAATCCAAAAACCTATATTTTAATCTTATATCTTCTGGATAGTCTTGCTCTCCAAAAACTGGCATTGGTAATTCATTAGCTTCAGATAAAACTTTAAATAAATTTATATTAACTTCAATTCCGCCCGTTGGTAATTCTTTGTTAATAGTTTCTTCTGATCTTTTAACAACTTTTCCTTCAACTAAAATTACAGATTCATTTTTTATTTTTTCTAACTCTTTAAAATGTTTATTATCATTTTCAATTACGCACTGAGTTATCCCATAATGGTCTCTTAAGTCGATAAAAAGTAAATTTCCGTGATCTCTTTTTCTGTGAATCCATCCAGAAATTTTTATTACTTTTCCTTCCTCCTTTAATGACAGCTCGTTGCATTTATGACTTCTATATTTATTCACTTTTTTTTCTTCCTTTTACTTTTTTTAAAGTTTCATCAATAATTTTATAATTAAATGATTTGCCCTTGGCTAGTGAATTTTTATCTAGTAGTGAAACAAATTTCGAAATACTTTCATAGGATCTGTCTATTCTTTTAATAATATATTCAATAATTTTTTTTTTCTACTTTTATTTGTCTGTCTGAAAAAGATTTTAACAATATTACAAATATCAAATTATCATCTGGTAACTTTATTTCAAATCCTAGCATTGATTTAATTCTTGAATTTAAGTCAGGTAAATTGAAATCATAAGAATTAATAGAATTGAGAGATGTAATAACTAAATATTTATTTTCTTGATTTACTGTATTGAAAATAGAATATAGCAAATCTTCAGATACATCCTTTCTTAAGTTTTCTATAATTAATGCTTGCTTTGATTTCAATTCTATAAATATATTATTTGTCAGCTTGTTACAATCCAGCATTAATGATGATACTTTTTTATTAAATATTGAGGCTAAATGGCTTTTTCCTGATCCATGTGGACCGAAAATATTTATTATGTTTTTACTCCATTTTGGCCAACTATCTAAATAGTTAAATACTTCTGAATTACTTTCTGTAACATAAAAATCTTCTTTAAGATAAATTTTTGAAGTTGGAAAATCAAATATTAGTTGATCATTCATAATTTTTTGACTTTCCATAAACCTGTATCATTATTTAATAAATAATTTTTCTCTAAAAGTTTTCCTTTTAAACGATCGGGAGTAGAAAAATAATTTATTTTAATTACTACTTTATTTAAACTAAACTCCTGGACAATATAATAATTTATAATGTCAATTTCAGACAAAATATTTTCAAATTTTTTTAATTCTTTTAATGAGATATTATTTAAATGAATACTAACAGATAGCGGTGATGTAAAATCTATGGTATTAAGAGATTTCCAGTAATCAGAAATATAAACATTCTTTATATTTTCTATAATATTTAAAATATTTTCTTCATTATTTAAATTATCAATTTTATGTTTAATGTTTTTATAAATTATTTTCTCATTAAATTTTATTTTTAAAAAAGTATTTAAATTATTACTTTCTAATTTCATTATAATTATTACTGAATTTTTTAAACTATATTTTTGAGCTAATTTACCTAAATCTATCTTTTCTATCTCAAGTTTTTTTTTAAATAAATCATTAAATTCATCTATTTCTTCGATTGGTAAAATATAAGTAATATTTTCAGAATCCAATTTATTTTCCATCCATTTAGTATAAAAAATATTATCGTTAAATATTAATATTTTTTTTCCATCATCAAGTATTGGAAATACTATTGTTGAGGTTTCTTTTGGTTCTGAAAAAATAATATTTTTTTTACCTAAAAAAATACTTAAGTTTTTCTTATTAAATACAACATTAAAAACTCCTTGATATTTATCTTTTGTAAAAGTTTCTTCAACTATCTCAAAAGATTGGATTAGAGGTTTTATTTCTGACAAGTTGATTCTTTGAATTTTTGAATAATCTTTCGTTTGTAGTATTTTTTTTAGTATTTTTTCAAATGATGATTGAAAAACTTTATCAATGACTTTTTCCCTGGAAAAATTGATATTAATTTTTTGTTCAAAAATTAAATTTTTGACAGAAAAACTATCTATCAGATCAGATGAGTAACTTTTTCCACATACGAGTAATAAAATAAAAGTTGCTGTATAAAAAATTTGTATATATTCTTTGATCTTACTTTTAATATTCAACATAAAAATCAACTTGTGAAGAAAAACTATCATACATATAAAAAAAGTGGTGTTAATATCGCATCTGCCGATAATTTAGTAAAATTTATATCAAAAATAACAAAAAAAAGTTCAATTAGTGGCACAAAATTGAAATCGTTTAAAAATATAGGAAGTTTTGGTTCAATATTTGACCTATCAAAAGCTAAAATAAAACAACCCATAATAGTTTCATCTACAGACGGAGTTGGTACAAAAATAGAATTAGCTCAATCACTAAACAATTTTAAATACATTGGAATAGATTTAGTGGCAATGTGTGTTAATGATCTAATTGTCCAGGGAGCAAAACCTTTATTTTTTCTCGATTATATTGCTACAGGTAAAATTGATCAAAAAAGAATTAAAATTATTTTAAAAAGTATAGTTAAAGGTTGCAAACTTTCAAACTGTTCACTTGTCGGGGGTGAAATTGCTGAAATGCCTGGTACTTATAATAAAAATAAAATTGATCTAGCAGGATTTTCTGTAGGAGCTGTAGAGAAAAAAAAATTACTTGTTCAATCAAAAATAAAGCTTGGAAATATATTATTAGCTGTTCCTTCATCTGGTGTACACTCAAATGGTTTTTCTTTAATAAGAAATATTTTAAAAAATAAAAAAATAAAACTTGGAAAAAATAAAAATCTTAAAAATGAACTTCTAAAACCTACAAAAATTTATACAAATGAAATTATAAAACTTCATAAAAAGAATTTAATAAACGGTTGTGCCCATATTACCGGTGGAGGACTTATTTCAAACTTAGAAAGAGTTTTGCCAAAAAATTTATCGTTAAAAATAAACTTAAATAAAATTAAAGTTTTGAAGATTTTTAAATGGTTAAAACTACAAAGTTTAAGTGAAAATGAAATGCTAAAAGTGTTTAATTGTGGAGTAGGTTTTTGTCTAATTGTTAAAAAAAATAATATTAAAAAAGTTCAAAAATTTTTTAGTAAAAAATACAAGCCATATCCAATTGGGATAGTAGTAAACAAACAAAAAAATATAAAATCTTATGGCAAAATACAATGGTGATAAAAAACGGTTATGTGTTTTAATTTCTGGAAAAGGCTCAAATCTTCTTTCAATTATAAAAAATACATATAAAAAAAATTATCCAGCGAAGGTAATGCTTATTGTGTCTAATAATCCCTATGCAAAAGGTATTTCTTACGGAAAAAAATATAAAATACCTTTTAAAATAATTAAAAATAAAAAAATTTTAACGTTTGAGAAGTTGTTAATTAAAGAAATTAAAAATAAAAAAATTGATCTTATTTGTCTTGCTGGTTTTATGAGAATACTTAGCAGATCTTTTACAAAAAAATTTAAAAATAAAATTTTGAATATACACCCATCTTTATTACCAAAATATAAAGGATTAAATACACATAAAAGAGCTTTGATTAATAATGAAAAGGAAGCTGGATGTACGGTTCATTATGTTTCTTCAAAATTAGATTCTGGTAAAATTATATCGCAAAGTAAAGTTAAGATTATTGGAAGTGAAACTGAAAAAACTTTAAGTCTAAAAGTATTGAAAAAAGAGCATATTTTGTACCCTAGGGCTATTAAAAAAGTTATACTTAGCTTTTATTAAAAAAGAAATTAATTTCTATTTTTGCATTTTCAGCACTGTCTGATCCATGTACAGAATTTTTTTCTATAGACTTTCCGTACAAATTTCTAATTGTTCCCTTTTCTGCTTTTTTTGGATCTGTTGAACCCATTATTTTTCTATTTTTTAAAACTGCGCCTTCTCCTTCCAGAATCATTACAATTATTGGTCCCGAAGATAAATAATTGCATAAGTCTTCATAAAATGGTTTTACCTCATGAGTTTTGTAAAATTCTGCTGCTTCTTCCTTTGTTAGCTTGATTTTCTTTTTTTCGGCTACTTTTAGACCAGTATTAATAAAACATTCTATAATTTTATTTTCTAAGTTTCTTTCTACAGCATCTGGTTTGATAATTGATAATGTTCTCTCGGTCATTTTTATTCGTAATTTTTCCTAACCAAATTATTTAATAATCTAATACCAAATCCTGTTGCTCCCCCAGGATTTAAATTTGCTGCTTTTTTAGAAAAAGCCATTCCTGCAATATCTAAGTGCGACCAGGGTGTTTTTTTTATAATAAATCTTTGTAAAAATTCTGCAGCAGTAATTGATCCAGCACCACCAGAATAATTTATATTTTGAACATCTGCGACAGGAGAATCCATTAACTTATTATAATTTTTGTGGAGAGGTAATCTCCAAACTTTTTCATTGACGTCATTCCCTGAATCATAAATTTGCTTAGACAAAACATCGTCATTTGAAAATAATCCAGCATATTCTTCTCCTAAACCTACAATTATTGCTCCTGTCAAAGTTGCCAAATCAATAATAAATTTCGGTGAATATTTTTTCTCCGTAAAAGTTAAAGCATCCGCTAAAACAAGTCTGCCTTCTGCATCTGTATTTAAAATTTCTATGGTTTTTCCAGAGTAAGATTTTACAATATCTCCTGGTCTTTGGGCATTTCCTCCTGGCATATTTTCAACCAATCCAACCACTCCGACAGCATTAACTTTTGCCTTTCTTAATGCTAATGTTTTCATCAATCCTACAACAACAGCTGATCCTGCCATGTCATATTTCATTTCTTCCATAAATCTTGCTGGCTTCAATGATATGCCTCCTGTATCAAAACAAACTCCTTTTCCAACAAAAGCCAATGGTGATTTTTTTGAAGACTTTTTTCCATTCCAACTAATAGTTACAAGAAATGATTGGTTTATACTTCCCTGACCTACTCCCAGTAAAGCATTCATACCCATAGACTTTAATTTTTTTTCATCATAAACATTTATTTTTAAACCTAATTTTTTAAGTTTTTTTATTTCTTCAACATATTTTTTTGGAGTCAAAACATTGGGTGGCTCAGAAACTAAATCTCTTGCAAAGAAAACACCAGCTTCTACTGCTTTGTAATAATTTATATTTTTTTTTAATTTTTCTATATGTTCACTAACGCATATTATGTTATCTGATTTTGGAATATTTTTTTTACCCGTTTTATATTTATAGAAAGAATAGCTTTTTAAATTAAAACCATGAATAAATTTTGAAATAAAATTTACTAACTGATTGTTATCTAGCTTTAGGCTATCTACGTAAATTTCTAATGTATTTATTTTATTTATTTTAATATTATTATAAAGATTACTGCCTAATTCTTCGGGATAGTTTTTTTCATTTTTTTTTGTTACTTTTACTAATAAACATTTACTAAGCTGATCAATATCAAAGCTTATAATTTCGCTATCCTGTTTATTCCTTTTTTTTTGTTTTAAGAAAAGTTGTATTTTTGATTTTACTGAATTTTGTATTTTATTTTTTGCGTCAGCAAAATTACCTTTTTCATCAACAAAAATTACTAAATTAGAGTTCTTTGAACTTAATTTTTTGCTAAAATTTAACATATTTTTCAATCTTAGTTTGAATTCTATTTGAAGTTGTTTTATTAAATGTAATAATTAATAACATATGAAAAACAAAATCAACAGCTATTTTTTATTAGAATACCTAAAATTGTTCTCCATTATCTTGTTTACATTGGCAAGCGTTGTATGGGTAGTACAATCTGTAAATTACTTAGATTTAGTTGTTGAAGATGGGCACGCTTTCAAAATTTATTTTGCTTATGCTTTTTTATCAATTCCAAAAAGTTTAACAAAACTAATTCCTTTTACTTTTTTTATTACACTAATATTAACAATTATAAAATTTGAAAGAGATAATGAACTTATTGTTTTTTGGACTTCGGGATTAAATAAAATGAATTTAGTAAATAATATATTTTTTATTTCTATTTTATTCACATTATTACAATGGTTAATGGCTACTACTATAGCACCTCAATCATTAAATTATTCAAGAAGTTTGTTAAAAAATTCTCAACTAACATTTTACGAAAGTTTGATTAAAGAAAAAAAATTTAATGATACAATTAAGGGTTTTACTATTTTTATAGAAAAAGAAGACTCAAATGGAAACTTTCAAAACGTTTTCATTAAAGATGACACAAAAGTAAAGTTTAAAAAAGTTTTTGATGAGTATGGAAATATAGATCTTGAAAAATCAGAAAAAATTAGACCAAACTCATCTACAATTTTTGCAAAATCAGGATATTTTGCAAATATAAGTAATACTCCTTATTTAGTTTTAATGAATGGAACTATTCAAAAAGAAAAAGAAGATGGCAATATATCGTCACTAAATTTTGATAAAACTCAAATTAACTTAGATCAATATGCAACAAAAACAATTACATACCCAAAAGTTCAGGAGTCAAATACAATTTTTTTGATTAAAAATTGTTACTTAAATTTAATCAGCATTAAAACAAATTATAATAAGACACAGTTGAAAGGATGCCCATATAAAGGAAAGGATGCAATAAATGAATTAAACAAAAGAATAGGAATGCCTTTATATATACCCCTACTATCTTTAATTTGTTGCTATTTACTATCTTCTAGAAGGGAAGAAAAAAATGACAATCTACAAAAATGGTTTTATTTTTTTATAGGATTTATAGTATTAATTTTTGCTGAAATAGTTGTAAGATATTCTGGTAAGGCATACTATTTAACTTTAACATATTATTTAGTTCCTTTGTCACTAGCATTTATTAATTACTTATTATTAGTTCGAAAATTTAAATTTGAAAATTTAAAGGTTTAAATAAAATATATGAATATTTTTTCAACACTAAATAGATACATAGGAAGAAAATTTCTTTATACTGTATTTGTAGTTTTTTTTGTATTTGTTTGTTTATCTGTAATATTAAATTTATTTGAAGAAGTAAATTTCTTTAAAGATCATAACGTAACGCCTGCGGTGCCACTCGTAATGACTTTTCTTAAAGTTCCGCTTTTACTATTAAGTTTATTTCCTTTTATTGTCTTAATATCATCTGTTTATTTATTTTTAAATTTAATCCAAACATATGAACTAATTTCAATAAAAACTTCTGGAATATCTAATATGAAAGTAATAGCCATACCTGCACTTTTGGCATTTGGAATTGGGCTGTTTATTATTTTTGGCTGCACTCCTCTTACTTCAAAAATAACTCAAAAATATTATGATGTTCGATCAAATTATTCGAATAATAACGATTATCTTGCTGCAATTACAGCAAATGGGATTTGGATAAGAGAAAATATTGATGAGAAATTTTTTAGTATAATAGAAGCTAAAAAAATTAAAAATAATCATTTAATCGATATATCAATATATAAATTTGACAAAAACTATAACCTTGAAAGTAAAATTAGAGCAGAAAGTGCAAATATTAATTCTAAAATATGGAAATTAAAAAACGTAAAAATCTTTTCAGAAACTGAAAATAAAAATTTTAGTGAATATAATAGTCTAGAATATAAAAGTACTTATAATGCTAAAGAACTTACTAAATTATATTCAAATCTAGATACTATTTCTTTTTGGAAATTAAAAAATTTAATAGAAGTCTATAGTGAGCGAGGATATTCTATAAAAGAAATAGAGAGTAAAATTCATAAGTCTTTAGCTTTCCCGTTTTATTTACTAAGTATGGTGCTTTTAGCAGCAGTATTTATTTTTAAAATAAATTTTAGATCAAAATATAGTGGTTATATTATCCTATCAATTATATCTTGTATCGCTATTTATTTTCTTAATGATTTTTCTAATGCGCTAGGAAAAACAGAAAAAATTCCTATAATATTTTCAATTTGGATGCCTACATTGATAATATATACTTTTAGCTTCGTAGGTCTCATAAGCATAAACGAGAAATAATTTTATGAATAAAAATTTATTAATAAAAACTGTATTTATCTTTTTTTTTGTTACACAAATAAGTTTGGCAGATGAATTTGATATAACTGCTAAAGAAATATTAATAGACAAAAATAACCAAACAATTACTGCAGAAGGTGATTTAGTTGTTTACGATGAAAATAAAAACAATATTACTGGTGATAAAGGTGTTTATTACAAAAAAGATAAATTATTAGAAGCAATAGGCTCTGTATTGCTTATAGATACTGAAAATAATCAAATTGAAACTGATAAAATTGTTTATACCCTTGAAGATAAAAAAATAGAGACCTTTGAGAATTCTAAACTTAAAACTAAAGATAATATTGAACTAACGTCAAATAGTTTAAATTATTTAGTTAATGACAAGGTGATCTATTCAAACGAACTTTCTTATTTAATAGACACAATGGGACATGAAATTACAATGAACTCCTTTTTGTATTCAATAAATAAAAAAATCTTTTCTTCTGAAGGTTACATTAAAGTGGTAGATACTTTAAAAAATGAATTTTTCTTTGATGAAGTCCATATAGATACATTAGGTAAAAAATTAGTTGGCTCAAATGTAAAAATTAAATTTAATAAAGAAAGCTTTGAACAAGCTACTTCAGAAAATGACCCAAGACTAGTCGCCAATACTGGTATAATTACAAAAGAAAAATCTATTTTTAACAAAGGTGTTTTTACATTATGTAAACAAAGGGGAGAAAAATGCCCTCCATGGTCATTTCAGGCTAAAAAAATAATTCACGATAAATTAAAAAAAACAATTTATTATAGGGGCGCAGTACTAAAAGTTTATGATTTCCCTGTTTTTTATTTTCCTAGATTCTTCCACCCAGATCCCACAGTTAAAAGGCAATCAGGATTTTTAAGCCCATCTTTTACTGACAGTTCGGCAACTGGTTTTGGTTTTAACATACCTTATTTTTGGGCAATTTCATTGGACAAAGACATGACTATAACTCCTAAATTTTATGTTAACGAGAATAGTTTAGCGTTAGTTGAATATAGACAGGCGACAGAAAATTCATCATTAGTTTTGGATACAAGTTTTACGCAAGGCTACAAAGATCCTGGCGGAGCTAAAAGTTCAGGTTCTAGAAATCATTTTTTTACTAAATTTGTTAGCGATTTAGATATTGACGGGTTTGACAAAAGCAAATTTGATTTAAAGCTTGAAAGAGTTTCAAATGATACATATTTTAAGGTTCACAAAATTGACACAAGCAAAAAGACCGGGCTAGTATCGCTTGGTGAAACTTCACTTTTAAACGAAATGAATTTAGATCTAGAAAAAAAAGATGCCTTTTTTAACTTAAAAGCACAGGTATTTGAAAATACAAAAATTAACGACAATTCAAGATATGAATATATTTTACCTAACTTTAAATTTGGAAATAAAATAATGTCTTCAGAGAAATTAGGTGAATTTGATTGGGAAACAAATGTTTATTATAAACAATATGATGGGGGAACTAAAGAAAGTTTATTTATTAATGATTTTGAGTATAATTCCGCATCAAAAATTAGTTCGGATGGAATAGTAACAGAATTAAACGCATTGGTAAAAAATACCAACTATGATACCGAAGATTCTAAAAAATTTAAAAATGAAGATACAAATCATGAAGTAAATGGTGCAATTGGTTTAACAAGCTCCTACCCTTTGCAAAAACTTGGTAAAAAATATTTTGAAACATTCATACCAAAAACAATGTTAAAAATTTCACCAGGTCATATGAGAAATTTATCGTCAGACCAATTGAGACTTAACAACCAAAATATCTTTTCATTAAATAAAGTGGGTTCTAATGATGTATTAGAAGCGGGTACAAGTGTAACTTATGGCTTTGATTATAAAAAAGAAATAAACGAGGCAAAAAATAGAGCGCTAAACTCTGTTGATTTTTCCCTTGGTCAAATTTTAAATCTAGCTGAAAATAATGAAAATATGCCTAACTCTTCATCACTTAACAAAGATATTTCAGATATTGTTGGGAGCTTAAATTTAGATTTCGCGGATTTAGGAGATATTAAATACGACTTTTTATATAGCAAAGACATAGGAGATACATATTACAATCTAATTACTTCGAATTTAAATTTAGGAAGATTTAGATTTAATTTAGACTATTTAGAAGAAAATGAGCATATCGGAAATGAAAATTACATAAATCAAGGAGTAGAAATAGAATTTGATAGATTTAATTCTTTATCATTCGATACAAGAAAAAATTTCAAAACAGATAGTACAGAATTTTACAATTTAACTTATGAATATCTTAATGATTGTTTGAGAGCTGCAGTGGAATTTAAAAGAGAATTTTATACCGACAAAGATATAGGCCAGGAAGATACGCTAAGATTTACTTTATCAATAATTCCATATACGAAGGTTGACTCTCCAAGTTTTACTGATTTTTAATGAAGCTTAATAAACTTTTAATTTATAATTTCATTTTAGTTTTTGCTTTTTTATTACAATTAGAAGCAAAGATAATAAATAAAATTTTATTAGATGTAGATGGGGAAATTATTACTAGTCAAGATTTAGAACAAGAAATTAGATTAATAACATATCTAAATAAAAATATTTTAAATGACGATATTGATGCCCTAAAACAAATTGCAGTTCAGTCATTAATCAAATCAAAAATTAAAAAAAGAGAGATTGAAAAATATAATTTTAATAGATTTAGTGAAAAAGATTTAAGTAATAAAATAGACGGGGTTAAAGCTAAATTAAACATGAATGATAGAGATTTTTTAATATTTTTAGATCAAAAAAAAATAAATTATGAGAATTTAATAGAAAAAATTATTACAGAATTAAAATGGAATGGATTAATCTTTGATATTTACAAAAATAGACTCAACATTAATAAAGAAGATATTGTTAAAGAAATAGAAAATTATAAAAAAAAAAATACATACAATGAATATTTGCTCTCTGAAATTTTAATTGAGAATAATGTTGGATCGATAAACGATGATATAAAAAACGTAATTAAAACTATAAACGAAATAGGTTTCGTGTCTGCTGCATTAAAGTTAAGTATTTCTGAGAGTAAAGAAAATGGAGGCAAGTTAGGATGGATATCTGAAAAACAAATGAATAAACAAATAAAAAGTCAAATTTTAGCTACTAAAAAAGGATCTATTACTAAACATATAATAACATCTGACGGTATCTTGGTATTAAAAGTAAATGATATTAGAAAGAAAAAAATTCAAACTGATTTAGAAAAAATAAAAAATGAAGTTGTGAGATTTAAAAAAAATGAACTTTTACAAAAATTTTCATCATCTCACTACCAAAAGCTAAAAAATAATACTTTAATAACGGTAATAAAATAAATGAAAAAACCTTTATTGATAATAGCTGGCGAACCAAATAGTATTTCTTCTGAAATAATTTGCAAATCTTGGGTCCTGAAAAAAAAATTTAAATTTACACCATTCATTGTACTGGGAAGTTCTGAAATTTTACAAAAACAAATTAAAGCACTAAATTATAAAATAAAATTATTTGAAGTTGATAATATATCAAAAACTTTTAAATATTTTAAAAAAGGTATACCAGTTTTAAATATCAACTATAAACAAAAAAAACCTTTTGAAAAAGTTTCGAAAAAATCGAGAAATTACTTATTTAAATGTTTTGATAAAGCAAACAATCTAGTTTTAAATAACAAAATTAATGGTTATATCAACTGCCCTGTCTCCAAAGATAAATTTTTTAATAGAAAATATAATGGTGTTACAGAATATCTGTCAAAAAAATTTAAATTAAAAAATAAAGAGTCAATGTTGATTTACAACGAAAATTTTTCTATATCTCCTATCACCACTCATATTGATATTAAAAAAGTAGCAAAAATAGTTACAAAAAAACTTATAATTAATAAAATTTATAATTTATCAAAAAATTATAAAAAAATGTTTAATAAAAAACCTAAAATTGCTGTGCTTTCACTTAATCCCCATGGTAACACAGAAATCACTAATTCTGAGGAGCATAAAACAATATCACCAGCTTTAAAAATTTTAAAAAAGAAAAAAATTAATATATTTGGACCTTATCCTGCTGACTCTTTTTTTGTGAAAAAAGTAAACTTTGATGTTGTTGTTGGAATGTATCATGATCAAGTATTAATTCCGATAAAAACACTTTTTGGTAATAATGCCATAAATATTACATTAGGCCTTCCATTTATAAGGATATCACCAGATCATGGTATTGCATCTGATATTGTTGGAAAAAGAATAGCAAACCCGATGAGCTTAATTGCATGCTTAAAATTTTTAACTAAAAAAAATGAAATTTAAAAAAAGTTTAGGTCAAAATTTACTTATTGATAAAAATATCATAAAAAAAATTGTTAAAATAGGTAACTTAAACCCAAAAAGCAATGTTTTAGAAATCGGTCCAGGGACAGGAAATTTGACTAGGGAAATTTTAAGTTACGGCCCAAAAAAATTGTGGACAATAGAAAAGGATTACCAAATGTATTTAAAATTAAAAGATGATAATAAAAAAAATAAGAGTTTTAAAATATTTAATGAAGATGCTTTAAAATTTGATGAAAAAAAATTATTAGCAAAAAATATGATTGTTTTTGGAAATTTACCATACAATATTTCTACTCAACTTTTAATAAAGTGGATTATGACACCAAAATGGTTGCCTTGGTATAGTTGTCTTGTACTTATGTTTCAAAAAGAAGTAGCAGATCGAATAATTGGAAAAATAAGCTCAAATGCATATGGAAGGCTATCTATAATGGCTAATTTTAGACTTAAAATAAAAAAAGAATTTGATGTTTCGAGAAATTGCTTTTTCCCAAAACCTAAGGTTAACTCTTCAATAATGACCTTTTATCCAATAACAAATATTGATTATAAGAACCTTAAAATTAAAAATCTTGAATACATTACTCGTAATTTTTTTTCTAACAGGCGCAAAATGATAAGAAAAAAGTACTATAAAATTTTTAAATCAGATGAAGTTAAAAATGCATTAAATTTAGATCTTAATTTACGACCAGAAAATTTGAATCCCGAAATCTATTACAAACTATCAAGTTTGCTATGATTGGCTGATTAATTGATTTACTTTGTCTTGAATTTCCTCATTCTTGTAATTGAATTTAGCATTATTTTTTTTTGCATTAATAATCTCTAAAATTGTTTGATAACATTTTTGTAGATCTTTATTTATGACAACAAAATCATATTCTTGCCAATGAGATAGCTCATTTTTAAAAGTTTTCATTCTCTCTGTCGCTATCTCTTTACCTTGTTGATCTCTATTTACTAATCTATCTTTCAACACTTTAATGCTTGGTGGCAAAATAAAGATGGTTATTAGTTTATTTGATTCTACTTGATTCTTTATTTGTCTTGTTCCTTGCCAGTCTATATCTAGCAAAACATTGTTTCCTTTAACTAAATGATTAGAAACTGTTTTTTTTAATGTTCCATAATTGTTGTTGAAAATTACAGAATGCTCATAAAACTCATTTTTTTTTATAAGCTCATTAAACTTTACTTTGTCTACAAAGTAATAATCTTTTCCCTCTACTTCATTTTCACGTGGTTTTCTTGTAGTGCACGATACTGATATAGCATAGTTATCATTTTGTGCAGCAATCATCTTGGTTAAGGTAGTTTTACCTGCACCAGAAGGCGATGATAGAATTATTATATAACGGATCCCATCATCGCTCATTTAATTTTTTTATAATTGAATTATTTTCAAAAATTATTTACCTGACTTACTTTCAATAAATTTGATTGCATCTCCAACAGTTAGAATTTTTTCTGCCTCACTATCAGAAATTTCGGAGCCAAATTCTTCCTCAAATGCCATTACTAATTCTACTGTATCTAGGCTGTCTGCGCCTAAATCATCTATAAAACTTGCCTCCTCAGTAACTTTGCCTTCTTCAATTCCTAAATGATCAGAAACTATTTTTTTAACTTTTTCTGCTATATCTGCCATATTTTATTTTGCTTATATTTGTTAAATGTTGTCTTGTTTTTCCTTAATAGTTAATTAGAAACTTTTGTCAAGACATATACATACCGCCATTAACATTAATTGTCTCTCCGGTAATATATGAAGCCGAATCAGAAGATAAAAAGGCTACACAATTTGACACATCCTCTCCAGTTCCAAGCTTTCCCATTGGAATTCTTGAAGTTAAATAAATTTTTACTTTCTCTGCTATGTTTAAAGTCATGTCAGAAACTATAAAACCAGGTGAAACACAATTAATAGTTATATTTTTTTTTGCATATTCAATAGCTAAGCTTTTTGACATACCTATAATTCCAGCTTTTGATGCAGAATAGTTTGATTGACCCAAATTGCCTGTGTGACCAACAACTGAGGTTATATTTACGATTCTTCCAAATTTGTTCTTAAGCATTTTTTTAATAGAGTTTTTTGATAGTAAAAATGTTGAGGTTAAATTTATATCAATAACTCTCTGCCATTCTTCATTTTTCATTCTTATAGATAAATTATCCATATTAACACCAGCGTTGTTAATAAGAATATCTAATCCTCCTAATTCTAAATAAACATTTTCTACAAATTCTTCGATTTTTGAATGGTCAGAAATATCAAATCTCTTGACTTTAACATTTGGATATTTTTTTTTTATTACATCTAATTTATCTACATTTGTACCAGTGGCCAAAACTTGACCTTCTAAATTAGAGAATTTTTTAACCAACTCATTGCCAATTCCTCCAGTAGCTCCGGTTACGAGTATTTTTTTGTTTTTGAAGTTAATCATTTATTTTGTAATTCTTCATATCGTCTATTGAATTAATATTTTTAATTTTTACTTTTCTACTTATTCTTTTTACCAAGCCAGATAGAACTTTACCAGGACCAATTTCAATAAATTCAGTAGTACCATTTTCAATCATATAATTTATACTTTCCCTCCATTTTACCATTGAAGTGATCTGTTCTACCAATAAATTTTTAATTCGTTCTGTGTTATTTTCAGGTTTAGCGGTAACATTTGAAATAACTAAAGGAGCAGGTTCTTTAAATTTTGAGCTTAGTATCTTTTCCTCCATATTGATTGATGCGTTTTGCATTAATGAACAATGAAAAGGTGCGCTCACTGGCAAAATTACAGAACGTATAGATTTCTTTTTTAAAATATTGTCTAATTCTTGAACTGCTTCCTTATCTCCACTCACAACGACTTGACCTGGACAATTATCATTTGCTATTTCACAAACACCCTTGAATGAAATTGAATTAATGTTTTCTTTCACTTCTTGTATATCCATTCCTAATATGGCTAACATTAATCCTTTGTTTACTGGCACAGCATTTTGCATTGATTTTCCTCTTTCGTGTAAAAGAAAAGCTGCTGCTTCTAAATCAAGAGAATTGGCACATACCAGAGCAGTATACTCACCCAATGAATGGCCAGCAAAAAATTTACCTGTATTTAAATTAATATTAAATTCTTTTTTTAGCACTGTATAAATCGTGTAACCAACTGTCATGATAGCTGGTTGGGTGTTTTTTGTTAAATTTAAATCAGAAATATTTCCTTTGAAAATAATATTTGATAGGGAATATCCCAAAATATCATCAACGGATTTAAAAATTTTTTTAGCTATTTCAAATTTATTATAAAGATCTTGGGCCATGCCCACTGTTTGTGACCCCTGTCCAGGAAATATTACAGAAAACATATATATTCTTAATAATATATTTTAGTCATATTTGAAAATAAATATTGAGTATATTTAGTTTAGATTGTATAAAAGCGCCACTTTTATGGCAGAAAGAAAATACTTAAATTTATATAATAAAAATAAATGAATAATTACGAACATACATTAATAGCTAAAATTGATCTTACACCTGACGCATTTGATAAACTAATAGAAAAATACTCAAATATTATTTCCGAGAATGACGGAAAAATAGTAAATTTAGAAAAATGGGGTGTAATGAGCTTTGCAAATAAAATAAAACAATACAAAAAAGGGAATTACCTTCATGTTAAGTTTGAAGGATCTGGCAAAATAATTGATAAATTAGAAAAGACTGAAAAAATAGATAATTCAGTTTTAAGATTTTTAACTGTAAAAGTTAAAAAATTTGATCTTGAAAATTTATACTTCAATGAAAAGAAGGAATAATAAATGAGAAAAAATATTAAAAAAAAGGGAAAGAAAAGAAATAAAACTACTTTAAATTTATTTCATAAACCTGGTCAAGGGCTATATAAAAAATGTCCTTTAAGTGGAAAAGAAGCTCCTATAATTGACTATAAAAATATTAAAGTATTAAAAAAATTCATTTCAGAGAATGGTAAAATTATTCCTTCTCGTGTTTCCTCTGTTTCATTTAAAAAACAAAAATTATTATCAAGAGCAATTAAAAGAGCTAGAATATTAGCTTTAATTTAATTTTATGGAAATTATTTTACTAGAAAATATAAAAAACTTAGGAAAAATTGGCGAAGTAGTAAAAGTGAAAAGAGGTTATGGAAGAAATTATTTATTAAAAAAAGGAAAAGCACTTAATGCTACTACAGAAAACTTAGAAATTGTCAAAAAAAAGAAAGATGATTTAAATAAAAAAAATATTGAATTAAAAAAACTAGCAAAAAATAAGTCTGAACAAATTAACAAAAAGAAATACACATTTACAAAAAGAACTCTTGAGAATGGAGAGCTATATGGAACAATTAAACCACGTGAAATTTCTAAAAAAATACATGAGTCTGATAAAATTGAAATACAGCCATCATTAATTGAGTTGCACAACGAGATAAATAAAGTTGGAACATTTAACGCAATAATAAATTTGCATCCAGAGATACAGGCAAAAATTCTTATTGAGGTTGTAAAGCAAGAAGATTAAAAAAAGTTGTAAACTTTTCCACATTTTTAGTTATATAAATTTTAATTGATAATTATATTTATAGATTGTTAATTATTAATACAAAAAAAATAATCTATGAAAAAACTTAGTCTAATATCTGATTATCAAAAAGACCTGCCTTTTAATTCTGAGGCAGAGCAAGCTGTAATTGGATCTATCCTTTTGACTAATGAAATTTATGATGATGTAAGCCTTATAATAAATTCAGATAATTTTTTCGATCCTTTGCATCAAAAAATTTTTACAGCTATAGAAAATTTAATTTCAAAAGGTCTATTAGCTAATCCAATAACTTTAAAAAATTATTTTGAAAATGATGAAGGTATTAAAGAAATAGGTGGTAGTGAATATTTAGTTCGCCTTACTAAATTTTCAACAACATCCAAACAAGCTACAGATTATGCAAAAATCGTTTATGAAATGCATTTAAGAAGACAGTTGATAAAAATTTCTGAAAATATTTTAGAAAATGCATCAAATCAAAGTTTAACTTCTTCGGGAGATCAAATTATAGAAACTGCAGAAAAAAGTTTATTTGATCTTGCTGAAAAGGGTCAGTTCAACAAATCTTTTATCAAATTTGATGATGCATTAAGACAAACAATTGATATGGCTACGAAAGCATACAAAAACGATGAAGGTATAGTTGGAATACCGACTGGTTTAGATGATCTGGACTCACGACTTGGTGGACTTCATAATCAAGATTTAATTATTATTGCAGGAAGACCATCAATGGGAAAAACTGCTTTAGCAACAAATATAGCTTTTTACGCAGCTAAAAATATTGAAAAAAAAGAAAGCAAATCAAGTGTGGCATTTTTTTCCTTAGAAATGTCTTCGGAACAACTTTCAACAAGAATTCTTTCTGAGCAATCAAAAATTACATCGAATGATATTCGAAGAGGTAAGATATCTGAGGAACAGTTTGATAGATTTATAGAAACTTCTAAAAATATTTTAGAATTACCATTATTTATTGATGAAACTCCTGCCATTACAATTTCAGCTTTGAGTAATCGTGCCAGAAGAATAAAAAGATTACATGGTTTAGATTTAATTGTTGTTGATTACATACAGTTAATGAGAACTGGAAACCTTAGAAATGATGGTAGAGTCCAGGAGATATCAGAAATCACTCAAGGATTAAAAGCCTTAGCAAAAGAACTGAACGTTCCTGTTCTAGCGCTGTCTCAGCTCTCAAGAGCTGTAGAACAAAGAGATGATAAAAAACCACAACTAGCTGATTTACGAGAATCGGGATCTATTGAACAAGATGCTGATGTTGTAATGTTTGTTTTTAGAGAAGAGTATTACCTAGAAAGAAGGGAACCTAAGCCAGGTACTATAGAGTATGCTGAATGGCAAACAAAAATGAACGAAATACTAGGTCTTGCTGAAATTTTGATCGGAAAACAACGTCATGGACCAACTGGTAATGTTAAAGTAGAATTTGAAAGTATATATACTAAATTTAAAAACTTACAAAAAAGTTAGTTATAAGTCTTTTATTTTTTCAAAAGGCGTGTATTTAATAAACCATACTGCTAAATTCCTATTTTATGTTTAAAAGATTATATAACAATACAATAATTGAAAAACCCAAGTTAACACTGCTGATTTTAATCTCTTTATTATTGGTATTTGGCTACTTTGCAAAAAACTTTCAATTAGATGCCTCGTCTGACACTCTTCTTCTAGAAAATGACCCTGATTTAAAATACCTGAGAGAAGTAAACGCTAAATACGGCTCAAAAGATTTTTTTGTATTAACTTATACTCCTTATAAAAAACTTTTATCAGAACAAACAATAGAGGATCTTTCAAATTTAAGGAATGACTTAAAAAAATTAAGTTGGGCAGATAATGTAATAACAATTTTAGATGTACCGTTGCTAAAAAATAATGATGATCCTCTAGCAGATAGAATTAAAAATTTTAAAACTTTATCAAGCGAAAATGTAAATAAAGAAAGAGGCTTTGAAGAAATTATAAATAGCCCAATTTATAGAAATTTTGTAATCAGTAATGATGGAAAAACTACAGGTATACTAGTTTATATTAAAATTGATAAAAAACTTTCAAAACTTATAAAAACAAAAAATGATTATTTAGATAAAATAGACAAAAAACAATTAAGCAATGAAGAAAAAAGAGAGTATAAAAATTTTTTAAATATATATGATAATTATAGAAAATCTTATAATCAAAAAAATCATCAAAATGTGATTGAAATTAGAGAAATAATAAAAAGCTACCAAAGCACTGCAGAGATTCATTTGGGGGGAATTCCTATGATTGCTGATGATATGATGACTTATATAAAAAATGATATAGTAGTATTTGGAGCTGGAGTATTCCTTTTTATAATATGTACTCTATGGTTTGTTTTTAGAAGTTTAATTTGGGTCATTATACCTATTTTGAGCTGTTTCTTTTCAGTTTTTATTATGGTTGGTTTTTTAGGATTGGTGGGATGGAAAGTTACGGTCATTTCCTCAAACTTCATTGCACTTATGCTTATTTTAACAATGGCTATGAATATTCATATGAGTGTTAGATATTTACAATTTAGAAAAGAAAATCCGAATGTTTCAAACAATGAGTCTCTAGAATGGACTTCTCAAAGAATGTTTTGGCCAATACTTTATACGGTACTTACTACTATCTGTGCATTTTTATCTCTTATATTTAGTGAAATTAAACCAATTATGGATTTTGGTTGGATGATGACGGTAGGATTATTGATTTCTATGTTTGTAACTTTCACTTTATTGCCGTCAATTTTAAACATTCTAAGTAAAAAAAATTCAAATATAAGGGAAGAAAAGAAATCAAAAATTACTTTATTCCTAAGCAAAGTTGCTCAAAAAAATACTAAAACTATTTTTACTACAGTATTATTTGTTATAATTATAAGTATTGTCGGAATTACAAGATTAGAGGTTGAAAATAGTTTTATAAATTATTTCGATAAAAAAACTGAAATTTACAAGGGTATGAAGTTAATTGATGACAAGTTGGGGGGAACTACTCCTCTTGATGTAATAATTAAATTTCCAAATGTAAAAAAAGAAGAAAAAGCTGACGATGAATTTGACGATTGGGAAGAAGAGGAAAAGGATGATGCTAAATATTGGTTTACAAGAAATAAAATAGATAAAATTACTGAAATCCACGATTATTTGGATAATTTGGATGCTGTAGGTAAAGTTATATCTTTTGCTTCTATGATTAGAGTTGCCGAAGATTTAAATGATGGAAAAAAACTACAAGGTTTAGAAATGGGTGTTTTATATACTAAAATACCTGCTTCTATTAAAAAAGAAATAATTGACCCTTATATTTCTATTGAAAATAATGAAGCTCGAATTAGTTTAAGAGTTTTAGATTCTAAGAAGGATCTTAGAAGAAATGAATTAATTAAGAAAATTAATTATGATTTAGAAAATAAAATTGGCTTAAAACCAGAAGAATTTAAATTAGCTGGTGTTCTTATTTTATTTAATAATCTCCTACAAAGTCTTTTTAAATCTCAAATATTAACCTTGGGAGTAGTAATGGCTGGTATCACATTAATGTTTTTAATCTTATTTAGAAATATAACTTTATCCCTAATTGGTGTTGTTCCTAATTTTATGGCAGCATTTCTTATATTAGGTATTATTGGTTTATTGGGTATACCTTTGGATATGATGACAATAACAATTGCTGCAATTACAATAGGTATTGCTGTTGATAATAGTATTCACTATATTTATAGGTTTAAAGAAGAATTTAAAAAAATTAATAATTACAATAAAACCCTTGAAAAATGCCACAGCACAGTTGGTGTAGCAATTTTAAATACATCAATTACAATTGTATTTGGTTTTTCTATACTTGTTCTCTCAAACTTTATACCTACAATTTATTTCGGCGTTTTTACTGGCATCGCAATGCTATTGGCAATGGTATCAGTCCTAACACTTTTGCCAAAATTAATTTTAATAATAAAGCCTTTTGGAAATGTCTAACGCAATAGAATTTATTCAAGATAATGTTGCAGTTTTTGATTTAATTTTTCTTTTAATAACAATATATTATGTGGCAAAATGTGGTGCTAAGGGTTTCACATTAAGTCTGCTATCTTTTTCAAAGTGGTTAATTTCTCTTATTATAACTATTGTTTTGGTTCCTAAATTAAACCCTTGGGTATCAGAATATATCGAATCAAAGTTTGTAGCTGATATAGGTTTAGGAATTTTTATATTTATTGTTTCACTTTTTATAATAATAAATATAGGCAAAGCAATTAGTAGTGCAGTAACTTGGTCTGGCTTAGGAACTGTGGATAAAACATTTGGTTTAGTTTTTGGTGTTTTTAAATCATATGTTGTGTGTGTTTGTATTTTTACTTTACTGAATTGGTTTTATCCTTATCAAAAATGGGCTATAAACACTGAAGATGCTTACTCTTTTGAAATAGTATATAACGGAAGCAAGTTTTTAGTTAAGGAATTTCCAAATAGTGAAGATTATTATAAAGAATCAGAAGATTTAATAGAAAAAATTTAAATGGATAGACTAAAAGAAGAATGTGGGGTTTTTG
>MDSW01087019.1_pt1 | contig 25437 bp, 14 predicted proteins | sample 811171 | NCBI WGS metagenome assembly MDSW01 (sample SAMN05326641, study PRJNA326480) | marine metagenome | isolation source: seawater | place: Atlantic Ocean: North West | collected 2012 | reverse complement strand
GGGGTGTGGGGGATGCGGGGGGTGGGGGAGGAACGGGGATGCGGGAGGGGAGGGGGAGGGGGAGGGGGGCGCACTCGGGCTCGTTGATGATCGACCAGCCGTCGAGCCAGTTGGTCTCGCCGAAGGCGCCCTTGTAGCCCGCCTCGTCCATCCCGCCCCATGCCGATACCGACTCGACGTCAGTGTACGCCGAGCCACCGCAGATCGGGCGCGGATCGAGGGGGAGCTTCATCACGCGGCTGTCGTCCTCGAAGTAAGTCCACTCGTGGTGGGAGGCGAGGAGAAGCGGGTTCTCCTGGTACGCCGTCCACGACTTCGCCTTCGCGTCGCACGAGTCGCCGATGTTGAAGAGGTTCTTTGGCTCGGGCACGCCGGCGATCACGTTCTTCTTCGAGAAGTACAGGTAGCCGGCGTCGCCGGAGCACGTGTCGGCGTCGGCGGGCGCCGAGCCGTCGTAGTCGGTCGCCTGCGCCTGGCGGCAGCCTGAGCGGTCCCCGACCGCCGTCAGATCGGCGGGCAGGTCCTGGAGCAGCTCCTCCGAGCCGCACGTGTCGATCGTCACGCCGAAGTCCGTCGGGTTCACCATCAGGATGTTCGCAAACTTGCCGCCTGTGCCCTCGCGCAGGCGCATCAGGCCGCCGGTGCGCCCGTGCTCGGGGCCGCCGCCGACGATCGTGAAGTGCGAGACCGCCGGGTGCGAGCGCGGCTGCGCGTCCACCCTCTTCGCGCCTGCCTTGTTCTTGTTGAGCGAGTCCATCTCGGTCGCGTGGTTGCCCGCAGACCCGAGCATCGTGAAGAGGAACTGCAGGTTGCCCTGGTAGCCCTGGTCGGTGTCGAACGAGTCGTCGCCGCCCCAGAGCACCGAGAGGTACGAGGCGCTCACCGTGCCGCCGAAGAACTCGAAGCCGTCGTCGGCGTTGTACGCCACCTCGCAGTGGTGCACCGTCGTGCCCGAGCCGACCGCGCCGAAGGTGATGCCGTTGATCTCGTTGTCGGCGCCGACCACCGCGCCGCCGTGCCACACGCGCACGTACGTGAGGACGCCGCCGTTGTGGTTCGGGTCGATGCCGCCGTAGCCGCCCTTGGTGGAGTCGATGCCCTCGATCGACTTCTGCTTGTAGTTCGACGACGGCGCGTCGCCGAGGAGGATGAGGCCACCCCACTTGCCACGCTTGCCGAGGGCAATCGTCCCCGAGAGAGAGTTCGAGTCGGTCATCTGTGGAGCAGGTGGCATGGAGGTGGAGGAGGTGGCATGGAGGTGGTGAAGGTGGCGGCGGCGGCGGCGGCGGCAGCGGGGGCGGCGGCGGCGGGGGCGGCGGCGGGGGCGGGCGCCCACCTCCGTCGCCGTCGAGTAGAGCGCCTCCTCCGAGAGGATCGACGTCATCGTGATCGGCGCGGTCGGCGTGCCCGCCGCGTTGATCTTGCCGCCCTTCTCGACGATCACCGCCGGGGCCGCGCCCACCGTCGCCCCGAGCGATGAGTCGTACATGCTTGGCTTCGGAAGGCCGTAGATGGTCGTGCCCGCCTCGACCGTCAGCGTGCCCGAGACGAACACCTGCGAGGTCAGGAGGTACTGGTATTTCTTCTCGAGCGAGAGAGTGGTGACGTCGCCGCCGAGCACGCGGTAGTCGCCGCCGAAGTCCGTCGTGTCGGTCACCGTCTTGAACGGGGTGATGTCGACGTTCTGCGTGCAGATGTTCGAGGCACCCGACGGCTTGAGGAGACCCTTGCAGTCGAGCCACGACCAGCCCTCGAGCCAGTACTCGCCCGACGTCGACGGGAAGGCGCCCTTGCACTGCGGCGTCGAGTCGAACCACGCGTCCGCCGTCTTCGGGTTGTCGGTGTTCGAGCACGCCATCCCCGTCGGCCGCGGGTCGAGCGAGCCGGCATTGATCGTCTTGTAGTCGAGCTTCGCGCGGTCGACTTGCTGGAAGGGGCTCGAGGTCGACGACTTGAACGTGAAGGGGCGCGAGGCGCACGAGCCCGAGAGCGAGGTGAGGCCGCCGTTCGTGTCGCCGTCGGCGCCCGTCTCGTGGACGACGGTGTTCCCCGAGAAGGCGAGGTAGTCTTCACCGCTGGGGAAGGAGGTCATCGACGTCTGGAACGCCTCCGACGAACAGTCGGTCTGCTTGACGGCGAACGAGTCCTTCTTGTTGTTGCCGCCGTTGGCGGCGTGCGCGCCGTGCGCTAGCACGATGTTGCCGAACTTGCCGCCGGTGCCCTCGCGCAGCCGCATCAGCCCGCCGTGGCCGGCGCCCGACGCGCCGCCGCCGATCACGGTCATGCCGTACACCTCCGGGTGCGAGCGCGGGTAGGCGCTGTCCTCTTTCGAGTCCATCTCGGTGCCGTGGTTCGCCTCGTCGCCGAGCATCGTGAAAAGGTACTGCATCTTGCCCTGGTAGCCCTGGTCGGTGTCGAACGAGTCGTCGCCGCAGAAGATCGCCGAGAGGTACTTGACGTTCACCGTGCCGCCGAAGAACTCGAAGCCGTCGTCGAAGTTGAAGGCGACCTCGGCGTACGACACCTGGGAACGGGGGTGGGGCGGTGAGGACGGTGGGGCGCTGTGGCTGGGTGAGTTCGGTCGGTCGATCGGTGGGGGTGGGGTTGGGGGGCGAGGGGCGAGGGGGCGATGCGAGATGGTGCACAGGCGCGGCGGCGCGCGGCGGCGCGCGGCGCGGCGCACGTCGGTGCCGCTGCCGACGCCGCCAAAGGTGATGCCGTTGAGCTCGTTGTCGGCGGAGATCTGGCCGCCGCCGTGCCAGACGCGTACATACTTGAGGACGCCCGAGTTGTCGGAGGCGTCGCTGCCGCCGTACTTGCCCGTCGGCGAGACCGTCGCGCCGTTGCACTCGGGGTCGGCCGGGCACGAGGGGAGGTTGCTCGCCTCGAGGCCCTCGATGTTCTTGAGGCCGGAGTTGGTCGTCGGCGCCTTGCCGAGGAGGACGAGCCCGCCCCACTTGCCGCGCGTCTCCGTCTTCGACGTCGTTCCGACGGCGTTGGCCGTGTCGGTGACGCCGGTCGCGTCGTCGGAGACCGTCGGGTTGATCGCCGTGAAGGTGATCGGCTTCTCGCGCGTGCCCTCCTGCGAGAGCGCGGGGGGAGGGAAGGGGGGGGTCGAGCCCAGCGGCGACTCGGGGAGGGTTGGGGGGTCGCGCGTGCGCGCCGCCGGCGGGCGGCGGCGGCGCCGGGGCGCGCGCACCGCGTCGATCTTCGCGCCCTGCTCGATGACGAGCACGGAGAGCTTGCCGTCCTCATCCTTGGGGATGGCGTAGATGGTCGTGCCCGGCTCGATCGTCAGCGTCGCCGGCGCGACGACGAAAACTTGGCCGGTGAGGATGTACGTCACGTCCGCCTTGAGCGTGCGGTCAGTGTCGATGACGCCGCGCAGGCTCACGGCGGAGTCCGATTGGTCGATGGAGACGCTAGCCGCCTGGGGGGGTGTCCGACGTGTGAGCGAGAATTGCGTGCGCCGCTTGAAAAGGGGCGCGGCCGGTTGTGCGCGCGCGGAGGGACCCGCGCGAAATTTGGTTAGCGGCGGGTTGAGGAGCGCCGGGGCATCGCGCAAAAAATGCGCGACGAAAGATGAGACCACCAGAGATTTCACGAGGGACAGTCCATCCGCCCGAGGCGCCGTCGACAGGCGACGATTGGGCGGCGCGCGCGCGCGGCGCGTCGCGGCAGGTGTCTGCGCACCGTGGCGACGAGCGCGAGCGCGAGGGCGCGGAGCATCGTGAAGAGAGATTGGGAATTCGTCGGCCGTGAGGGGTATTCTGTCGGGGGCCGTCGGCCCACTCTTCACAGCAAAGTTGGGATCGGCCTCCCGTCGGCCTGGTGGAGGTATGAATAGCATGGCCGCCACTTTTCTCATTCTTGGGCTCGTTCTCCTAGCGACCGCGAAGGACGACGCCACCGCGCTCGACCAGGAGCTGTACGATGCATGCGCGCAGAAGGTGCCGCCAGTGCCCCTCGCCGATGTGGAGGCGCTCCTCGAGAAGGGCGCGAACGCTTCGTTCATCGGTGAGTACGACTACACGCCGCTGATGTGGGCGGGCGTGCGCCACCGGCCGGACCTGTCGGCGACGCTCCTCGCGGCCGGCGCGAACACCGAGACTACCAACGTGTGGGGCCGCAACGCTGCCTTCATCGCCATCTGGGAGAATCAGTCCGAGATCATCGCGCAGTTCCTCGAGCGCGGCATGAACATCTCGGCGGCGGCGGAGCACGACGGCTGGACCGCGCTGCACAAGGCGGCGGAGATGGACCACGCCGCGATCGTGCGGATGCTCCTCGCCAAGGGCGCCGACCCGCTAGCGCGGACGCTGCCGAACGAGGAGGACGGCGACGACGAGGTGCGCCGCCGCCGCCGCCCGCCAACGCCGCCACTGCCGCCGCGCGCGCCCGCGCCCGCGCGCGCGCCCGACGCCCGATCGTGCCGCGTCGATCCTAGGAGGGCAAGACGCCGCTGGAGGTGGCGAAGTCGGAGGCGGTGCGCGAGCTGCTGCGCGAGGCGATGGCGGCGGCCCTCCTGCCGTCGCTTCACTATCCTCCTACGCCGCCCGCGGTCGAGACGGCCGAGGCGGAGGCGGGCGGCGCGGACGAGCCGCTAAAGGATGAGGTCTAGCGCCGCGTATGAGAGGTAGCAAAACCTTGTTAGCTGACACGACCTCTAGCCTACCTACGCTTAGAGCTCCTGCTTCGTCGGGTCCTCGGGCTGGAGCGCCTGCTTCTCGCCGCGCTTCCGCTTCCGCTTGTACCCCACCTTGCCCTCGCTCATCTCGGCGCGCCCCTCGTTGAGCTTCACCTCGTGCTTGATCATCCGCCCCTTCCGCTGCTGCCCGCCGGTCTGCGCCCGGACGTCCTCGTGGAGCCGCCGGTGCGCCTCCTTGAACTTGTCGGCGTCCATCACCTCGTCGCACAGCCCATCCTCCGCGCAGTCGTCGAGCGCCGGCCGCACCATGTTGACGACGCCCGTCGTCGCCTCGCGCCGCGCCTCGCGATTCGTCTTCAAGTCGGCGTTCGGCGGCCAGCTGCTCCACGCCGCGTGCGGCCGGAGCGCCGGCGGCCCGCGCGGGTCGGCGTCGCGCTTCGGCAGCATGAGCAGCACGTGCGGCAGCGTGCCGCCGAGCGTGTCGTCGCCGAGCGTGCCGTCGTCCGCGTCGCCGACGAAGCCGATGTAGAGCGGCATCTCCCTGCCGAGCTCCGAGGCGACGGCGCCGGCGAGTGGGCCCACCGAGAAGGCGTCGTCCGGCCGCGCGAACACGAGCAGCGCGCCGACGCGCCCGCCGAACATCGCGCTCGTCTGCTTCACGTTGCTCCGCCAGCCCTTCGAGGTGATCGGAAACGTGAGGGTGACGTTGCGCCGCAGCGCAGGCTCGTCCGCCGCGCTCGCGAGCGCCGCGACGAGCGCCGCGAGGAGCCGTGCGGCTTGAGCGGCCATTGGAGGCGCTCAGATGGACCCACGGCGTCGGCCGCACTTCACAATTTCACACGCGCATGCCGCCGCCGACGGGATCCGTCCGTGCTGTGAACTGAATTGTACTTTACAGAGCTCTACGGCTTTACGGCTCTACTGTAGTCAGACCCGCTGGTGTTCTGGTGTACTATCCAGGATAGTAGAGATCTGAGGTCCGCAACTGTTGAGCAGCAATGACACACACACACTCGAGCGTTGCCAGAATGGCATCTTTGTTCTCCTCACGTCACCTTACCTCACGAATGCCGGAGCGCGGGCGCAGACGATGGGTCCCACGCCCCGGCGCACGCTTGGCGCGCGGGCGCGGAGCGCCGGCCGCGGACTTAGACGCCCGACATCTGGATGTCGGCCTTGGCGCCCCTCTTCTTCTCCATGTCGAGCGTCTGGAACATGGGCTGGCCCCGCTTCTCCTTCCTGATCATGCAGCAGACGAGGATGCCGCACGCGAGGAGGCACAGGCCCGCGACGCCGCCGATGACGCCGCCGACGATCGCCCCCGTCTCGTCGAAGACCGTCGACGTCGTGTTGTAGCCCGGAGGCATGCAGTACGACACCCAAAGCGTCGGGCCGAACAGCGGCTCCATCGAGGTCCATGAGTGGCCTGAGGAGGAGATGGAGGAGATGGTCGTGGAGGGGGGCGGGGCGGCGGCGGTGGTGGTGGTTGTCGTGGTGGTGATGGCGGCGGCGGCGGCGGCGGCACCGTATGCGTTGTTCGCGCCGTTCCACGACTCGTAGGCGCGGAGCGACGGCGTATTGTCGTGCTTGTCGGCGCCGTCGACGAGGATGGCAACGGCGTTGCCCGACTTCCAGCCCTCCTCCGAGACGACCTGAGGTCGGGAAGATGCGGATGGGAATGGAGGTGGAGGGCGTGGCGATCGTGAGCGGCGGCGGCAGTCCACACCTCGTTCATCATCTCGGACAAATCCGGCGTGAACTGGACGCGGCGCTCGCCCTCGCAGCCCGTGACGCCCTCGCAGTCGGGCAGGTGCTCACCACCCGGCTCCCACGCCACAGAGTTCGCCGTGGTCTCGCCTGAGCAGGAGGTGAGGGGAGGTGGTGGAGGTGCGTCTAGATGGAGGAGGAGGTGGTGGTGGTGGTAGAAGTGGCGGCAGCGGCGGCGGCGGCTGCTCACCCTCCCAGATCTTCTTGAGGACCGCCGGCTTCGGTCCCATGCCGAAGTCGCAGTTGCAGCCCGTGCAGTCGCACGTGTCGCTCTTCGTGATCCTGTTCCCCCCGCCGAAGACTTGGTCGATAATGGGCGCCGCGTTCTTCTCGATCCACGCGCACGTGGTCGGCGAGCCGTCATTGGCACTCGCCTCCGCGGCGGTCGCCGGGAAGGGCATGCCGTAGCTCGCCCAGCCGGCGATGTCGTGGCACGTGTAGCCCGACATGCACTTCGAGTCGAGCGGGCAGTCGCGGTTGGCGACGACGGCGGGGTCGGTCGAGTCCTTCGGCAGCCACTCTGGGGCGTCGGCCGTCTTGCGCATCTTGATGTGCGCGGTGACGAACTCGTTGTACCGCGCCTCGTCGGTGTTCGTCGACTCGTCGATCGAGAGCATCATCGTCGCCGACTTGACCGTCGAGCCCGCCGGGATCGGCACGCCCTGGAAGCGGACGCCGAAGTACTGGGCGCCGTGGCCCGTCGCGTCGTTGGCGAGCTCGAGGTCGGAGGAGCCCTGGTACAGCATGCCCTCGATGCGGTCGGGCGCCGATTGCGCCTCCTCCACGTCGTCGATGCCCTGCTCGACGCGCATGACCGCCGTCCCCGGCATCTGGCCCTCCGGGCAGGTGACCGGCGCGCAGTACGAGACCTCGAGGTGCGGCCCGTACGGCGGCTCGACGGACGTCCACCACTGGTCGTTCTTGTTCGCTCCGTCGAAGGACTCGAAGGTGCGCAGCGCGCAGTTGCCGCCGCCGCCCTCGTTGTTGATCGACTGGTCGCCCTCGTTGCCAGGCTTGCAGTCGAAGGCGTCGATGCCGTCGATGATGAACGCGATCGAGTTGCCCGGGCTCCAGCCACCCATGTCGACGATCTCCTGAACGATCGCGCGGATCTCCGGCGTCACCATCGTCGGGCGGCGCTCCGAAATCTGATCCTTGGAGATGTCCTCGCCCTCCGGGTGCCAGACCTGGATCGCGTCGGTCACTTCGTTCTTGAGGATCTCCGAGAGGATGTGCGGCGCCGTGAAGCCCGGCTGGCTCGGGTTGGCGGGGTCGCGCCCGCAGAAGCACGCCGAGCAGTCGCACTGGCGCACCTTCTTCGACGAGTCCGTCTCCATGTCGCCCGAGGACGAGCCCGCCTTGTCGGCGATCCACGAGCAGAAGGAGTACTCGCCGGTCGAGTCGATGCCCGAGTCGCACACCGAGTCGACGTACCCGCCGTTCTCGTACCACTCGCATGTCTGGCCCTCGAGGAACGGGTGGGTCGAGCCGCCGTTGATCCCCCAGCCCTGCGACGACGAGGCGAGCGAGTTGCAGTCGTAGCCGGGCATGCACTTCGAGTCGAGCGTGCAGTCGCGGTTCGACGCGACGTGCGGGTCCTTCGACGCCGGGTCGAGCCACGGGCCGGCGTCCGGCGTCTTGCGGCCGTGGATGGTGACCGTCATCGGCGCCGTCCAGTTACCCCAGTACGAAGTCGTCGAGCCGCCCTCGACGGTCGGGTTGGTCGACTCGTCGACCGTGAACTTCAGGTGCGCCGTCATGATCTTTGCGCCGCTCGGGACGTCGAGGTTCTGGAAGCGGATGCCGATGTACTGGCCCGTCGCGCCGCACTCGACGTCGTTGCCTAGCTCGAGGTCCGACGACCCCTGGTAGAGCATCCCCTTCGCGCACTTGCCCGTCGGGTGCTCCGCCTCCTCGACGTCGTCCTCCGAGCGCGAGACGCGGACAGTGGTGGTGTACATGCCGTGGCCAGCCGGGCAGTACATCTGCGCAGACGCGCCGGCGAGCGCAAGCGCGAGAGAGAGCTTGGTGAGGTGCATTTTTATCGATGGATGAGGGTAGCGCGAAGCCCGACCGACGGAGACCGCGGCCGGCCGCCAAGTTCTCTCACACTAGGAATACCAGAGTACCATGGCGAAACTTGCGGAGATCCCCCGCTTCTTCTTCCGCGGCCGTCATCGAGTCGGCCGAGCCGGTCGAGGAGGACGATTTAGAGACGGTGGCCGCTTGGACTTCCACATCAGTGCAGCGTGTCGATCGCGGCGGCTGGCGTGTCGATCGCGGCGGCTGAAAGGCCTGGTGCTCCTACTACTTCGGCTTGACCGCGGTTTTTACTATCGATAGTACTGTACGGGTACTTGGGTACCTGGTATCAGATACGTCGATACCATGGCGAAACTTGCGGAGGTCGATGACGCTCTCCGTCGTCGTTGGCGCGTCCGGTTCGGGCAAGACTACCTTCCTCGAGGGTGTCCACAAGCTGCACAAGTGCTGCTACGTCCGCCAGTACCACACGGTGCGGCCGTACATCCAGGTGCGCAAGATCCCCAACTTTGAATCGTCGCGCCTGCCGTACTGGGACCTGTACGTGAAGAAGACGCTGGAGGGCGGCGCGAAGAACGCCTCGTACAACCCGGCCATCAAGATCGGCGGCACGATGGCCGGCAAGTTCACGGCGGGCCTCTCTGGCGGCCAGCGCAAGATGATGCTCTTCGAGCTCGTCCGCCAGCGGACGGAGAGCTCGAACGACCTGCTCATAGTGCTCGACGAGCCGTTCGCCGGCGTGACCGACGACTTCGTCCCGTACATCACGTCGGTTCTCGAGGAGATGCGGACCAAGCACAACATCCTCCTCGTCACCAACGACCACGTCGGCACGCTGACTGAGCTCGCCGACTCGACGATCACGGTGTCTGCGATCGACCGCGCCAAGGTGCTCCTCAACGGCGTCTCGTACGAGCGCGAAGTCGCGCTCCACGCCGTCGCCGTCGGCAACGAGTACCAGCACCACGCGGGCTCGCAGGACCTGCTCTTCTTCGCGAACACCGAGCTCTTCACGAACCCGCAGGTCGGTTCGACGATCGCCTTCACCATCGTGGCGATGCTTTTCTTCCTCCTCTCGTACTGGGACTCGAAGCCGGGGTCGGAGGCACTCCTCCTCGTCGCGCTGAATCTTATCTGCTACTTCGCGCTCAAACCGTACCTCGTCGCGCTCGCCGACTGGCGCAACACGATGAAGGAGGAGGCGGAGGCGCTGATGTCGAGGCGCTCAGTGCAGATGAACCTCGCGCTGAAGTCGTGCATCGTGCTGCTGCTGCTCACCTTCATCTCCATCTTCGCCTTCGGCTGCCTGCAGAGCTGCATCGGCACGCTGGGCGGCGTCGAGGTGTGGGTGATGATGCTCTTCGACTCGGCGTCGCTCACGTTCCCGTTCATCTGCTTCGGCCTCTACTCGAGCCTGCCGCTCCAGACCGTGACCATCTTATCGTCGCTGTCGTGGCTCTTCGTGATCTTCTTCTCGACGACCTTCTCGCCGGGCTCTGGCGTCGAGGGCGTCAAGGCGCTCCGCTACCTCTTCGCGCGTTTCTACTTCTGGTGCCGCGTCCCCGGCTACAAGGAGATGATGGAGGGCTGCCCCGCCGACGACACTCTCGTGTGGTACACGATCCTCACCGGCTGCCTACCCCTCATCCTCTTCGTCGTCTTCCAGTTCGTTCGCGTCACCATCCTCAACATGCGCAAGCAGCGGAAGGACAACAAGGCGCGCGCCGAGATCTCGATGAAGCCCGAGTACAAGGACGTCCAGAACGAGCTGTACAAGAACCACAAGAACCAGTTGGTCCCCGGCACCGCCGAGGCGATCTCGGCGGCGTAGAGCGACGAGGAGGAGCGGCGTGCTGGTTGACAATGGAGCGCAGTCGACCAAGAAGTGGACGGCGAACGCCGCCTGCTGGTGGCGTCGTCGGATCGACACGCCTAGCCGGGCAGTGAGTTAGAATAGATCTTAGATCAAACTACGCGAGTCATCTCTTCGATGGGGATTGATGACGGTGCTGTGTGATAAAGGAGCCGGCGCCGCGCGCTGGATCGGGCTGTTTGAGCCCAGGTCGTCTGTGAAGAGACCGAACCCGCACGCGGGCACGAGAGAGAGAGGGTAGCCCGACGCGCCGTCGGCCGAAGAGTTGCCAAGAGTTGATCGGCGCATTGCGCACGTGACGTCCAGACTGGACGAGTCACATGCCTGACCGCAGCGACGAGCACTCGGAAAGGTCAGGGGTGAGGCAGCGGGCGGTACGCTCCCCCTTCGCGGCGCCGACCGCAACACTGCGCCAGTACGTTGAGACGCGGATCGTCGCCCAGTGCTCGCGAATTTTCGCCCAGTTGCGGTCGCGCTTCTCGGCGCGCCCATCGTCGGCGATCACATCGTCGTCGGCCACCCGCAGCTCGGAGAGCCAGAGCACGCCAGCCGAGCCGACGACGCCGCCGTCGCTCGCCGTGTCCGCGCCTCCCTCCGGCCGCTGGGGCGCAGCGCCCCACGGCGACAGCGGCAGCGGCGTGCTCGGCGGCGCGCCGCCGCCGACCCACGTGTGGCGAAGGACATCGGTGGCCGACGCGCGGTTGGAGCGCTCGGGGTCGAGCATTTGGCGCAGCAGCGCCTTGCACGCCTCGGAGACGGGCGCCCACCGAGGCTCGTCGAGGCGGAGGAACGCGCTCGATTCGATCAGCGCCTTCTGCGAGACGTAGGCGTGGCGGCCGTCGACGGGCGACGCGCCCGTCACCATGATCGCCATCACGATCCCGAGGGCCCAAACGTCGATGCCGCTGTCGTACACGCCGGCGGTCCCCGCCTTCTGCGCGTCCTTGAGCTCCCACGTCGCCATCGTCTCCGCGAGGTGCATCAGCTCGAGCAGCTCGGGCGCCATGTACCCGCTCGTGCCCACCGTCGACTTGAGGACCACCGCCTGATCGCGCAGCGGCGACGGCGCCGACGGCGCCGCCGACCACCTCAGCCGCTTGGGCGAGTCGTCGGGCGGCGACACCTTCGCGATCCCAAAGTCGATCACCTTGACGACAAATGACTGGGGCTCCTTGAGCAGCAGGTTGTCGAGCTTGATGTCGCGGTGGACGATGCCGCGCCCGTGGAGGTACTCGAGCGCCGACGCGACCTGCCGCACGACGTCCGCCGCGATCGACTCGGTGAACACGCCGAGCTCCCTCAGCCGCGCCGTCAGCGTGCCACCCGTCGCGAGCTCGAGCACAAGGACCACCTTCCGCCGCGTCTCGAAGACGTCGAAGACGTCGAGGATGTTCGGGTGGGTGCCGACCGTCCGCATGATGCGCACCTCGGCCTGAAGGTACTGCCGCGTCGGCGACGCGCGTATGTGGAGCACGTCCGCCTCGCCCTGGCGCTTCGACACAAGCTTCGCCGCGCGTACCTCGCCCGTCACCCGATGGGTGCACAGCTGCACCTTCGCAAAGGCGCCGTGGCCGATGACCGTGTCCGAGAGCGCGTACGCCTCGCGGAACGTTCCCGGGGAGACGTCCGAACGGTTCAGCGTCGAAGAGATGCCGCCCATCCGCAATTTGGCCGAGGAGGCAGATATGCGAGCACCCCTAGAGTACCCAAGTAGGAATCCTAGTACCTTATTACTACTATTTACCAGCAAGATACTACAAGTGAGCCCGCCGTAGCTCGCCGTGCGTGGCGCGCACGAAGCGCGCCCGGCGGTGCGGGCCAGGAAAGGCGCCCCTCCCTCGCGCGGAGGACGAGGGCGGGACGTGTGGAAAGAGGTGGGTGAGGGTGGGTGAGGTGGGTGGGGGCGGAAGAGGTGGGCGGTGGTGCCACGTCAGATGCCGACGGCGGTGTGGCGGTAGTCGTCGAACGGGTCGGGGTCCTCGTCGCCGAGAGACCCCAACCGGCGCTTGAGGTCGTCGAGCCCATCTTATTCCGCTACTCGGTCTCACGATTCGTCGTGCGCGCCTACGGGCGCGTCGCGACTGCCACTCTTTGCTTGCCGAACGATCCGGGCTTCCCGCTTCCGCTCGGGTCGCTTGCGGCCCGCATGCGGCCTTCTCCCCGCTGAAACCACTTATAAAAAGGCACCTCTTCGGGCACGCTCACCTTGCACTTTGTGTCTGGGGCGGCAACGGGTGCTCCGACAACGTGTCCTCCGCCACGTTGGAGGGATGGGTGCGGAAGGTGAAGGCGTCGCGCGAGAGCGCACTCACACGTTGCTCGCCACACTGCTCTCGCTCAGCGCCACCTCCGCGCGCGCGCCCGGCGACGACGCGCTCGAGGTCGACGAGGACGACTCGAGCAGCTTTGCCGACCGAGCGGCGCCTCGCCGCGCCGACCACCAGCAACACGTGCACACGAGGCAGGCGAGGAGCAACAGACCGTTGAGCGCGAACGATGCGGGCATCGCCACGCTCGGTTCGGCGTCGTCGTCGTCGCCGCCGTCGCCGCCGTCGCCGCCGTCGCCGCCGTCGCCGACGTCGCCGACGTCGCCGACGTCATCTCCTTGGCCGACGTCAACGCCGACGTCAACGCCGCCGTCGCCCTCGCCCGCCCGCCGCCGCGGGTTCTCAATCTCGAAGCGATGGAGGTCGACGACGCCGCCGCCCTTCTCGTAGCCGATGATCCGCACCTGCATCCTGTGCTCGTCGAGAAAGGCGAGCTGGGCGAAGGAGCCGCGCGCCGCGAAGAAGGGCGTCTCGGCGCGGAGGGCGCGGTGGTGGTCTTGGTCGACTGGAGAGCCGGCGCCGACGGTGACAAAGTGGACGGCGTCGGCGGTGTGCGGCCCGACAAAGGCGTCCTTTCCGTTGGCGCGAAAGCGCTCGACCGACACGTACTCGCCGGTCGTGTCGAGATGGGCGGCGCGGCGCTCGACGACGTGCTGCGCGTTGTGATCGTGGCCGTTGACGTAGAGCGCGGCGCCGTGGCGGAAGAGGTACGGGCGCAACTCCTCGACGAGCGCCGGCGTCGGCCCGTGCTCGGCGACCGACCAAATCGGGTAGTGGCCCGCGACGATCACCCAGTCGTGCGCGGCGCCGTCGAGCGTCCGCCGCAGCCACTCCTCGTGCGCCGCAGCGCGGGCGAGCTCCGCCTCGCTGCGCGGCGGGCAGCCGAGGTCGAAGCTCTCACCGTCTTCCGAGAGGAGGCAATTGCACATCGTCGCTGAGCCGTCGGCGCCGCGGATCCAGCCGTCGCCCTCGCGGCCGGCGCAGACGGCGGCACCCGGCGGCTCGCATCGCAGGTCGGGATAGCCGTACGCCGCGACCTGCTTCAAGTTCCCGCTGTACGGTGTGCAGAGGCCCGCCCACTTCACCGAGTCACTCATCACGACGAGGACCGAGAGGCCGTCCGACGCGCGCCGCAGGTCGAAGGTGTACCACGGGGCCTCGACCGAGCCGTCGCCGGCGCTCGGCCGCGGGTCGGAGGCGGGATACTTCCACCGCGCGGTGGCGCCCGCCGGCGGGTCGTTTGCGTACGCCACCTGCGCGCGCACCCAGCCGTAGTAGTCGTGGTTGCCGCCGATGGCGTAGAAGGGCGCGTCGTCCAAGCCCGAGCCGCGGTAGACCTCCTCGAACGTTTGCGCAAACCGCGGGGAGTGCTTCGAGTTACACCGCCGCTCCTCGACGTCGCCGACCTCCGCCGTCGCCGCGCCGACCCACCAGCCCGATGGCGAGCCGATCGCGGCGGCGAGGCAGGCGGAGAGTGCGGTGGACGGCCGCTCGACGCCCGGCGCGGCGACCGACGCGGTGAGCGCGTGCTGGAGCGCGTCGCGTAGCGCATCGGGCTGCCGACGGGCGAGGTCGGCGTGGAGGACGACGAGGTTGAACTCGATCGACCAGGAGGCCGCGTTGCTACTCGTGCGCACGTCACGCACGTGATTCGCGCTGATGTTCGAGAGCAGTTTGGAGCTCACGTCGGTCGCCACCCCCGTCTTGAACGCGGACTCGCTGAACGCCTTGGAAGGCGCGCCGTACACGACGACCGTGCCGCGCACGAGATCGTAGTACGCCGCTCGCGCGGCGGCGGAGGAGCCGAGACTCGTGTCGTCGTCATCGTCGCACGAGAGGCCCTGCGTGTAGAAGTTGTCGCCCATCATCATGACCGCGTCTGGTGGCGTCGTGCTGGCGACCGACTTCATCGCGGCGGCGACGGCGAGTTGGTTCTGGGTGGTTGGGTTCTCGTTGTTCCACCCACCCCAATCACCGATGGCGAGCAGCGTGAGCGCATCGGGCGGCGGCGCTGTTGCCGCCGCGGCCGCTGCAGAAATCCGGACGAACACGAACATCCCCGTCGGACCCGTGCCGAGGTAGCTCTACCACGAGTCCGATCCCATGCGGTAAAGTACCATGGTAGAGCTACCGTACTGTGGGTCCCCCTCGTCTCTGACACCCCACATTTGTGCTAGTCAACTAGTCAGAAAAACACCAGGCCCGAAGGCGGGTGAGCTGCGGGGGCGATTGTCCACATTATTTTTTCACTCGAGCGCACGCCTCGGAAGTCCCACACACTCTGCGGCATGGTGCGCATCACGCGTGCGACGACAGCACGCGCTTCACGGCACCTTCGAGGTAGTACTCGAGGGTGGGGGTGGCGACGCCCGCTCGCTTCGCTGTATCGTCCCATTTGCGCAGCTGGGCCGCCGCTTCCCCGTGGGGCAGCTGGATGAAGGCAGCCGCTTCGGCCTCCGAGAACGGCCCGCCCTGCACCTCGAGCGAGCGCTTCGAGGAGTCGCTCAGCCCCTTCCAGTACGCGGGGAACGCCTGGCAGAGGTACCTCTTCGCGGGCACGTGCAGACGGACAACTTCGGACACCTCAGGCGGGAACCGTGCCGCGAGGAAGTCTGCGCCCGCGCGCTCGTGCTCCTTGTCCTCGTCGAGGAATCCGTCATTCCCCATGTGCTCGTCGAGCAGGAGGTGGCCAACGTCGTGCAGCAGCGCAGCGGTCACCAGTGCGTCCGTCGTCCCCGTCTTCTCGGCGTGCGCCGCACTCTGCAGCGCGTGCTCGAGCTGGGTCACGACGGGGTCGTACATGGTGTCGCCAAAGGTGGCAAACATGGTTCGCAGCTCGTCGAGCTTGCCCTCGACCGTGGGCGGCGCCAGGCAGCTCTCCGTGTCGTTTTGCTCTGCGGCGGTGACACTCTTCACCGCGATGCCCTGAAAGTGCTTGATGAGCGACAGGCGGCCGCTCTTCATGTGCTCACGCTTGTGCCGGTAGTACTCGTCGCGGAGGTACCCCTCCGCCTGCGCGTTGTACGTAAGGTAGAGGAGGGTGCGCCGCGTCGGCGAGAGGTTCTTGCGCGAGCGATGCGGCACGTACGAAGAGAAGACGGTGACATCGCCCGGCTCCATCTCGCAGGGCGTGAACTCGAGTGACGCCTCGACGTCCGGTGCAAGCACGCCGTCGGCCGTCACTCCGAAGACGCCCTGCTGGTGGTGACCTGCAGCGAATTCCAGGCAGCCGTTGTCGACTGTCGAACGCTCAATCGCCACCAGCGCAGTCGCGTGAAGGCTCACCTGCTTGTACGCCGGTGCGTCCTGGTGTGCGGCGTACCCCGCGCCGCCCGGGTACTTGTAGTTGATCTTCTCCTTGAATAGGAAGACGGGCTCGCCCATCGCCATGCCGACAATCTCTGGAATGGTGCCGGCCATCAGCATGCGGCCGAGTTCCGGGTGGTAGGAGACAAACCCTTCCGTACGCGCGAGGCGCGGTCCCTCCTCGGTTGCCTCGAAGTGATGAAGCCACTTGTCCTCCGACTCGGGCCATGAGCCAACCTCGCCCGCCCACTTCTGAAGCTGCGCGACCTGCGTGGCGTTGAACACCTGCCGGATGGTCACGAAGCCGTCCCTGTCGTAGATCTCCTTCGCCCCGTTCTGGTGGCCGTTGCCGAGCACGAGCACGACCGCGGCGGCGGCCAGCATGCTTGGAGCCGCGGGATATGGTACTCAAAGTACCCGAAGTTTGGCTACCCCGACGGAGCGCGCTCTTCGCGTGTTTTTTTTGTACTTGTACCTCTCGATGCTCGGCGCGGTTGTGCTAATGCTCGCCGGAACCGACCTGCACAAGGCAGTCGGCAGCGGCGACATGTCGGCGGTGATGAAGCTGCTTCAGGCCCGAGCCGACCCCAACGCGAAAGATCAGGCCGTCGAGACCCTCGGCTGGTCGCCGCTGCATGTTGCGGCCCACGAAGGTCACTTCGATGCCGCGAGGGCGCTGCTCGAATTCGGCGCCGAGGTCGATGGCGAGGACGAGAAGGGCTTCAAGCCGTCGAACCTAGCCAGCTCGCGCGGCCACAAGAAAATCCACGCGCTGCTCATGGCCCGGGAGCCGAAGATGCTCGACTGGCTGATCGAGCACAAGCTCAGCGCGTACGCGCACCTGCCGGTGCTCCGCGCCATGGGTGTGCAGACGACAGACGACCTCGAGCCCCTGCGCGGCCTTGACATGGGCGAACTCTTCGCCGACATCGCGCACAGACTCGACGGCACGGGGAAGAAGGCGCAGTCGCTGCCGTGCGCGCCGAAGTGCACCACCATCAAGGCGGCGCTGCACAAGGCGATCAACACGTTGTCGCCGGCACCGCCGCCGGCCAATGCCGACGACAAGGAGGAACTCTGAGGTCAGCGGCAGATCCCGGATCGATGGATCGCAGTAGACGATGATTATATAGAGAAAACGCCGCGCCGTCGCACACTGGCTCGAGACGTGGCTCGAGCGCTCGATGCCCCGGTTCCACACATTACGACCCCTGCACGCCGGGCACCCGCGCCCTTCTTACCGCATCGCCCATCCTTCCTTTCCCACCCGCTCCTCCTGCGCCGTTATCTGCCGACAGCTCTTCCCGCGCATCGCAGGTACCCGCCACCTCGCCGGCCGCCCTCGCTGACCCTCAGTGCAAAGACCATCTGGCTCCCGGCAAGAAAACGGGAAGGCCGACCGGGAAGCTCACTTAGTAACCGGGGAGCCGTGAGGGCAACCGGGAAGCCTGGATCCTTCAGCTGAGCTGTGCCCCTTGGGTTCGTAGGTTTTAACCGGAATCCTAGTAGGAATCCTACCACTGTACGAATTCCTACCATGGTATCCTGTATGAGAGAAACTCCGTCGGCTTCAAACTTCAAAGTACTCCGAGGATCGCGTTCCCCGTGCGTGCCCTTCGGCCGATAAATCAAAGTGTACTACCCTATCGGGACCAAGCTAGACCCGTCTCACCAGACTAGCCCGTCGCTTCGACCACACCGCAACCATGAAGTTCGGAAAATCGCTCCTCACCTTGTGCCACGCGCCGTGGGCCGACCACTACCTCGCGTACAAGGAGCTAAAGAAGACGCTGAAGCGGCAGGTGGCCGGCGACGCGCAGAACAATTCGCTGGTAGAGGGCGCGTTCGTCACCGAGCTCCTCCAGTCGGTGCACGCCGTCAACGGCTTCTTCACCCGAATGGAGCAGGAGATCGCCGCGCGGCTCGCGGCGCTCGTCTCACAGCTCGAGAAGCCGGCGTCGTGGGTGACGCGGACGGTCGCCGTCTCGTCGACGACGGAGGAGGTGAGCCTCGGCTCGATCGCCGCGACCCTCGAGGTGGGGACCCACCTCGACCAGGCGCACTCCGAGGCGCTGGGCGCGTTCGTCGCGCTGTGCGCCGACATCGACGCGCTGCGCAAGTACTCGATGCTCAACTACCTCGCGGTGACGAAGATCGTGAAGAAGCACGACAAGCAGTCGGCGCTGCGGCTGCGCGAGGGGATTATCAACTTCGTCGCGTCGCAGCCCTTCTACACCTCGACCCAGCTCGCGCGCACCTTCACGCACGCGCAGTGCCTCGCTTCCGAGATCATCGTCGCCGCCACCTCCGCTTCAATTCTCTCGCAGGTGCTCCCCTCCCCCCGCTCCTCGCCGACCCTCCTCCGCCGACACCCCGCCTCGCCCGCCGCACGCTCCCGCTCACCACCGCGCCTCCTCCTCCGCCCGCAGAGCGCTGACTACAAGTGCTGCATCTGCCTGGAAGTACTCAACATGCCGGTGGTGCTCTCGTGCGCCCACCGCTTCTGCTACTCGTGCTTGGCCAAGTCGTGCCTGTACGACAACCACTGCCCGCTGTGCAAGAAGGAGACCGACCTCGACCCCGCCAACTACCACGTGCGCCGCCACGCGCAATTCTGCGCCGAGTTGCAATTCTCCCCCAGCTCGTTCCCCCCACCCACCCGTTCCCCCCACCCACCCGTTCCCCCCTCCCCGCTCAGATCGATCCCGTCCTCACCAAGTTCGTCGACGCTCACTTCTCCGGCGCCGACGCCGACGCCGACGGCGGCGTGCCGACGCCGACGAAGGTACCGGGCGACCCCGCCGCCGGCGGCGACTCGCCCCCGTCGCCGGGCCTCGTCCTCCAGCGCTCGCCGCGCCTCGTTCCGCGTGCGTCGTTCCCCGCCAGCCGCCAGCCGAGCGCCGGCGCGACCGACGGCGGCGCATCGTCGGCGGCCCGCCCCGCATCGTGCCCCGCCCCCGAGCCGACGCCGCTCCCTCCGGTGGCCCTAGCTCCGGAATCCGATCTCGGCACTTCTGACGCTTCCCCGTTGCCGAAGAAGGCGAAGACGGTCCTCGCCGTCGCGTCGCCCGCGGGCGCGCAGCCCGCCGCCGTGCCCGCCGCCGTGGCGGGAGCCGCCGTGCCGCCCGAGGCGGCGGCGGCGGCGGCGGCGGCGGCGGCGGCGTACAAGGCACTCGCCGCCATACCGCCGCCCGTGGCCGCCGTCGCCGCGCCGCCCGCGGCGGTGGCGGCGACGCCCGTGCCGGCCGTCGCGCTGCCCTCGGTGATTCCCCCCTTCCGGCAGCACGTCGTCGGCGGCACGACGCCAACGCCGGCGCCGGCCTTCCGCCTGCCCGGCGCTGTCCCCATCGGCGCCGTGCCGACCGGGTGCATCCCCGGCTTCAACCAGATGACTCCGAACCCGACGATGCAAGGGCAAGGCGACAGCGGCGGCGGCGCCGAGCCGTCGACCCCGCTCATCTCCGACGCCGCGGTGTGCGGCGGGGGGATCCCCAAGCGGCGACGCGCGTGCACGGAATGCCACAAGGCGAAGGCGGCGTGCGAGGGCGACCCCTGCCACCGCTGCGTTCGCCTCGGCAAGGTGTGCGTCACGCCCTCAGAACCGCGCCGCCGCCGAAGGTCGTCGAAGCCGTCGAACAACTCGGCCGCCCTGGCCGCCGCCGCCGCCGCCCAGGCCGCCGCCGCTACCGCCGCCGCCGCCGCCGCCGCCGCCGCCGCCACCGCCCACGCCGCGCCGTCGGAGGCGCCAGCAATCCTCGACGACGAAGACGACTTCCTCGCCGACGCCGCCGCCAACTTCGTCGGGAGCCTCGGCACGTCGCCGCTCCGCACGTCGCCGCTCCTCGCATCGCCGGAGGCCGCCTGCGCCGCCATGAACAACGCGTCATCGCTGCTGCTGCCCAAATCGTCCGACGACAGCCCGGGCTCGCGCGCGGCGCCGTCGCACCTCGCCGCCGCCGCCTTCAACGCGCTGCAACCCGTCGGCGTCTCCGCCGCCGCCTTCAACCTACAGTCGGCTTCGCCGCTGTCGGCTTCGCCGCTGTTGGCGCCCCACGACCCGGTCGACTGTGACTATATCGTCGGCGGTCTCACGCCGAGCGAGGTCGCCCACTTCATCGCCGACGTCCGCGACAACCTCTGAGCCTTCTGTGCCCCGCCCCCCTCCGAGCCCACCCTCTGAGCCTGATGCCTATTCGGATGGCGCGTATGGCTTGTGCCAGCGCCCGCGAACTATGGATTGTGGATACCCGTGAATAAAGCCGTATCTGCGTGGCGATAAGTGCGTCAGTGTCACGATTCCTAACTAATCTAACTACGCTTTAAAGCGGTACACGCGCCCGGTGATGCGGAGGCGGGCGGCCGACGCTTGGGTCTTGCGAGGGCGTCGAGCACGTCCACCCGGCGCGGCGACCGTAGAGCGCCGCCTGTTGGACGAGGCGGGCATGAGCCTCAAACAAAGCGCGCATGCCGAAGCGCAAAATAATTTACTGTACGCTTTACGCTACCCAGGTAGCTCCCAGGCTGCGGCTATAGCCGCCCCGTAGCCGCCAGAATTATCGAAAGATTTTTAGCGGCGAACGCGCCATGCACACAAGAACACTACGGGGGAAGGGGAGGGAGGGAGCCGATAAAACTTCGCCGAAACGCGGCGCGGTCAGCCTGCGAAGACTGCCGCGCCGGCTGGGCATGGCACATTGTACTGGAGAACCCACAATTGCCCGGGCGAGGATGGAATTGCCCGGGCGAGGATGGCACATTGTACTGGAGAACCATGATGTGAGAACCGAGATCCCGGATCATCAAATCATGTTCACTTCGATGTCGAGCGGCGACGGCTCGCGCTCGGCCGGTTCGGGCGCCTCGCCGAGCGCCGAGTCGCGCGTCGCCGTCGGGTCGCGTGAGAGCGCTTCCTCGTCGATCTCGTCCTCTTCGGCGAGGGCGGCGTGGGCCTTGCTGAAGGCGTCGGAGATGTGCGGCGCGCTCCAGCCACGCACCGCTTGAGGCAATTCCTGGTAGTGGCGGACGCCGAACGAGAACTCCTGCGAGCGCTCGATCGCCTCGGCCGCCTCCATCGGGTCCTCCTCGCCCGCCATCGCCGCCTTCACCGCCGCCGCCGCCGCCGCCACCACCTTTGCCATCGACTCCCCCGCCGACGGGCGGCGGCCGTGGGGCGGCCGCTCGCCGCCGTCCGATCCCAAGGCGCCGTCGCCGTTGGCGTGGACGAGGCGGAGGAGGCGGAGCAGGCGCGGGATCGTCATCCGCTGCTTCGGCTTCTGAGCGAGCATCGCTCGGTTCGAAGCGAGCGCGATGAGCGCGGCGGGGTGCGGCGACGCGTTCACCGGCGCCGCGTCGACGTCGCCGCTCGAGATCTGCAGCACGACGACGGCGACGTTCGGGCCGGCGAACGGCCGCTGCAGCGCAAGTAACTCGTAGAGAACGACGCCGAGGGCCCAAACGTCGGCTTCGCAGCCGTACGGCTCACCGTGCACCTCTTCCGGCGACATTGCGTAGGGAGTGCCGCAGACGGTCTCGGCGACGTTCGAGACGGTCGACATCCGCCGGGAGAGCCCGAAGTCTCCGAGCTTGGCGTCGCCGTTCGCAGTGAGGAAGACGTTCGCAGACTTGAGGTCGCGATGTAGCACGCGGCACTCGTGCACGAGTTGCAGCGCGGAGGCGAGCTGGGAGAGCCAGAGGAGGACCTCGCCAGACGAGAAGTGCGCGCGGCGTTCGGCATGCTCGGCGATACGGGAGGCGAGGGTGCCCGACTCGGCGTACTCGGTGACGATGCAGAGCTCCCCCTGCTCGTGGAAGCACGCCAAATAGCCGATGATGTTCGGATGCTGGAGCGAGCGAAGGATGACGACTTCATTCTCGACTGCGGCGAGCTTGGCCGCCGACATCCCCTCCACCACCACCTGCTTCGACACGACGAGCCGCGAGCCGTCGGGTGAGCGCAGGAGCACCGCCTGCCCCGACGAGCCGCGGCCGAGCACACGGACGCGGGAGTACCCTCGGAACTCGTTCCAAGCCGCCACCGCGGTGATGATCGACGGAGCGTCATCGCATTTGAGGGAGGGCCGACGCTCGAGCGAGGCGAGCGTAGGCGTCGGCGGCGCCTCGGGGTCGACGAGCCTCGCTGCATCGGCGGCCGATCGCGAGAGGTCCGAGGAATGGACGCTGCCGTTGCCCTCAGGCTTCGGCCCGCCGGCCGCGTGCCCGTCGGAGGAGGGTGCGCCATGTGACGACGCTGGCTGCGTCGACGCCGTCCGTGATGCCGCCGCGCCGTCCGTGAACCCGCTCTTGACCTTCGCGCGCGCCGCCGCCGCCCAACGCCGCCGCCGGCGGCCGTGGTAATACATGAGCGACAGCGTGCAGATGAGCGCGAACACGAGGATACCAATCTGCGGAGGAGGGGCGGCGGGCCGTCGGCGAGGGGCCGGCGGCGGCGGCGCTGGGGGGTGGTGGCGGGGAGACAAGTGGGGGAACGTACCGTGGCGATGAGTGCGGGGATGGCAGCCTCGAGCTGCCGCTCCTCCGGCGCCTGCGGCGGCGATTGCCGCCGCGGCGGGGAGCGCGGCGGGTGCGGCGGCGGCCACGGCGACGGCGGCGGCGACGGCTTGGGCGGCGGCGGCGGCGACGGCCCCGGCGCGTAGCTAGGATCATACAGGATGCTCCAGCCTTGCAGCCAGTTGTCGTCAGGGGAGGCAAAGGCGCCGCGGCACTCGACCGGCTCGAAGAATGGCACGCGGCCGACAGGGGAGTCGATGGCACCGGTGCACGCGGCGCTGTCGGCCGTCGGCGTTGGGTCTATGCCCGTGCACTCGAACCCCTCAGCCACGCAGCGTGGTTCGGCGGGGAGGCTGGCAAAGCCTGCGGGCGCCACGTCGATCGAGAGGCGGACGGGCGACGACGCGCCGTTGCCGCCGCACGAGGCGTCACGCTGCAGCACGCACGCGCCCGCGTCGTCGTCGTCGGCGGCGGCGGCGCAGTCCGTCGAGTTGCGCAGCACGTCGAGCCACGGGTTGGCAGCGTCGTAGAGGTTGTGCGACCCGAGCCATAACGTGTCCTCCTCGGCGGGCGGCGGCTCGGCGACGGCGAGGGCGGCGGCGAGCGCGGGCGCGTGCTGCGTCACGTTGACGGCGGCGTCGCACGACGCGAGCTGCACGGCGGGGCCGCGGCCGCCCGCGAGTACCCAGTTCCCAAACGCGCCGCCCGTCTGTCGGCGCAGGAGCATCATCGAAGTGTCGCGCGACGCGGCGCCGGCGCCGATGACGGTGCCCGAGAAAAACCTGGGGTGCGAGCGGCGGCGGTTGGCGCCCTCGGCGTCGGCCTCGATGGCGTGGTCGCCCTCGCTCCCGAGCATCGCGAAGAGGTACTGGCCGCGGCCGCGGTAGCCCGCGTCGAAGTCGAAGGCGTCGTCGCCGATATAGAGGACCGACAGGTGGTCGACGTCGACGGTGCCGCCAAAGAACTCGAAGCCGTCGTCGAGCGAGTACGCGACCTCGACGTGCGAGACGACGGTGCCGCGGCCGACGCCCGCCAGCGTGAGCCCGTTGATCTCGTTGTCCTCGGATATCACCGCGCCCGCGTGCCACACGCGCACGTACCGCAGCACGCCGCTCGAGTCGTCGGGGTCGCCGCCGCCGTAGTACACGCCGTCGAGACCCTCGACGCGCGGCTCCTCGGCTAAGGCGGTGGGCGCGCGGCCAGCGAGGACGACGCCGCCCCACTTGCCGCGCGCGCCGTACACCACCGTCGCGCTGCTCGACGAGTCGGTCTGCACCTGCTCGTTGCTCTCAGTTTCCCCCGGGTTGGCGGCGGTGAACGTGCAGGGCCGCTCGGCGCTGCAATCCGCAATAATTCTGCCGCCCCGCTCGACGACGAGCACCGGCACGTCCGGGTGCGACGGATCCTTCGGCACCGCCGCGATCATGGTGCCCGGCTCCAGCACGAGCGTCGCGCCGTCACGGACGTAGACCGGGCAGCCGAGCAGGTACGTGACGTTCGCCCAGAGCTCGCGACGCGAGTCGGTGATCTCGCCGCAGAGGTAGACGGCCTCGCCGAGACCGGCGGACATCCCGTATCCAGCTACTGAGGCCTCGCCTTGCCTCCAACCTCCATGCACCGCAGGTCGTCGTGCTCGGGCACGTCAAGCACGTTCGCACGTGACCCTGCAAACGCCGACGGAGGGATTACTTTCGAGGAACTACTCATGGACGTCGGCTCGTCGATCGGCTCGTCGTCCGGCGTCGCGCCGCCCGAAGAGGCTCCTTCAGTCCCGTACGCGGATTACCAGGCGGTGCGCACGCTCGGGCGCGGCGGCTCGGCGGTCGCGACGCTGATCGAGCACCAGGAGACGAAGCGGAAGCTCGTCGCGAAGGACATCCCGCTCACGGCCGAGACCAACGTGCAGTCGGTCCTCACCGAGATGCGCGTGCTCAAGGAGTTGCGCCACCCGCACATCGTCGCGTACCAGGCGTCGTACATGCTCAACGACGCGACGCTGCGCATCGTGATGGAGTACGCGTCGGGCGGCTCGATCGCGAGCGCCGTGCTCGCGCGCACGCAGGCGGGCGCGCACTTCGCCACCGACGTCGTCAAGACGTGGCTCGTGCAGTCGGCCGACGCGCTCGTCTACGTCCACTCGCAGGGCGTGCTCCACCGCGACATCAAGCCGGAGAATCTGCTGCTGACGGCGCAGGGCGCGATCAAGCTCGCCGATTTTGGCACCTCGCGGATCCTCGGGTCGCGCTCGGCGGCGAGCACGGTGTGCGGCACGCCCGAGTATCTGAGCCCCGAGCTCACCAAGGGTGAGGCGTACTCGCAGCCCTCGGACGTCTGGGCCCTCGGCTGCGTGCTCTTCGAGCTGCTCACGCTGAAGCGCGCCTTCGGATGGAACGGCTCGTTCGTCGAACTGGTGAAGGCGATCTCCGTCTGCGGATACGACGACTCCGCGCTCGCCGCCGCCGCGCCGCACCACCCGGAGGCGCTCCTCGCGCTGCCGACGCGCCAGGCGCTGCTCCACCCGGAGCCCGGCGGCCGCATGACCCTACAGCACCTCGCGGCGCGCCTCCGTCAGATGTGAGGCCGCGCGCCATTCGACATGCCCCCCGGATGATCACCGCATAATGCCGCCCGGGCCTGTCGCCCGGCGGTCGAGTACCAGCAGCTTACAGACTAGATTACGCTCACGATTGCCAATCGCCACTACGCCGGCAGAAGAGGCGGTGCAGAGTGTCGGGCCAAGAAGCCTGATAGAGTAGTTCGACAGCGAACGGCGCAACGCAATGCGTGCGGTGCCTGCCGGCCGCACACGCAGAGAGAAAAAGTGCGCGTACACTCTATGTTCTCTCAGTTCTCATCACGGCTTCGACGGCTTGATGAACTCCTTGAGGTTCTTGTGGAAGGTCTGCGGCTTGCGGCGCAGCTTGCGGAGCGCGCGCGCCTCGATCTGCCGCGCGCGCTCCTTGGGG
>MDSW01180523.1_pt1 | contig 25453 bp, 20 predicted proteins | sample 811171 | NCBI WGS metagenome assembly MDSW01 (sample SAMN05326641, study PRJNA326480) | marine metagenome | isolation source: seawater | place: Atlantic Ocean: North West | collected 2012 | reverse complement strand
TATTTAACATTTTTTTTATTTTTATAACTAGTATATAAATGAAAATTCTCTCTTATGAATAACATAGATAACTTAATTGAAAACCTTAACAAAGAACAAAAAGAAGCAGTTCTTAGCACTGAGGGGCCAAACCTAGTTGTTGCTGGAGCAGGCTCTGGTAAAACTAAAGTTTTAACAACAAGACTAATACATATCATTAATCAAAAAAAAGCGTGGCCAAATCAAATATTGTGCGTAACCTTTACAAATAAAGCAGCTAAAGAAATGCAAAATAGAGTAATGCAATATATTAAGGGAAGTTCAAATGCTGTACCTTGGTTAGGTACATTTCACTCAATTAGCGTAAAATTTTTAAGAAGGCATGCTGAGGCTTTAGGGTATAATAGTAATTTTACAATTTTAGATACCGATGATCAAAAAAAATTAATTCGAAATATTGTAAAAGGGGAAGATTTAGATGCTAAAAAATTTTCACCGCAGCTAATTATCTATCATATAGATCAATGGAAAAATAAAGGGCTTTTACCTAAAGATATAAAATTAGAAAAATCTGGATCAATTATAAAATCAATATTAAAAGTTTATGAAATTTATCAAAATAAGACAAAGGATTTAAATGCATTTGATTTTGGTGATTTGATTTTGTTTTGTGTTAAGCTTTTCGAAGAACATAAAGATATAAAAGAAATATATCAAAAAAATTTTAAATATATCTTAGTTGATGAATTCCAGGATACAAACTTTATTCAAAATAAATGGTTAAATTTATTAGTTAATAAAAATCAAAATATTTGTTGTGTAGGTGATGATGACCAATCAATTTATAGCTGGAGAGGTGCAGAAATTAAAAATTTTCTTACATTTGATCAAATTTATAAAAACTGTAAAATATTTAAGCTAGAACAAAATTATAGATCTACAAAAAATATTTTAGAAACGGCATCAAGTTTAATTTCAAATAATTCTAATAGGGTAGGTAAAAAATTGTGGTCCTCAGCTACCCAAGGAGAATTGGTTAAACTAAATTGTTATAGAACTGGTAAAGAAGAAGCTCAAGGTATAAGCGATATTATTGAAAATAAAATTAAAAAAAAATATTCTCTTAATAATGTTTCAATATTAGTAAGAGCGATTTATCAAACTAGAGAATTTGAAGAAAGATTTCTTCAAGTTGGTATTGGTTACAGAGTTTTAGGGGGTATAAAGTTCTACGAGCGAGCTGAAATTAAAGATGCAGTATCTTACCTTCGCATTATCAATCAAAAGTTTGATGATTTAGCTTTAGAAAGGGTTATTGGTACTCCTAAAAGGGGCGTCGGCGAGAATACACTAAATCAAATTTATAATTTCGGAAAAGCTAATAAATTATGTTTGGAGGATTCTATTATTAAAATGACAGAAAAAGGAGAATTTAAACCAAAAGTAAAAACTGTGCTTAATCAATTAATAAAAATGATACATAAATGGCGTAAAGACTCGATAAATATGAAACATTATGATTTGTTAAAATTAGTTTTAGATGAGTCCGGATATTCATCAGTGTTAAAGAATAAAAAAGATTTAGAAAATGAAAACAGATTAGAGAATTTAAAGGAGTTGCTTAGAGCTATGCAAGATTATGATAATTTACAAAATTTTTTAGAACATGTTGCTTTAGCTACTTCTATAGATCAAGAGTGGGAGGGTGCAAAGATCAATTTAATGACAATGCATGCAGCAAAAGGATTAGAATTCGACGTTGTATTTCTGCCAGGTTGGGAAGAGGGTTTGTTTCCACATCAGAAATCTCTAGAAGAGAAGGGAGATTTTGCTTTAGAAGAGGAAAGAAGATTGGCGTACGTAGGTATAACTAGAGCAAAAAAAGAAGCTTTTTTATCCTTTGCTATGAAAAGAGCATACCACGGTGATTGGATGGATGCTTTACCTTCAAGATTTATTAATGAGATACCAGATGAAAGTGTAGAAAAAAATGAAATAGGTTTACACGACTCAGATGATTTTGAATTTAATCAAGATAACGCTATAGAATTTAATGAAGAATACCGAAGTCCTGGTTGGGATAGATATAAAAAAAATAAAATTCTCAAATGGAAAAAATAAATAAATTAAAAAAAATTTTTAAAAGAGAAAAAATTGATGGTTATATAATTCCAAAAAATGATGAATTTTTTGGTGAATATATTCCTAGTTATAATGATAGATTAAATTATATTTCTAATTTTACAGGGTCATATGGTTTTTCTTTAATACTTAAAAACAACAATTATTTGTTTATTGACGGACGTTATACATTGCAAGCAATGAAACAAAGTGGAAATTTTTTTAAAATCTCCACGTTCCCTCGCCATTTGCCAAAAGATGTATTGAAAAATAAAAAAACAAAAATTGGATTTGATCCAAAATTATTTACAAAACAAATATTAAATATTTTTTTTAGAACAAAAAATTGCGAATTTATACCTTTAGAAAACAATCTAATCGATGAAATCTGGAAAAGAAAAAGACGGTCAAATAATAATAATTTTTATGTTCTACCCAAGCATTCAGTTGGCTACAATTATAAATACAAAATAAATAAGGTTGTTTCCTTTATGAAAAAAAAAGGTGCTGATTATCAATTTATCTCGGCTAGTGAAAATAATGCATGGCTTTTGAATATTAGAGGAAGAGACTCAAATTACACCCCACTCCCTAATAGTTACATATTGTTAAATAAAAATAAAAAAATTAAATTTTTTTGTGACTTAAAAAAAATAACTCCTTCTCTTAAAAAAAAATTTAGGGATGTTGAATTTATTAAAATTGATCATGTAAAAAAGATCTTATCTCAGATAAGTAAAAAAAAAATTTTGACAGATGAAAAAACATGTTCCATATATTTTGAAAAAATTATATCCAAAAAAAATAGTTTACTAAATTTTCAGGATCCAATTTATTATTTTAAGGCTATTAAAAGCAAAAAGGAAATTAAAAATATAAAAATAGCTCATATACAAGATGGTGTAGCTTTAACGAAATATTTATTATGGCTAAAAAAAAATTTTGATAAAAAGAAAACTACCGAGATTAGTGCTTCAAAAAAATTATTTGAATTTAGAAAGAGAAATAAAAATTTTAAATTTTTAAGCTTTCCTACGATTTCAGGCTCTGGTCCAAATGGTGCAATTATTCATTATAAAGCCTCAAAAAAAACCAATAGACAATTAAAAAAAGGAGATATCTATCTAGTTGACTCAGGGGGTCAGTATGAATTTGGTACAACAGATGTCACTCGAACGATCTCTCTAAAAAATTCAAATGAAAGAATTAAAAATATTTTTACAAGGGTGCTAAAAGGACATATCGCTGTCGCTGATTTCAAATTAAAACCTAATTCATCTGGAAGCACAATTGATAATCGAGCCAGAAAATATTTGAGAGAGATTGGGCTTGATTATGCTCACGGCACGGGTCATGGAGTGGGATATTTCCTTAATGTTCATGAAGGACCACACGCAATATCCAAAAGTAACAAAGTAAAATTTGAGGAAGGTATGATTGTGTCTAATGAGCCAGGCTATTATGAAAAAAATAATTTTGGAATAAGGATTGAAAATCTAATTTACGTGAAAAAAGAAAAAAATAAAAAATATTTTGATAATTTAACAATGGCTCCGATTGATAAAGATTTGATTGATAAAGATATTCTTAATAAAAATGAGAAAAAGTGGATTAATAAGTATCATGAAAAAGTTTTTAATAATTTAAAAAAATCGATGAATAAAATCGAAATTCGAGAGTTAAAAAAAGCTTGTTCAGCTATTTAGCATCTTATGCCAATCTTTTTCTAAAATAATTTTGATATTTAGCTGTTTTGCTTGATCAATTTTTTTTTTTGTAGGTTTAGAGTCGCCTACGATTAGCAAATCAAGTTTTTTAGAAATTGATCCCAATACTTTTCCGCCATTATTCTCAGCTATCATTTTTGCTTCAGATCTACTCATATTTTTGAATCCACCTGTGAACATAATCTTTTTATTGGAAAAAATACCCTTCCCTGATTGACCGACATAATTATTAATTTCAAGCTCAGGAATTATATCTTTAGTGATCTTTAAATTCATATTGTTTGAAAAAAAACTTTCTATTGATTTAACTTGAGTTTCACCAATTCCATCCAACTCAATTAAACCTTCGTAAATATTATTTTTTTTACTAGTATCATAAATTTTTGCAAATTTTTCTACAGTCCCAAAAAAACTTGCAATTATTTTAGCATTTTCTTGGCCAATATGTCTTATTCCTATCGAGTAGATTAATTTATCTAGAGTAATCTTTCGAGATTTCGCAATTGCATTTTTCAAGTTATTAATAGAAATTTTTCCCCAACCCTCTAAGTTTTCAATTTTTTTATAGTCTAATTTAAAAATATCAGATGGTTCTTTTATAATTTTTAAATCCCAAAATTGATCGATTACTTTTTTTCCTAAGCCATCAATATTAAGAGCTTCTTTTGAAACAAAATGTTTAAGTTTTTCTTTAGCTATATAATTGCAATCATAACCTCGAACACATCTTCTAACTGCATCTAATTTTTTTGTGCTTTTGCTAATTTCTTTTTTTGTTTCTGCACCGCATAAACATTTAGTTGGGAAAGAATACCTCTTGCTATTCTCAATTCTTTTTGAAATATCCACTTCAATTACTTGTGGAATAACATCCCCAGCTCTCTGTATCTTAACTGTATCTCCCACCCTAATGTCTTTTCTTTCGATTTCATCCTCATTGTGTAATGTAGCATTAGAAACAACAACCCCACCTACCGTAACAGGTTCAACTTTTGCAACAGGTGTAATAGCTCCAGTTCTTCCAACTTGAATTACAATATCTTTAATTTTGGTCACTGCTTTTTCAGCAGAAAATTTGTAAGCTATTGCCCAACGTGGAGAATTTGATGTATTACCTAATCTTTTCTGAAGTAATAAATCATTCACTTTATAAACAAGACCGTCAATATCATAATCTAAAGATGATCTTATTTGCTCAATATAATTATGTTTTTTCTCAATTTCTTCTAAACTATCAACCGAACTCGACAGTGGGTTAGTTGTAAAATTCCATTGTTTAATTTTTTTTAAAAATTCATGCTGAGTTTTAAATTTCATTGGAGAAACTTTACCAAAACCATATGCAAAATATTTTAATGGGATTTTAGAAGTTTCTTTAGGATCTTTCTGTCTTAAAGTTCCACCTGCAGCATTTCTTGGATTAGCAAATTTATTAGAAATTTTTAAAAAATCTTTTTTACTTATAAATATTTCGCAACGTATCTCTAATAATTTAGGAACATCCTTAATATCAATTTTTTTAGGTAAACTCTTTATTGTTTTTAAATTTTCTAATATATCTTCACCTGTTTTTCCATCGCCCCTTGATAAACCTCTTGTTAAAATTCCATTCTCATAAATTAAAGTTGCTGATATTCCGTCAATTTTTGGTTCACAAAAAAGTTGTAACATTCTTTTTTTTAAACTTAAAAAGTTACTTATTTTTTTTAAAAAATCTTCCATATCACCTAGATTGAAAGCGTTAGATAATGATAACATTGGAGACAGGTGTTTAATTTTTTTAAACTTGTTAAGAGGTTTTGAGCCTATAATTTTATTGATACTATTGTATTGCTTTAAATAAGGAAAATTTTTTTCTAAATCAAGTGCATTTTTTTTGATCAAGTCGTATTCAGCATCACTAATTTCTGGATTATCATAATTATAATAATTTTGGTTGTGTCTTTTAATTAATTTTAAATTTTTTTTATGTTTCGAAATTATATCTTTTTTTTCTGACATTAAATTATTTAATCTTCTTAATTATTTTTTTAATTATGTTATCTTTATCCTCAGTTTCTTTCTTTTTTGTTTTTTTTGTAATTACGTAATCTTTGTTTAAAATTTTGTATGACTGCTCAAACCATTCACCTGAGTTATAATTATACCCTAAAATTTTAGCATATTGTTTTGCTTCTTTTTCTAGACCAAGATAGTAATGAATTTCTACAAGGCGGTGAAGTGCTTCCTCAATAAAAATTGTTTCGTCATAGTCTTTAACAATTACTTTTAGTCTATTAATTGCAGGTATCCATTTTTGTACAGAGATATAATACTTCGCAACAAATAACTCTTTAGCGGCCAGTTGATTTTCTACTAAACCTTTTTTGAATTTTAAATCAACTGCATAATCGGAGTTTGGATATTTATCAATAAAGAAATCTATTTGTTGTGTGGCTTCTAATAAAGGAGTTACATCCTTTTTCTCATCACTTATTTGTTCAAAATAAATTACTGCTTTCAAATATTCCGCGTAAATAGTATTTTTATCTGCAGGATAGGTTTTTAAAAATCTATCTAAATTACTCAATGCCTCATCGTAGAAATTAATCGCATATAAAGAGAAGCATGACATTATAGCGGCTTTAGCGGCTTGTTCTAAATTTTCAAAATTTGTCTCGGCTTCTAAAAATTTTGTATTTGCGAAGAAAAAATTATTCTTTTTGAAAGCTGCATAACCCTCTTCATATACTATAAAAGGGTTTATTTTTTCTGATGGTTTATAAATTGGTTCTTTATTTGAGCAAGAAATCAAAACTAAAGAAATACTTATTAAAAAAAAAGATCTTAAAAACATAATCAAAATTATTATCAGATTAATAAAAAATTAATATGTTAAAAATTAAAATTAAGCGTTTACAGCTAATTTTGATGAAAGAGAGTTATTAAGTTTTTTAGATAAACTTGATTTGTCTATTTTATTATCCATTAAAAATAGTTTTGAGCTAAACATCTTTCTCAAAAACATATTTGTCAATTCGTGGCCACCTTGATAACATTTTACTTTTCCTAAAATTCTAAATCCAGAAAGAAGAAAATCACCAACCAAATCTAGAATCTTATGATTCACGAATTCTTTTTTATTTCTTAGTCCACCCTCATTTAAAACTTTCTCTCCATCAACAACAACTGCGTTGTCAAGTGATCCACCTTTAGCTAAGCCTGCTTGTTTAATTTTTTCAATATCTTTGAATAAACAAAATGTTCTTGAAATGGAAACATCGTTATAATTGTCTTTATCGAAATTTATGGCATTTTTTTGCTTACCAATTATTTGGTTATCATAGTTTAGTTGAAACTCGACTTCTAGTGAGCCATCATTAGGTTCTATTGAAATTTTTCTCTCTCCCTCAACTAGTTCGAATTTTTTTTCGATTTTTAAAAACTTTCTTTTTTCTGATAGTAATTTAGTTTCGGATATCTTTAAGATGTCTAAAAAATCTTTTGCTGAACCGTCCATGATTGGAACTTCAGTACTGTCGATTTCAATTAAAGCGTTATCAATTCCTGCTAGGTAAAGAGCTGCTAGCAAATGCTCAACTGTAGAAACTTTGGCTCCATGATTATTTTCTAAAGTTGTACATAGTTTTGCTGATGTAACATTTAAGTAACTTGCTTTAATTAGATTATTATTTGGTAAGTCAATTCTTTTGAAAATAATTCCTTGATTAGCTCCAGCAGGCATTACTTTTATTTTAGACTTGAAGCCCGAATGAAGGCCAATCCCTTCGAAAAATACAGGTTTTGTTAAAGTTTTTTGATAAATTTCAACCATGGAGAATGTTATAGAGAAGATGCTATTTAAATTTAAAACAACTAATATTTCTGAAAATAACAAAAATTAACCAAATAAAGCCTCAAAAAATCTAGAAATTAGTGTTTTTTTAGAAAGTGATACAGGTATCGCCTCAGTCTTCCAACCAAAATGAACTAATTTTTCTAGAGTTTTTAGAATTTTTTCTGAAGATAAATCATTAACTGTTTTTATTTCAAACTTATCTCTCATAGATAAAACATTTTTGAAAATGTTTTTAATATTTTCAATTTTCGAATTACTGTTTATTTCAAGAAAAATTGATTTACTTTTTTTTTGATAATAACACAAATTGCTATTATTAAAAATTATTAACTCTGATATTTCTATAATTCTGGATAGTGCAATATCATAAATCAATTTTTTTTTAATTTTTCTAAAATTTTCATTAGCAAAAAACTCTTCCTCTATAAGTTCATTATCAGGAATACTGTCGTTTAATTCTATATTACTTATAATAAGCTTTATAGTTTCCTTATTTAGTGATGTGATTTTTGATATATCTCTCAATATAATGTCTAAACCAAATTTAAAATTTTGTTCAAATTTAAGAGAATTATTCTCAAAGTAAAAAATTTTACTTTTATCATCATCAATTTTTATTTGAAAAAAAGTATCAATATTTTTGTAACTCTCACTGATATGAGCTCCTTTTACAAAACTTTTAAGGAGAGTTTTTTTAATTTTCAAATTACAATTTTCAAAAATATTTTTTAAATTTTTAAAGTCATTTGTATTAATTAATGATAATGATAGTTCGTGAGAATAGAAATCCCCAAATAATCCTATAGGTAAATTTTCAACTTTTTTGTTATCTAAACAAAATTTAGAGTTAAAAATATGAATTGCAGTTTTTTGTGACTCAATTTTATCAACGTATGATCTTAATGTATTTAAAATGTATGTAATATTCTCTCTTAAAATTTGAGATCCATTTAATTTTTTATAGCCAGATAGATTTATAAAAGACAAATTAAAATTTTCTAAAATTAAAACTATATTTTTAAAAGTATAATTTAATTTATTTTCTATTAAATAAATATTTTCTTTGATTACACTCAAAATTTTTTCATAGTCAGAAATTCTATTGTCTTCAATGCCAATAATAGGAACTTCTGAATTATGAATAATACTCAAATCATCTTGATCATCATGCTTACATACAAAAAAGTTAAAATAAGTATCATTAATTTCTAAAAAGAGTGTTGGAGAAATATTTTTCATCTTCTATTTTAAGATAAGCTGGTTATTTATTCTAAAATCGAAAGTTTTATATTTTTGAAATTCATTATTTTTAATTAAGTTAATGTAATTTTCTAAACTTTTTACATAATTTTTTGATGGAAGTTTAATCAATTTATCATCAATAGTTAACAGATCCCATCTTTTAGTTTTAAAAAGAGTGAATCTTTTAATTATTTCTATTGGAAAGTTTATTTTAATAAGTTCCTCATAAAATATTTTAAATTCTTTCCTGTTTCCGAAAACATATGGTAGGTCCTGATAGTCTTTATTGTTAGTGAATTTTATAAGTTCAATTTTCTTACTTAAATAAAATTTTTTTTTTTTATTGAAAAGAATTGCGATAGGTTCCTTTTCAAATATTTTTATTTGTAAAGTGGAAGGATATTTTTTTTTTATTCTATAACTTTCAATGAAAGTATTTTGCATTAACAAATTTTCAATTTCTTCATAATCTAAAAATATAAGATTTCTGTTGTAAATAGAAACTAATAATTTCTTTATTTCTTCGTCTTTAATTAAAAGATTATTTTCAATGATTATTTCATTTAAGTTAAATTTTGAAAAAAAAATTTTTTGCGGAAAAGTAATGGTTGAAAGTAAGACCAGCAATACTAAAGAAAGTAATAATTTTTTTTTCATTTATTGGTACTTGCATCTAATAAAATTTTTTCGACTAAGTTTTCAAAATTTATTTTTTTATAACTAGCAATTTCAGGCACTAGAGATAAACTTGTCATACCGGGCTGAGTATTAATTTCTAATAAATAAAAGTTATTTTTATAAAATTTAAAATCAGATCTAGTAACACCTCTGCAGTTTAAAGCTCTATGCGTTTTTTCAGCAATTTTTAAAATTTCTTTATACTTTTGTTTAGATAATCTCGCAGGCATCACATGTGCAGTATTAGCTTTTTTAGTATATTTAGCTTTGTAGTCGTAAAATAATCTTTTTGGTATTAGCTCTATTGCACCGAGGGGACTTCCATTTATAACTGCTACTTGAATTTCTTGACCACCAATATATTCCTCTATTATCAACTCATCATATTTGGTTAATTGTCGTTTAACTGATTTAAATAATTTTTCTTTATTTTTACAAATTTCAACTCCTAAACTTGAACCTTCGTTAGAAGGTTTTGAAACGATTGGAAAATTCAATTTTTTTTTGTTAATTATTTTATTCAATGACATATTTTTAAGTTCAATCTTGTTTATTGAAAAAAATTTTGGTGTTCTAATTTTACTCTTAATGAATATTTTTTTTGAAATTGTTTTATTCATGGCATTGAAAGAACTAATGACTCCCGAGTGAGTGTATGGAATATTTAGATATTCAAAGTAACTTTGTGCAACACCATCTTCTCCATCTTTGCCATGTAAGGCATTGAAGATTGCATCTACATTTTTTTTATTTATTGAGTTAAAATTTTTTATTTTAGGGTCAAAAATTTTGACCTTATAGCCTTTTTTTTTTAGAGCTTTTGCACAAGCTTTTCCGCTTTCTAAGCTGACTGCTCTTTCTCCTGAAGTGCCTCCCAAAACTACAAGGACTTTTTTAAATTTTTTTTTAATCACCAATAATTTTAATCTCTAATTCTAGATCAACTCCAGTTTTTTCAAAAACCTTCTTTTTCACTTTATATATCAGGTTTTCAATATCCGAGGATTTAGCGTTACCATTGTTAACAAAGAAGTTGCAATGTTTTTCAGAAATCATTGCATCTCCTTCTTTTAAATTTATACATCCTGCATCTTTTATTAACATCCATGCTTTTTTATCATTACTAATATTTTTAAAGGTGCTACCACATGTTTTAATTTGACTTGGTTGAGATAATTTTTTTCTGTTTATAAAATTGATTTCCTTTTTTTCAATTTCTTCTTTTTTTGCAACAGACCCCTCTAATTTGGCAGAAATAAAAATTAAATCTTTTGATAAATTTGACCCCCTATAAAAGAATTTAATGTCATCTTTTTTAATCTCAATTTCTGAAAATTTATTTTTATCTATTGCTTTAATAGATATTAAAATTTTTGATATATCATTATTATAACAGCCAGCATTCATGATAATTGCGCCTCCAATCGATCCCGGTATACATGATAAAAACTCAAAATTGGTAAGATTATTTTCTTTTGCAAAGTTTGCTACTTTTCGATCAAGTGTTGCAGCACCAACTTCTATTACATTTTTTTCAACTAGTTTAGTGAATGAAAAACTTTTTCCAAGCTTTATCACTACTCCTTTAACACCATTATCTCTAATTAAAGTATTAGATCCAGCACCCAAAATTGTAGTTTTTAAATTCTGTTTATTTATATCTCTTAAAAATTCTATTAGTTGATTTTTGTCTTTTACTTTATAAAAATATTCCGCTTCACCTCCTAAATTGAACCAGCTATAATTCGAGAGCTTCACATTCGTACTTAAATCATCTCCAAATTTTTTAATAAAATTATTATCTAAAGTCATAATGAAAATTTCAGTGAAGTAATCCATTTAGAAATTAATCCGGCACCCATACCAATAATTAATTCGTCACTAATCAGATTTTTTTTAAAATAATTGTTTAATTCTTTTTCATTTCTAACAATTATAACTTGAGTGTTTGACTTTTTAGAAATCAAATTGGCAAATTTAATTACATTATATTTTAAATTCTTTTTTTCTCCCGCTGCATACAAAGGGCACAAAATAACAAGATTAGATTTTGCAAAACATTTTGAAAATTCATCTATTAAAGACATTACCCTGGAATATCTATGAGGTTCAAAAACACTTATTATTTTTCTTTCAGAATTTACATTGTGAACGCCTTCTAAAATTGATTTTATTTCTGTTGGATGGTGAGCATAATCATCATAAAAATCGTTTTTATTTTTTGAAAAAACTTTTGTCATTCTTCGCTGAACACCTGAAAAATTTTTGAGAGAATTCTTTGCTATTTTGAGATTTGCTCCAAGATTTAAGCAAATTATTAAAGCTGCTGCTGAATTAAGTACATTATGTTTGCCTATTAACTTAACAATTATATTTTTTATATTTTTTGCTTTCTTATTTTGATCTTTGAAAGTTAAGTCGAAGGTGGTACTATCTATGTTATATCTTATTTTTTTAATTTGATATTCTGCTCTTTTATTTTCTCCGTATGTAACAATATTTTTATTTTTAATTTTTTTTAAAATTTTTCTTATATTAATGTTATCTACACAAATTATAGATTTTCCAGTGGGAGGAGTTTTATTGATAAATTCAATAAAAGAATTTTCTAAATTTTTAAAGTTTTTGTAATAATCTAAATGTTCATAATCAATATTTGTAACAATTGAATAATTGATTGGTAATTTTAAAAAACTTCCATCAGACTCGTCGGCCTCTAATATTGCCCACTCACCTTTTCCAAGCTTTGCATTGCTTTTTAAAGAGTTAATAACCCCACCATTTACAATTGTTGGATCTAACTTTTGATCAGATAAAATTTTCGCAACTAAAGATGTTGTTGTAGTTTTACCATGAGAACCTGTGATTATTATATTTTTTTTTAAAGATACAACATCTGCTAAAACTTCAGCTCTTGAATAAATTGGTATTCCATTTTTTTTAGCGAATTTAATCTCAATATTACTTTTCTTTATCGCGGTAGATTTAACTAAAATAGTAGCTTTTTTTAAATTACTAGATGAGTGGCCTATAAAAGTTTTTATCCCACAATTTGAACAACTGATGGTATTTTTATTTTTGTTTTGATCACTACCTTGAATTTTAAAACCCATATTTTTCATTATATGAGCTAACCCACTCATTCCAATACCTCCAATACCAACAAAATGAATTATATCTTTTTGGCCTAAATTAATTTTTTTCATTAAAAATTTCTTCAATTTGATTATTTAAAATTTTAAAAATATCTTTGTCAGAATATTGACTTTGATTCGATATAGCATTTTTAATACGTTTTCCGTCTTTAAAAATTGAAACGATAAGATCTTGCAATTTATATTTAATATCTTTTTCCTGCAATAAGTATCCATATCCTTTTTTCATATAAAACTCAGCGTTTTTATATTGGTGATTATCTGCTGACGACGGTAATGGAATTGAGATAAATGGAATTTTTACATTTATTAGTTCTCCTAAAACTGATGCCCCGGAGCGTGTAATAACTAAATTTGCTTTTTGATAATATTCAATAATTTTGTCAGTAAAATTAAACAACTCATGACTTATTCCAGCTTCTTTATAAAAATTGGATAATACATTTATTTGTTCCTCTCGACATTGTTGGTAAATTTTAATTGAGTGATTCGAATTTTTAATTTTTTTAAATATTTGAGGCATATCATCAGCAAAAACTTTGGCACCCTGACTTCCTCCAAGAACCAAAATATTTAAATTGTCAAATCTTCTGGATTGGTCTGAATTAATATTGGAGTTAATTATTTCTTCTCTTATTATATTTCCTATTTCGAAAACTTTATTCTTATATTTATCAGCTATCCCCTCCAATTCTTTGTAAGAAACAAATATTTTATTTGCAAAAGGTAATAAATATCTATTGGCTTTTCCTATTATCAAATTATTTTCGTAGATTATAAATTTAATTCTTAAAATTGATGCTGCAATACATACTGGAAAAGAAGAATATCCTCCCATGCCAAAAATTAATGAGGGTCGATTAAAAGTGAGAATTATTAATGAATTTAATATAGAAAAAAAAATTTTGAAAATAGATAACAAAAAATTGAAAATATTTTTTTTTTTTAATGGAGAAGAATATATCTTTATTAAATTTATATTTTCATAATCCTTTAGGTATTTAAAACCTCTAGCATCTGTAGTTAAATCTACAATATAATTTTTATTTATCAAATAATTTGCCAAACTATAGGCGGGAAAAACATGGCCTCCAGTACCACCTGTGGCAATTAATATTTTTTTTTTAATCATATAAATAAGTTTTATTCTTTGTATAGTTTAAAACTAGCCCAGCTAAAACTGCACTTCCAATCAAAGATGATCCTCCATAGCTTAAAAAAGGTAAAGTCATACCAGTTGTGGGTAATAAATTTGTGTTCACTCCGGCGTGTATGAAAGTTTGAAATATTAATAATGTTGCTAAACCGCTTAATGAAATTTTCAAAAATTGATTGTCTTGATTAAAACAGCTTTTAATAATTCTAAATGAAATATATAAAAAAATGATTAATATCATTATAGATACTAGTGAACCATATTCTTCAGAAATAACCGCTATAACATAATCTGTATGGGCTTCAGGAACGCTCTCTTTTAATATACCTTCTCCCATTCCTTGTCCGGTTAAACCACCAAGTTTTATCGCATCAAGAGCAGATGATGACTGAAATTTATCACCTTGATCAGGATCAAAAAAAGAAATTAATCGATTAATTATATAGCCGAATTTTTCAGGAAGAAAAAATAATAAAGAGCATAAAGATATTAAAAAAAGAGAGAGAAAAATAAATATATAAAATAAGCTTACACCAGAAATAAAAACTGTAGCAATCCAACTTCCTATTAGTAAAATTGATTGTCCGAGATCAGGTTGGTCAATTAATAAAATTATAACTGAACTCAATAGTAAAAAACTTAAGATATATTTGATTTGATTGTCTTGAAATTTTTCAAAAGTCAAAATTTTTACTGTCATTAAAATAAAGAGTGGTTTTAATATTTCAATTGGTTGTAATCTAAAAAAATAAAGATCTAACCAACGCTTGGCGCCTTTAACTTCTACTCCTATAATTGGTACCAAAGCTAAAAAAATAAATGATAAAATAAATAAAGGAAGTATAAGTTTCATTAATAATTCAGTCTTTATTAGAGAAATAATAATCATGATCAATAAAGCTAAAAAAGTAAAAATTAGATGTTTTGTGAAAAAAAAATAAAGATTCTTATTTACTCTTTCTCCTGCAAGGGATGATGTTGAAGAAAATGAAAAAAATAATCCCAAAAAAAATAAAATTAGAAAACAGAAAAGAATTTTTTTATCTACACTTCTCCAATAATTTATAAATAAAAATTTAAATGAATTTTCTAGCATATATTTTACTTAATCTTTTAAATTCTTCCCCTCTTTCTTCAAAATTATTAAATTGATCAAATGAAGCTGCAGCGGGACTTAACAAAATGAATTTACTTAAGTTTTTTTGAGATTTTGTGTCGTTTAAAATCTTAATTATCGTTTTTTTTAAATTTTTTGTAATAGAAAAATCCAATTTTTTATTAATTTGATTTTTAAAAAAATTGATATTATTGCCAATTAAATAGCATTTATAGATATTTTTTTTATATTTTGATATTTTAAATTGATCGTTTTTTTTTGGAAGTCCACCAACAATCCAGTAAATATTTTCAAGACTTGATAGAGCAAATTGGGTTGCTTCAAACGAGGTTGCTTTTGAATCGTTGATAAAAGTTACATCTTTTCTTTTTAAAAAAATTTCAAACCTATGCGGTAATCCTTTAAATGATTTAAGAGAATTAATGAAAGATTGGTCATTTATTTTTAATAACTTGGCAAAAGCATAAATGAAACACATATTCTCATTATTTATCTGTGATGTTAAATAATTATTTTTAATTCTAAATTTTATTTTGTGATAATTTTTATAACTGGGTACTATTAATCTACTCTCAAATTTTTTTCTAATAAAAACATTTTTTAATTTTTTATTAATTATTGCGAAGTTTCTCTTAGTTTGAAGATTAAAAATTTTTAGTTTTGAATTTAAATAATTTTTCATATTGCCATGCCAATCAATGTGGTCATTAGTAAAATTTAAGAAAAATGCATAAGTGGGGCTAATGAATTTTGAGTGTGAAAGCTGAAATGATGAAGCTTCAATTATTATATAATTCATTTTTGAACTTTTTATATCTAAAATTGGAGTTCCAATATTTCCTCCCAATGAAATCTTAAATTTATTTTTTTCTAGAAGATGAGCTAGTAGTTTACATGTTGTTGATTTACCATTAGTGCCAGTAACTACAATTGTTTTTGCCTTGTTGTTTGTTAAATAAAATAAATCAATGTCAGTTATTATTTTCTTTTTAAATCTAGTAAGTTTTTTGTTTTTAAGTAAACTAATTCCCGGTGTTAAAACAATATAATCAACTTCATTTAGAGTTTTGATAAGGCTTTTGGGTCTATAATTTTTAAATATTTTTTTTGAAGTATCATCCCAAACATTAATTTTTTTTACTCTATTCTTTTTAAGAAATTTAATAGTTGATCGCCCAGATAAACCAAGTCCATAAACAAGGAACGACAGTTCTCTAAGTTTAGGATTTTGGAGCATGTTTTACCTTAATTTCAACGTTGCTAAACCAACTAATGCCAATATGATTGCAATTATCCAAAAACGAATAACAATTGTGGACTCCGCCCAACCTTTTTTTTCAAAATGATGATGTATGGGAGCCATCTTAAAAATTCTTCTCCCAGTTAATTTGAACGAGGCAACTTGTATAATTACAGATACAGTCTCCAGAACAAACAGTCCTCCAATAATCGCTAATACGATCTCATGTTTTACGATTATAGCTATGGCTGCTAATGAACCACCCAGGGAGAGAGAGCCTGTATCACCCATAAAAATTTTTGCTGGAGGAGCATTATACCAAAGAAACCCTAAACAAGCTCCTACGACTGATCCACAGAAAATAGATAATTCTCCTACATCTTGAATGTATTGTATCTGAAGATACTCAGAAAAAATTGTATTGCCGACTACATAAGAAATAAGTGTGAATGATAGGGCTACTAACATCACTGGCACCGTTGCCAACCCATCTAAACCATCAGTTAAATTAACTGCGTTTGATGCTCCTATAATTACGAATAAACCAAAAGGAATAAATAACAACCCCATATGCCATATCAAATTTTTAAAAAATGGAAAATAAAGATTATATAAAAATTCATGGTTAGAATATTTTATCAAAATAATTAGTGTTAATACTCCAATTATTATTTGACCAAGAAATTTATATCTAGATTTAAGTCCTCTAGAATTTTTATATTTGATTTTTAGAATGTCATCTAATAAACCTAATGAACCTAAAGAAAGTGATACAAAAATTAAAGTCCAAACATAAATATTGGTTAAATCTGACCATAAAAGCGTACTCGATAAAATACCAATTATAATAATCACACCACCCATGGTAGGCGTGCCAGATTTTTTTATAATGTGATCAATCGGTCCATCTTGTCTTATAGGCCCAGTAATCATTTTCTCAGAAAATAATTTAATTAATGGACCTCCAATTATGAATACAACAATTAAAGAGGTTATAACTGATAAACCTGTCCTAAAAGTCAAGTATTTAAAAACATTTAAAAAAGAATATTGATCAATTAAAGAAGTTAATAAGTTAAATAACATTTATATTCCTTTTATCATTTTTTTACTAAAATCGTTTAGACCTGTAGCGTTAGACCCTTTAATCATTAAATAATCATTATTTGAAATCATATTGCTTAAACTTAAATCAATGTCTTCATTATTTTGTAAAATATTTCCTCTTTTTTCTTTATTAAGATGTTTATAAGTGAAAATTGTTTTTTTTCCTTTAACGAATACTTTATCAATATCAGAATTGTTAATAACTTTTGACAATTCCTCATGATATTTTTTAGATCTTCGACCTAATTCTAACATATCACCAAGTATTAAGTATTTCTTAAATCTTTCTTTTTTAATCAAATTCAGCTTTCTTATAGCATTTTTCACAGACAATGGATTAGCGTTATAACTCTCGTCAATTAATTTAAATTTTTTTTTATATCTCGAAATATAATATTTTTTTCCCCTTCCTGCTGGTGACTCAAAATTTTTCAATTTTGATTTTATGCTGGAATAATCCAAATTAAGAACCTTTAAAACTGCTATTGCTGACAGTACATTGTAAATATTGAGATCTTTTATTGTTAAATCCATTTTTTTTTTATCAATGTTTATAAAAATTTTCATTAGATTATCCCTTTTTACAATTTTTTTAATATTTACATTTGCTTTCTTGTGAGTTCCGAATGTAAAAACTTTTAGTTTATATTTTTTAGCTTTTTTAAATAAATATTTAAAAAATTTATCGTCTCTATTTAAAATAACAGTTCCTCCAGTTTTTATATTTTCTATAATTTCCGACTTAGCTTTTGCTATCCCATTTATATTTTTGAAATTTTCAAGATGGGCTTCGCCAATATTAGTTATTAGACCTATGTGGGGTCTAATTAATTTAGTTAAATTTCTAATTTCACCTGCCTTGCTCATTCCTACTTCAAAAACTCCAAATTTATCGTCCTGACTTAAATTAGATAAACTTATCGGTACACCTAAATAATTATTGAATGATTTTGGTGAGGAAAAGGCCTTTCCAAAATTTTGTAACAAATCTTTTAATAAGTATTTTAAAGATGTTTTACCAGCACTGCCTGTTATAGCTATTATTTTAGCTAAAGAATATTCACGCTTTAATTTTGCAAAATTATTTAAAAAAGTAATCTCATCTTTTACTTTAATTATTCTTTTATTTTTTACTTTAATTTTTGAAGATGTAACTACGCATCCCGCATCTTTTTTTAATGCAGTAGAAATAAATTTATTCCCATCATTTTTTTTACCTTTTAATGTTAAGAATAAATTCTCTTTTTTAATTGATCTTGTGTCAATTGAAAGACCATCGAAATTTAAGTTCTTTGGTTTATCCAAAATATTATTTAACACCAATTGATTTTGATGATAGTTACGCTCTTTTCTAGTTAAAATTTTAATTTTTGTATAAATATTTTTTATTATCTTTTTATCTGAAATATTTAAGATTTTGTTTTTATAAATTTGTTGTTCTTCATGACCTTTACCAGCAACTAATATTATTTCATTCGGGTGAGCATTTTTAATTGCTTTTTTTATAGCTAAAGATCTTTCCCCAATATTAAAAGCCTTACTTTTTAAAATATGCTTTTTAAGTTCATTTCTTATTTTTGTTGGACTTTCATTTCTTGGATTATCATCTGTTATGTAAATTTTTTTACAACTAAGGTTAGCTATTTTAGCCATTAATGGTCTTTTTTTTTTATCCCTATCTCCTCCGCACCCAAAAACTAATGAAATATTATTTCCATAATTATTTTTTAAAAATTTAAGAGTTTTATTTAAAGCGTCAGGTGTATGAGCAAAATCTACAAAAACTTTAATATTATTTGGAAACTTTTTAACTAATTCAAGTCTTCCATTTACATCTTTTAATTTATTTATATTTTTGTAAATTGATTTTTCTTTAAGGCCACATAGTATTGTAGCTTTAATTGCCATAGCTAAATTTTTAATCTTAAAATCATAAAAATTGTTAGAGAAAGTGTTTCCTAATTTTTCAAACTCTTTGCTTATATCCAAAAGTTTTAATTTTCTTTTTTTTGCTATTCTTTTTAACAGCGAGAATTCTGTTATTTCTTTATCTGAAATAATTGTAGTTTTTTTTTTTAAAATTTCTTTAAATAATATTAATTTAGCATTCAAATAAGACTTCATTGTTTTATGATAATCAAGATGGTCTTGGCTAAAATTAGTAAAAATTCCACATTTGAAATTTATATGGTGTAATCTTTTTTGATCTAATCCATGGCTTGAAGACTCTATTATTAAATTATCGATTTTTTTCTTTTTTAAAAAATATAAACTTTTGTGTAATGAAATTGTGTCTGGGGAAGTAAGATTAGTTTTAATAACTTTATCATTGTATTTTATTCCTAAAGTCCCAATAGTTGCAACTGACATCTTGTTTACTCTTAATATCTGATAAAATAAATCAGCCACAGAAGTTTTTCCATTCGTACCTGTGACTGCAATAATATTTTTTGGCTTTAAATTGTAAAACTTTGAAGCTAATTCACTTAAAAAATACCTTACTTTATTTGACCTGATTATGTGAACATTCTTATATTTAATTTTGCAACTTTTAGAGCAAACAATTACAGATGCACCTCTATTAATAGCATCTTTGATGTATAGTTCGCCATTTACTTTGTTACCTTTAATTGCAAAAAAAATAAAATTTTTTTTTACATCTTTACTATTAGTCGCGATCCCTTTGATAATTATTTTTTTTTTATCCTTTGAGATATTTTTAATTAAATTTTTCAGCAACATACAAATCATTAAACTCTTCATTATTTATGGCTAAAATTGGCCCAATTTTTTCTATTATTTTGCCTGCAACATAAACAGAGTTCCAGCCAGAAGTATTGTATGGCGCTTTTGTTTTAACACCTCGATAATTATAAATTAACTCTCTATTAATCTTTGGATTTTCAAGCATCACGAAAAGAGTATATTTAGGTCTATTAGTTGGAAAAATAGAAATAAAAGTGTTTATTCTATCATTATTATTTCCATAACTTTCTGCTGTGCCTGTTTTCCCTCCAACGTAGTAACCGTCCTTATTAGCTAAGCTAGCTGTGCCTTCTTTACTGTTAACAACTTTTCTTAAAATATTATTCAATTTAGCACTTGTATCGATTGAAATTATTTTTTTTGGTTTTTCTATTTTTCTCTCTTTAATCAAACTAGGTTTAATTAATTTACCGCCATTACTCATTGCTGCATATAAAGCAGTGACTTGCAGAGGTGTTGTAGTAATTCCATGGCCAAAAGAAATAGTTTCTAATTTGCATCTATTCCATTTAAATTGATTAGGCACTCCAACTTCCTCTAGTTCAATCTCGGGATTCTTTATAAGTTTAGTTTTCTCAATAAAATCTTTAAAATTTTGCTCTCCCACTTTTTGTGCTAGTAGTACTGAACCTACATTTGATGATCTCACTAAAATATCCTCCACTGATAAATTTTTCGGGTGTTCTTTCATGTCTGTAATTTCATGAATAGAACATTTAATTTTTTTTGGTATCTCTTCTATAATTGTATCAGCACTAACTAAATTATGTTCCAACGCCAAAGCCACAGTAAAAGTTTTAAAAATTGAACCAAGTTCATAGATACCTTTAGTAATTTTATTTATATATTTTTTATTCTTTATATCTGCTCTTTTATTAATATTAAAATTTGGTAGAGAAACTAACGATATAATATCACCAGTGTTGACATCCATAAGTAACGCTCCGCCACCAGTTGCATTAAAAGTTTCAATTGCTTCGTTTAAATCTTTATTGATGATATACTGGATATTACTATCTATAGTTAATTTAAAAGGCTTATTGATAAGTTGTTTATCTTTTAACTCTTTATCGAAATATTTTTCTATACCAGATACTCCGTAATTATCATAATCAACTTGACCAATAATATGACTGAATAAATTGCTGTGAGTGTACATCCTCGCTTGAAAAGGCTCAAATTTAATTGCCTTTTCTCCCATGGCCCAAAACTTGTCTTTTTCATTTTGAGTAATTCTTTTTTTTAATCGAAAATATTTTTTTTGGTCCAATTTTTCTTCTATTTCTTTTATGGGTAAACCAGGAAAGTTTAATCTTAATTTTAAAAGAAAATTTTTTTTATCCTTTATTTGCTTGGGATTTACTGCAGCATGAAAAGTGTTAATGTTCCTTGAAATTATTATTCCGTTTCTATCAATAATATCTCTTCGTAATAAAGAAAATTGAGGTTTATGATTTCCTAAATCAAAAAGGCCTTTTTTGTCCAAAGAAATATGTGTAATCTTGATTGAGAAAATCAAAATCAAAGAAAAAAAGAAAAAAAATAATATATAAATTCTATCTTGAAAGTTATTGGATTTTTTTAATATTTTATTTTTTTTATTTGTTTCCAAATAATCTTCAAAATAAAAACTTATTTGATTAACGTTATTGTTTTTTTTCGATTTTTTTCTCATTAATATCTTTCAAATTTGATGTCTTGTTTTTAATATTAATAAAATCCGAAACGTCAAAAAATATTTTAGAATGAATAATTGGTTGATAGTTATTAATTGCAATTATATTTAATCTTTTTTCAATTTCAGATGGTGTGGTTAAATAAAAAAATTCTAACTGAGCTCTATTTAGATTTTTTTCTTTTAAAAGAATTTTGTCATTTATATTAGAGATTTTTTTTTCTATAAACCTTGCTTGATTTTTTATAATCGATGTTATTATTAGAAAAGTAACAAAAATTACTATTGATACTATAAATTTAGTTTTAAACATTGATAGCTTCCAAATCTAGGTATCTTTTAAATTTTCTTATTAATTCAATCGGCTGTAAAAATTTATTCTTACTGCGAGTAGCAAATCTCAATTTTGCTGATCTGGCTCGAATATTATTATCTAATTCTTTTTTTGAAGGCCTTAACGTTTTATTTTTGTAATCATCAAATAATACCAAGTTAGAAGCTTTATTTTCAGGAAAATATCGAGATGGTCTAGATTTATTCTTTGAGAAATGATTGAAAAAATATTTAACAATTCTATCTTCTAAAGAGTGAAAACTAATTACTAAAATTTTACCTCCTGGCTTTAATCTTTTTGTGGCATTAATAATTCCATTTATCAATTCCGTAATTTCTTTATTGACAAAAATTCTCAAAGCTTGAAAAGTTTTAGTGCAAGGATTTATCCTGCTTAAATAATTTTTTCTTTTACTTTTTTCAATTATCTTAACTAACTCAGATGTATTATTAATTTTTGTTGTTTTTCGATACTTAACAATATTTTTTGCAATTTTAGTTGCTTCTTTTTCCTCGCCTAAAATTTTAATTACTAATTTAAGATCTGCTTCACTTAAATTATTTACCGCATCAAAAGCTGAGATTTCATTTAACCCCATAGACATATCAAGTGATTTTAAAGATTTAAAAGAAAATCCTCTATTAAGATCATCAAGTTGAATAGAAGACAATCCTAAATCAAAAATTACTGCATCAACATATTCATTTGAAATAGTGTCTATTTGACTAAACTTAATTTGATAAAATTTAAATCTTTTAGGAAATTTTTTTTCAAGCTCTCTAGCTTTAGGTAAGATTTGTTTGTCTCTATCATAAGCTTCAACAAAAGTGTTAGAAAATTTTAATATTTCCTTAGAGAAATTTCCTCCACCAAATGTACAATCAATAAATTTTCCTCCCTTAGAAACTGAAGCTATTTTTAAAACCTCTTCCAACATCACTGGAAAATGGGAGAATTCCAGTGATGAAGTTTGATTGTTCATTGATACAAATTGATAACATTAAAACTTTTGTTTTCTTAGAAATGCAGGTATTTCAAAATCTTCCTCCTCATCTAAATCTTGATCAAATAACTGATTGGAGTTTCTATTGTCTTGATTGTTAGTCTCAACATTAGTTTCATCTGTTTGATAGCTTTGGTCTTCGGAAAATAATTTTGGGGTATACTCCTCTTCAATATTTTCCAAGTTTGATAATGTATTTTCGTTATCATCTAAATTATTATTCTCAATATAAGACGCACTTTCGATGGAAACACCTGCGGGAATGCTATTCGAAATTTGTCCTGAATCTGCATTTCCTCTAAGTAAATTTTCATTTTCTAGTTCATTATCTGCATTATTTAAATTGTCATCAAACTCTTCTTCCTCTTTATATTGAAAACTTTCATCAAGTTTCAATGCAGTATTACCATCTATAGAACTTAAAGCTTTATTGTCCAATCTTGAATTATGAGTAAATAAATTTTCAGAGTGACCTGTGCTTCTATTCTGAATACGTGAAACCATATTTAAAACAGTTTTATTTTCAGTTTGGTAGCCGTCCAACGCTGTAGCGACTATTGATACTCTTATTCTACCTGTCATATTTTCATCTTTGATTGCACCAAATATCAATTCAGCTTCTGGGTCTACTTCTGCTCTAATTTTGTTTACTGACTGGTCTACTTCAAACAATGTAAGATCGTTTCCGCCGGTTATATTAATCAGTAAACCTTTTGCTCCTTGAAGGGAATATTCATCAATGAGTGGATTGTTAAGAGCCATCTCGGTAGCTTCCATCGCTCTATTTTCTCCTTCGGCTTCACCTGTTCCCATCATAGCTTTACCCATAGAACTCATTACAGTTTCTACATCAGCAAAATCAAGATTTATCATACCTGGTCTAACCATCAAATCAGTTACACTCTGAACTCCATGTTTTAAAACATTATTTGATAGATTAAATGACTCTTCAAATGTAGTTGTCTCGCTAGCAATTTTAAATAAATTTTGATTAGGCACAACAATAACTGTATCTAGATGTTTTTTAAATTCTTCTAACCCTTCAACCGCTCTTCTCATTCTTTTAGGGCCTTCATACGAAAATGGGAGAGTGGTTACACCGACAGTTAAAATATTTAATTCTCTAGCAGCTTTTGCAATTACATGAGAGGCCCCTGTACCAGTCCCACCTCCCATTCCTGAAGTAATAAAAACCATATTTGCGCCTTGGATATAATTTATAATCTCATTAAGAGACTCGTCAGCTGCTGCTTGTCCTATATCGTGTTTTGCTCCTGCTCCTAAACCTTTTGTTAAATTCATTCCAATTTGAATTTTTGCATCGGCTTTGCTCATTTTTAAATCTTGCGCATCAGTATTAACTGCTACAAACTCTACACCTTCCATCCCAGAATTAATCATCGCATTTATAGCATTTCCCCCTGCTCCCCCTACACCTAAAACTAGTATTCTAGGTTTACATTCTTTCAGTTCTCCTCCACCTATATTTATACTCATTACAGTTCTCCCTTCTGTTTAGTTTCCCATTTTAAGTTAGATCTATTTAGAAAAGCTTTCTTTCTTGCTACAACTTTGAATTTTTCAAAATTTTTTGGTTCCCAAATCTGAAAGGTTTTTCCAAGGCCAACAAATAAAATATTATTTTTTATATTTGCATGATTCAACAATTTATCAGATAAAGATACTCGTCCCTCGGTATCAAATTGTAAGTTTTCGCTATCTGATAATATTGAGGTTGCAAAAAAATCTCTTTTTTCCTCAAAAGGGTTCAATGTATCAATGGTATTAGAAAGTTTTTCAATTCGATCTTGAGAGCAACCTTCTAGTGCTGGGTGATTAAAAGAAGGATAGCTTATGAATCCGTTATAGCCCATTGAATTAAGATGAGATCTAAATGTAGCTGGCACTGATACACGTCCTTTTTTGTCTATTTTGTTCTCGAAACTTGATAAAAACATATTTGTATAAAACCTTACTAATTTTAAAATTTTCCAATATATCCTCCATTATGGGATTTAATGGGATAGTATGGGTTTTTATGGATTAGTCAATATCTATTATGCTTATAGATGAGTACAAAGGCAGAACAAATATTACTATATATGATAGGCCAGATAATCTATAAGCCGGGTTCTGTCATTTAAGATATTATTTATCTAGACTTAGACTCGCGCCCAAGTTCAAGCGGTTAACCCAGAAGACTAACTAAAGACTGTTTTTAGTGTTTTCACACATTGTCTTCTCTATTTAACCTTGCTCCCAGTGGGGTTTGCCATGCGTTTTTTGTTACCAAAAAACCGGTGAGCTCTTACCTC
>MDSW01132075.1_pt1 | contig 25468 bp, 24 predicted proteins | sample 811171 | NCBI WGS metagenome assembly MDSW01 (sample SAMN05326641, study PRJNA326480) | marine metagenome | isolation source: seawater | place: Atlantic Ocean: North West | collected 2012 | reverse complement strand
TATTGCTTATGGCTTGGGGATCGTAGAAAATTCGAGACATGAAGCAGTAATTATACGTGGAGCAGAGCCAGAGAATTTCCATGATATAGATAGCCAGCTCCTAATTAGTGCAAAAAAATTATTACCAAGACTTCCTTTCTCACAAATTGATGTTCTCGTTGTTCAAACTTTAGGGAAAAATATTTCAGGTAGTGGGATGGACCCTGCAGTAACAGGAAGAGCTGAAATTAGAGGCAAGGATAACCCAGAAAAACCATTTATTCATAAGCTCGTTATTTTGGGTGTAACCCAAGAAAGTAAAGGTAATGGTCTTGGTATTGGTGCCGCAGATTTTACTACGAAGGCTGTTGTCGATAATTTAGACCTTTATGCAATGTATTTAAATGCAACTACAGCAACTTCTGTGGAGAAAGTTAGGATTCCTCCAGTTTTAGCAGATGAGTCTCAAGCTATTCGTGCTGCTGTAGCATCATCATGGAGACTAGACGGGGAGAATGCTCGACTCTGTATAATTCGCTCTACGCTTAATTTAGATGAAGTTTTAGTTTCTGAATCGCTAGCTTTAGAACTTGGAGAGCAAGACGATATTATCTCTGATCTGATGGAATTAAAGTTCGATAGTTCTGGACAACTATTAACGCGAATCTAGATTATTAATTAAATATAATGATTCTAATTATTATAGTTTAACCTAGATAATTTGTGTTATGTGAATCTTAGTCCGGTGTATTATAAAAAAATGAAGGTTGTTTGATGACTGATAAACCTGTGATTTATATCAATGGACAATTCAAGCCACTTAGTGAGGCTAATATATCAGTATTAGATCAGGGTTTTCTACTCGGGGATGCTGTATTCGACGTGGTTTCAGCTTGGGAAGGAAGTATATTCAAACTAGATGATCATTTAGATAGATTTGAAGATTCTATCAGTGCAACCAGGCTTACTCCTAAATTGGATAAATATGGTTGGCGTAAAGCAATTATTGAAACTGTGAAGAGAAATAAACTATTAGATGCAAGTATTCGATTTATTGCAACCCGTGGGATTTCTAATGATGTTATTGCAGATCCTAGAAAAAATGAACCTACGGAAATAATTTGGGCTTCTCCTTATATTTTTTTGGCAGATGAGAGTGGAAGAGAAAAAGGTATTAGTCTTATGATTAGTCACCTTCGGGGTTTTCCTCCAGATACATTAGACCCTCGTTTCAAATGCGTGAATAGACTTCATTTTCAATTAGCCAAGATGGAAGCCCTTGATGCTGGGTATGATGATGTGATTTGGTTAGATCAGAATGGATATGTTTCTGAGGGACCAGCTTCTAATATATTTGTGGTTAAAAATGGAGAGCTTTTTACACCTTCTGAGGGTATTCTAAAGGGTATTACTCGCCAAACATTTGTTGATTTGGCCTCACAAGGAGGTTTTACATGTAAGCAATGTCAGATATCTTCCTTTGATTTATATACTGCAGATGAAGTTTTTACTACTAGTACTGCAGGTGGCGCACTGCCTATTCGTGAAGTGGGCGGCAATAAAATCAAAGGTAAGGTTCCCGGACCAATAACAAAAAAACTAGATAATATGTATTGGGATCTTAGAAAGTCAGGCAAATATGGAACTTCTATATTCGATTAAAATATTTGAAATGATATGAATTCTCCAAAAACATTAGAACAATTTAAGAAGTTACTTCTTAATCGAAAAAAAAACTTATTATCTCTCTCAAACCAAAGTGTCTCAGCACGGAGTATTGTTAATCTTGATCAAGGGGTAATTGGTAGACTATCAAGAATGGATGCAATCAGAGCACAGGCAATGGCTGTTGAAGCAGAAAACCGTCGCCAAAGTGAGATAAGTCGGATTGAAATTGCTTTATCAAGAATTAGTGAGCAAACCTATGGGTTATGCATCTCTTGCGAGGAAAATATTGAAAAACAAAGGCTTCAAAATAACCCTTCTGTTGCAATTTGCATTAATTGCGCTAAAAACACATAAGTAATTTTTGTATTTAACCTACCCTGGCTAGCATACCTCCATCTATGGGAAGATCGTGTCCTGTAATGAAGCTAGCCTTTTCTGAGCAAAGCCAAACCACAGCTTCCGCAACCTCATTTGCTTCACCTATTCGACCCATAGGAACAGCAGAAGCTGCAAGATCAACGTTTTCTTTCCAGTCCGCGATAAGTAGTGGGGTGTTGATAGGGCCGGGTGCAACAGAATTTATTCGAATTCCTTTTGATGCATACTCAAGCGCTGTCGCTTTGGTTAAACCTGAAACAGCGTGTTTTGCAGCAATGTATGCGGAGCGTCCAGGGTAAGCTCTAAGACCCCATGTTGAAGAAGCATTTACAATAGAACCACAGCCTGATTTAAGAATTTCTGGTATTTCATGTTTCATAGAAAAGTACACACCACGAAAATCAATATTCATTGTTACATCTAATGTCTCTGTTTTTTGTTTATGGATTTCTGATATTGGAGCTACTATACCAGCGCTATTAAAGGCTACTTGCAGTTTTCCAAACGTCTTTATTGTGTGCTTTATTAAATTTATAATATCTGACTCTTTTGTAACATCAGTTAGATAAAATTCAGCTATACCACCTTCTTTATTAATATAAGAAGATGTTTGTTTTGCGCTTTCTTCATTAATATCTGCAACCATTACAGATGCACCTTCTTTGGCCATTGCTATAGCAGTAGCTTGTCCAATTCCTGAACCACCGCCTGTAACTATCCCTACTTTATTTTTTAAAATCATCTTTTCCTCCTACATGATGGTAGTTCAAATATTTGTTTATAGATTTATTAAAAAATTGCATGATCTTTGCTTTTAATATTTATACAAACTATGCTATCCCCAATTTGATAACTATTGCAGTAAAATTTAGGGGTTCCTTATGACCTTACCACTCTTAGATCTTGGTGATGATTCCCGAATGCGCGGCTGCGAGCACGGAGAATCATTGAGGGATGATATTGGACATAACATAGACGTCTATCTAACTCGTTTCAAAAAGCTTGGCTTTACAACAGAATCAATTTTAGCTGAGGCCACCAAATGGATTCCTAAATTAAAGGCGTTTGACCCTGAATTCTTTGATGAATTACAGGGAGTGGTGGATGGCTCGGGACATTCAATTGCTGAAGTTACTATGCTTAACGTTCGTTATGAATTAATTATTTCTATGTTTAAGCAGTCTCAAAAAAGCCAAAAACATGGTGCAGTAGATGGCTGTACTTCTTTTGCACTTCTCCCAGAAAAAACTAAATCTGGTGAAACTCTTCTTGGTCAGACCTGGGATTGGATCCCAGGGGTTAAAACTATGATTTCTCGTGTTATGAGGAATCAAAAAACAAATTTTATTTGCCATGGAGAGATAGGAACAATTGGAGGAATGCAAGGGGTAAATGACTCAGGAATCGGTGTAGTCATTAATGCAATGATGTGTGCTGAAGACGGCGAAAACCTCTATCAAAAACCATTTAGAATACGGGTTAGGGAAATTCTTAATTCCAGACATATGCATGGAGCAATTCTTGCAGTTTGCGGATCTAAGAGAACTGTATCTATGAATTTTATTATAGGTCATGCAGATGGAGAAGCTCTAGATCTTGAGGCGGCACCTAACCAAGAGGGCTATGTTTATCCATCTGAAGGTGTGTTGACACACTCAAACCATTTTTGTGGTCTTAATGTTGATTCAGAAGTTGTACGAGTTTGGCCTAATACAATGTATCGGCATGTTAGGTTGGAACGCTTATTTAAGCAGAGTCAGCAGCTAGATGAGGCGGCAGTAAGGTCAGCTCTTGGAGACCACTTTGGCTATCCGCACTCTATATGTGCCCATGTTGACTCTGAGGAACAAGAGACAATGCAATTAGAAACGTGCAATGCAATAATTATTTCTTTAAAGCAGAGAAAATTAAGCGTTACCGATGGTCAGCCGTGCTCTAATGACTTTCAGGAGGTCTCATTTATAACTTAATCTTAGTCATAGAGTATTCTCTGCAGAATAGTAGATTATGGAATAAAAAAAGGCAGACTAATGGTGAAATTAAATAAAGACATTCAGGTTTGTTTTAATCCACATTTTGATGCAGTGTCACTTTGGATTGGTTCTTTTGGTGGAGAAAATTCACCTTGTGATATTTCCCGAGGAGTATTTGCAGCGAAAAGAGGAGTTCCTAGACTTTTGGAGTTGTTCAAACGATACGATATTCATACAACCTGGGGTGTGACGGGACATTCTGTTGAGAGTTTTCCACATATATTTGAAAAAATTGTTGAGCACGGACATGAAATTGGAGTTCACGGGTATTCGCATGAGAATCCAATGGCGATGACGCGAGAACAAGAAGCTGCTGTACTTGATAAAACTATTGAAATTATAACTAGGTTTACAGGTCGCCATCCGGTTGGGCATATGGCTCCGTGGTGGGAGCTTAGTCCTAATACAATAAGTTTATTACAAGAGCGTGGAATAAAATATGATAGTAGTTTAATGGAGGATGATTATCATCCTTATTGGTTAAGAGAGGGAGACAGTTGGACTAAAATTGATTATAGCCAAAGTGCCGAGACTTGGATGAAACCTTGGGTTCCAGGAAAAGAGGTTAATCTTATTGAGTTACCGGCAAGTTGGTGGTTAGACGATGCACCCCCTACTATGTTCGTTAAAGCGTTTCCAAATAGTCACGGCTGGGTAACCGGACGAGACTTAGGAGAAATATGGCAAGATCAGTTTGATTGGGTCTACAGAAATCATAACTATGCTATATTCCTGTGTACAATTCATCCTGACAGTGCAGGTAAACCTCATGTTCTTATGATGTTAGAGAGGCTAATCGATCACATGATGGCCCACTCGGGTGTTCGGATGGTAACTATGGAGCAGATGGCTGATGATTTTTCAGTGCGATGTCCCTTTGGCTCAGGCAAAGATCCAATAAATTTTTAATTTATATTATTTGGGTTTTGTAGTGCCTCTATTTTCTTTATAAAACCAATGTCTAAGGGGTCAACTTTATTTAAAGATATAGATTCAATAGTAGACCAGAGATGTGGGAGGTTATCTACAATTTCTGTTCGTCCGCTATGACTTTTTACTATAAATTGCTTGTTGGCCCAGTCCGAAATATGGAAACCTAGTGTAGTGGTAAAAAAATTAAGCTGTTTTATACGTTGGAGACGCTCTAATCTTTGAGCCCGACTATTGTCATATGCCCTAGGTTGGTCAGAGTTTGTTCCCGCATCTGACCAATGTCTCTGTCCTCCCAGCATACTACAAAAACCACACATTATAAATAAGCCTGTACCTTTCGAAATTCTAGTTTTAAAGAATAAATTTTGAAAATGCTATTAACAAGTAGATATAGAAGTATGCATTAATATGAATGAAGGCACTCTATATTTTCTTTGAGGAAAAAATTTTATAAGTATGAAATTATTCCTAGACAGCTATCTTAAGTTGAATAAGGATTATGTTATACTTGTGAGCCTCATATAAAACTATATTTTAGTAACTTATGTGCAGGTAATTATAATTTTAAACATTAATTTAGATTAAAAACGAATCATTTATTTTAAGATGGGTAAGATATAAAAAACTAACTGACCCAATTATTGGGCGAAGAGAGCGTAAAATGGAGACGGATGGACCTGAGTGCATCACAATCATTGCTGAAGATTTTAGTCCAGCAGCTATGGAATACCATAGACAAAGGATGGCGGAAAAGGGTTATACAATTGATACACCGATAGTTAGACATCGCTTTTATGAGACTGATGGGCTAGGAGAGCCAAAGTCAATGTTCGATGGTCAAGTAAGGTATTCAGCTACTTTTGTTAAAAAGAAAGTCGAATAATTAAAGCCTCTATCAGGTATTTATAGCTTGATTTTGTCATATAAATTTGACTTAACCCCTTACGGCTTATTTTTTTTAACTTTAAGTCTATACTTATGCAGTATTGGTTCTGTGTATCCGTTAGGCTGTTTATGACCTTCAAATATTAGTTCACAAGCTGCTTGGAATGCATAATTATTCTGAGTATTAGGTGTCATGGGTTTATAACATCTATCTGATACATTCTGTCGGTCAACAACCTTCGCCATTTTTTCAAGTGTTTCAATAACTTGTTTTTTTGTGCAAACACCATGATTTAGCCAATTATTAATATGTTGGCTGGATATACGTAATGTAGCTCGGTCTTCCATTAGACCAACATTATTTAGATTAAGAACTTTGGAGCAACCTATACCCTGATCTATCCAACGGACAACGTAGCCAAGGATACCTTGTATATTATTATTTAATTCCTCTTGAATTTCATTTTTAGTTAAAGGTTGATTGTTTTGAAGTGGAATACATAATAGTTTACTGATAGGTGTTGTGGGGCGTAATTTTAATTTATCTTGACGCTGAGTAACATTAATTAAATGGTAATGTATCGAGTGGATAGTTGCTGCAGTCGGTGATGGAACCCAAGCTGTATTTGCACCAGCCTTCGGATGGGAAACTTTATTCTTCAGCATATCGTCCATTAAATCAGGCATAGCCCACATGCCTTTTCCTATTTGGGCACGCCCCTGTAGACCACATTCTAATCCAATATCAACATTGCGATCTTCATATGCTTCAAGCCAATCGGTATATTTCATTTCTTCTTTGCGAATCATTGGACCTGAAAGCATAGATGTATGAATTTCATCCCCTGTTCTATCTAAAAAACCAGTATTGATAAAAACTATTCTTTCTGATGCTGCTCTTATACATTCTTTAAGATTAACCGAAGTGCGTCTTTCCTCATCCATTATTCCCATTTTTAGAGTATTTTTTGGTAATCCTAAGATATTTTCAACATTGAGAAATAATTTATCAGAAAAAGCAACTTCTTCTGGACCATGCATCTTGGGCTTTACTATATAAATTGAGCCTTTTCGGCTATTCTTAAAGGTCGAGTTACCTTCTAGGTTATGCATTGCTATAAGAGAGGTAATGACTGTATCAAGAATACCCTCTGGAATTTCTTGATCATTTTCGATGCAGACTGTATCTGTTGTCATTAGATGACCAACATTTCGAATTAACATTAAACTCCTACCTGGAACAGTTATTTGATTCCCATCAGCCGAGGTAAAGGAGAGGTCTTGATTTAAACTACGAGTAATATTTTTCCCAGCTTTTTTGAAGCTAGTTGAAAGGCTTCCATTCATTAAGCCAAGCCAGTTTCTGTAAACGTTAACTTTATCTTCTGCGTCTACAGCTGCAATTGAGTCCTCACAATCCATGATTGTGGTAACAGCTGATTCTAAGATTATATCACTAATACTTGCATTATCATGCTTTCCAACTACGTGGCTGGGGTCAAACTTAATAATTATATGCAAATTATTGTTTTGAAAAAGAATTGAACTTAGTGAATTAACAGAACCAGTAAAACCTAAAAATTGTTTTGAGTTTTTTATTTTACTAGAGCCGTTTTTTGTTTTGATGATTAATTCTCCACCTTTAATTGAATAATTTATTGCGTTGCTGTGGCTCTCATTGATTAAAGGGATAGTTTTATCAAGAAAGTCTCGACACCAAGAAATAACTTTTTCTCCTCGTTTTATGTCGTATCCTTTATTAGTAGGTAATGTATTTTCTATAGCATTGGTTCCATATAATGCATCATAAAGGCTGCCCCAGCGAGCATTTGCCGCATTAAGGCTGTAACGAGCGTTTATAAGTGGAACTACGAGTTGGGGCCCGGCTATTATAGAAAATTCTTCATCTACATTGCATGTACTGGCATGGAAGGCACTACCCTCAGGTACAAGATATCCAATATCTTTTAAAAATTTAGTGTAGTCATCTATATTATATTTAGTCGACCTGTTTTCTAAATGCCAATTATTTATTTGTTCTTGGAAATGGTTACGTTTTTTTATTAATTCTATGTTTTCAGGTATTAGTTCTTTTAACAAAGAACTAAATTTAGACCAAAAGACATTCTCTTCTATGCCTCTTAGCGGTAAAACCTCTGATCTAACAAAGTTAAAAAGTATAGGAGAAATGATTAGACCATTACGTTTTTCATATGTTCCAGAACTTGCCATAGTCCTTATATCCTTAAATCTTGCTCTTTACTAAATATTGGTAAAGAGTGATTTTGCTTTATTAACTAAGTGTCTATAAAGCAATACAACTAGGTTTTTTGTCCCGGATAGACTATTAATTTTTTAAAGTATAAAAATTACTTAAGTAGATTATAAAGTTTAATTAATAACCTTTCTAATCAAAGTTATATTTTTTATCCTAAATCCTTCAATAAAGTAGAGTATTGCATTACGTTATACAAAAACAAAATTTGTGCCAGAAATAATTGGACATTTTAGGGGGGAATTATGAACGATATAGCCTTTTTGGGACTTGTGGAGGTTGGTAAAAAAATTCAAAGCGGTTCTATTAGCTCTCTAGAAGTTACGGAGCTCATTCTTAACCGCATTGATAATATTGATGAAATTCATTCTGCTTATGCTCTGGTGATGAAGGAAAGTGCAATATCAGATGCACTAAGTGCCGATGCTGAAATCCAATCAGGAAATATTCGTGGACCTTTGCATGGGGTACCTGTAGCCGTAAAAGACTTATGTGACACTGCAGGGGTGGTAACTGCTTGTGGTATGCCAATGTTCAGTAACCGAATCCCTTCAAAAGACTCAACAGTAGTTGCTAGGTTGCGCTCAGCAGGAGCAGTAATAATAGGAAAACTTCAAATGACAGAAGGTGCCTTAGCTATGCACCACCCAAATATCACACCCCCGGTTAATCCGTGGGTAAGTGATAGGTGGTCTGGTGCTTCATCAAGTGGTTCTGGTGTCTCTGTTGCTGCCGGCTTGACATATGGGTCGCTTGGAAGTGACACAGGGGGGTCGATTAGGTTCCCATCTTTGTGCAATGGTATCGTTGGACTAAAGGGAACATGGGGGCGAGTTAGTCGTGCAGGTGTTTTCCCACTCTCAGATACTCTTGACCATGTAGGACCGATGGCACGAAAGGTCGAGGATGTAGCAGCTATGCTGGGTGCTATTGCAGGATATGATGAGTTGGACCCAACAACCCTTCCTAACCAAGTTCCAAACTATTTATTTGAAATTGAAAAGGGAGTTAAAGGTCTAAAAATTGGGATTGATCATACTTATATAAGTGATGGCGTTGACTCTCAAATCTCTGGCGCAGCTAATTCATGTGCAGATATTTTAGCTCTGAGCGGAGCTGATATTGTTGAATTTACTATGCCAAGTACAAAAGATGCTATTAAGGGCTGGGTGCCATTATGTGTTGCAGAAGCTGTTATTTCTCACAGAGATACATATCCAAAGCAAGCAGATGATTACTCAGAAACACTAAGCGGATTTCTTCAGGCTGGTCAAGAAGTGACTGGTGCTGAATATGCAGAAGCTACTATATTAAGAAGAGAGTTAACTGGGGCTATAAATACTTTACATCAAGATATTGATTTGATTATTACATTGACGATGCCTCAGCCAATTCCCACTGTAGATGAGTTCGCTAAGATTGGTGAGGATGCCGAGGCAGTAGAAAATTTAATTAAGTATACAAGTGTAGCTGACCTAACAGGAAACCCAACTATATCACTCCCTGCAGGATTTGATGATAATGGTGCCCCAATCGGAATTCAGTTAATGGGGCGTGCTTTAGAAGAGGATATTCTATGTCGTGCTGGTGATGTGTTCCAAAAAGAAAGTAATTGGGAAAAACATATACCAACAAGAAATTAGGGTAATAAATCCTTTGACTGAAGTATTTTTGGTTGGCAGATGTCATTAATTGTTTTGCGTTTAGATTGCGCGTGCAAGACAGAAACAGATTTAAAACGAAAAGTTTCATGAGGTCGCGCTTGTGCAAGCTTTGGAAACTCTGAACTTGGTACAGTAAATGGAACAATAAAGCCGCCCCCAGTTAGCCCTTCATTTAAAAGAACTACTGGTGTATCGCCGCATATGTTTATTCCCCCTACTGGATAACCGATGTCAACACAATTTGATGGATGCGAGCCATGTTCTGGAGCTTTATTTGTTGCACGTTTGGAAAATAGTAGGGGAGGGCCATCTAAGCGAATACCCATTCGGTTAGAACGAGGGGATACAACCCAATTAGTATTAAAAAAAAGCTTTTGACCTTCATTTGAAATCCAGTCGTCAGATGGTCCAATAATTGTCTCTATTTCCCAGTTTTTCTGGTTAATAACTGGTGGCTGACCGTGTTTTGGTATGAAACAACTTTCTGGGTTATGATCTGGATTGAGTGGTATACTATCGTTAACTAATAGTTTACGACCGTTAATACCCCCAGCTTTTGCCATAGTATGAGTGGCACATGATCCAATAAAAGGCTTTGCTGCTATACCCCCGGAAAAAGCGATATAGGCTCTTGCTCCTGTTATTGCAGATCCTAGCTTTAGAATTTGGTTTGGCTTTGCTCTATGAGTTTCCCATAAAGGAATAGGCTTATTATCTAGCGTAGCTTGCATATTAGCACCAGTAATTGCAAAAGAATGTTCGGCTTTAAAGCGCAAAGCTGGTCCTATAAATTGTGCTTCTAGCCCTGGAGCTTGTATCTTGTTTCCAACTAAAAGATTTGCCAGTCTAAAAGACCAATGGTCTATTGCACCTGAATGGTTAAAGCCATACTTAAAAGCTCCTTTCATGCCAGGCCAATCTTGAACTGTTGTTTCGAGCCCAGGACTAAGAACCTCCAATAAATTATGCATTAAAAGCGCTCCTCGATATTAAGGGTACTAACCCAATGCTTCCAATCCCTCACAGAGAATTTTATATAATCGGTAGTACGGAATGAATAAGTTCCATTTTTTATTTCTTCCCTTATATATCTGTATTCCTTGGTATCAATAGGGAGAAATTTTACGCGATCACCAGGCTGTAAAAGTGTAACTTGTGACTTGAAAACTGAGGAAGTCTGGGCTGCTTCATATACTGGCACAGGAGTTCGTCCTATAAGGTTATAACCGCCAGGTACTCTAAGTGTATGTATTGAAGTGGACATTCCTCCAGTACAGACTGCATTTTCAGGTGTCCATAATCGTGGAGGATTATATTTTGGAGAAGTTAATAGACACCTTGGGTCAAGTGGTCTCATCAGTGCACAGCCCGGCAATGCCATGACACTAGCTACCCAATGTTCGCTTCCCGAATGAATACGGACTAATTGGTGACGGTCCTCTAAACCATTAAGACGCGCGACAAAATCTGGATCGTATTCTCTTTTTGTTACCTTTTGACAATAATCTTCTATCGCCTCTTGCGTCCATGGGTCTAGGTAGCAACATGGAAGATATGCTAATCTACTTTTAATTTCGATATCTTCTATAGACCCTAAACTTTTGAACAAAGAGTGTAATTCATTTGTTAGGTCCATCGTACTAATATGATCAGGTTCATATTCAATCAAAAGAGAATTATAAGCTGGCGTTGTATCTATGATGCCATCTATATTACCCTCGTTAATTAGGCGCATTAAGCTGAGTGCCATAAAATTCAGTTCAATTGCACCGTCATCTCCAAACTCAGCCATTATAAAGCAATCACCAGCAGGTGAGATTTTTGGTTGCTCGTAAATCACTAATTTTTTACCATTTTGTTTTTATTTTTCTAAAACGATGTATCAAGTGAAATTTTATATTTTAAGTGGAGCTAGACTAAACCCAGCTAAACTAAGCCCGCTTGCTATCGTTTTCGCTAAGTCAACAGCATTAGGACCATCCCCATGTAGGCAAATACTATCAGCTTCCAGGGGAACACCAACTCCACTTTCTGAAATTACTTCACCTTTGTTAAAAAAATGAGCCAGCCTTTGTTTTGTATCTTCCAAATCTGCTCCTTCATTTGCGCGTTTAAGAACTAATGATCCATCGTTAGCATATGACAGATCAAAATATAGTTCTCCAACTACATGAATCCCCATTTGTGTAGCTATACGAGTAACAGCATGTTGGGTTATCGGCGCTGGATAATAAATCATGGGTTCGGGAGAAATATCTATAGTAGCCTGGCAGAAGGCCTTGCCTAATTCTTCGTCTTTACTGAGCATTGTATAAAGTGCTCCATGGGGCTTTATGTGATGAAGACTCATTCCTTCAGATTCTAGCATTGCTTTGAGTGACCCCACTTGAAAAATAGTCATTGCGTAAATTTCAGACGGTGATAAAGACATCATACGTCGACCAAAACCTATCAAGTCAGGCAAACCTGGGTGAGCTCCAACTGCAACATTATTTCGCTTCGCAAGCTGTACTGTTTGCTGCATAGTAATGGGGTCGCCAGCATGAAAACCACATGCGACATTAGCTGTAGTAACTAATGGCATGAGCTTATCATCTGCTCCCATTACCCAGTTACCAAGACTTTCTCCACAATCAATGTTTATATCGAAAGTTTTATTCATAGATCCCCCTATTAAAATATATGTTTAAAAACAAAGCCTTTATTGCACCGTATTAATGATTAGTTAAGATAGGTTATCAATGGCTTTTTTGCGAAGAACATGCTTCTGAACTTTTCCTGTAGGAGTCATGGGAAGTTTATCTGTGCAAAATAAATAACGAGGTATTTTAAAGCTAGCAATACGGTCACGACAATATAATTGAATTTCTTCTAATGTAATATGTTCTTTTTTCTGTAAGACAACAAAAGCAGCTGGAACTTCGTATAATCTTTCATCTGGATATCCTACAACAGCAACTTGATTGATTTTTGTGAGTTTTAACAAGAATGCTTCTATTTCAAGTGGCGACACATTCTCACCTCCCACTTTTAGCATATCTTTGAATCGTCCTAGAAAACGAATATGTCCATCTTCTCTTAAAATTGCTGTATCACCAGTATGCAGCCAGCCATCTGGTTTTAATATTTTTTTTGTTTCTTCTTCATTATTATAATAACCTTGCATATTCATATAGCTTCTTACGATAAGCTCCCCCTGTTCTCCAATGTCCTGCTCTTTGCCAGTTTCCGGATTAATAATTTTTATTTCTATCCCTGGTATTGGGTATCCAGAAGCCTCGCATCTTTGTTCTAAGGTATCATCGAGACTTGAAACAGTTGCAAAAGCCCATGTTTCAGTCATTCCCCAACCTGAAACAGTTTTTACTAATTCTTTTTGGGTTGAAAGTGCAATAGATACTGAACTAGGGGCCCCAGACGGAAATGTACCTAAACGCAAAGTTGAAGTATCTCTATATTTTTTCTTTTTAGATTCAAGCATGTCTTTATAATGTGTGTCGAAGCCGTGAACAATTGTAACTTTTTCTTTTTCAATAAGATCAAGGTTCTCAGATGCATCAAAGGTTTCAGTTAGTATTTGTTTTGCTCCAGTTAGCATTGAACAAATGGCGCCTTCTCCATAGGCATATAAATGAAATAGTGGTAAGCTATTAATTATTATATCATCTGATGTGATTTTGAGCCGAGAAATTCGATCGAGGGTATTTTTAATAAGGTGATGACAATGCATTACTCCTTTAGGTGCACCTGTAGTACCTGAAGTATATGCAATTAAGAAAATAGCATTAGAATTATCAGAATTTGTAGAAGCATCTAAGGTATCATCAGCTATCTCTTCACCAGATTGAATAAAATCATTCCATCCTATTATGCCCGAATCAGGGTTTCCTCCAAATACAACTACTTCACGTAGTTTTGGAAAATTTTTGTACAAATAAGTTGTTTCGTTTGTTTCAAATTTTTCATTTAGGTTTTCTCTAACCATATCATAATAATTAATAGGGCCAGATTGAGCCTGAAAAATCCATGCAACACTGTCAGATTGATTTATGGCGTAAGCAACATCTTTAGTGCGGTAGCGGGTATTGAGAGGAACTAGAATTGCTCCAATTTTTGCAACAGCATAATTTATAAATAACCATTCAGGTCGATTCATCATCCATAAGGAAACTTTTTCGCCTGGCTTAATCCCAATTGCTAATAAACTTCTAGCAATGTCATCTACTTTATCGGAAAACTCTTCGAAGTTCCAACGCTTGCCCTCAAAAATGAGTGCCTCAGTTTTACCAAATTGTTCTGCCGCAAGAGCGGGAAGGGTCCCAACCGTTTTTGCGTCTATAATACTCATAATTTTAATCAGCCCTTATTCTAATTTATATTATATAAAATGATGGTATATTTTTATTTCGTCCTTTTCATCAATTTTGCAGCTTTCTAACTCCAAAATTAGCCCCATTGATATATTCAATATAAAATCTTTGGTATCATAACAATATAATTTGTATAGATTTCTTTAAAAGGTAAAAGTGTTTAGATATTTTATTAATATAGGAGCCAAGATATGCCTAAGGTAGAAGCAAACGGGATTAATATTTATTATGAGTTAATGGGGAAGGGAGACCCACTGGCATTAATTGGAGGCTCACTCTTCGGAAGACAAAACTTTGGTATGGTTTGGTCCGGCTTAGCTGAACATTTTCAACTGATTTCTTACGATCAAAGAGGTTATGGTTTATCAGATAGACCATTGCAACCTTATGATATGGAACTTTGGGCTGATGACCTTGCTTCCTTACTAGATAAGTTGGGTATAGAAAAAACTCATGTAATGGGAACTTCAGCAGGTGGAATGATTGCGCTAAAATTTGCCTCTAAATATCCTGATCGTTGTATAGGAGTGGTTAGTGACTGCGCTTTCGCTAAGTGTGATACGATGCGGAAAATTATGTTTCGTACTTGGCGTCACATGGCTACAAGCTGGGGGTGTAGCCCCGAATTTGCTGACCATGTAGTAACTCAAGCCGTAGGCGCAGATTTTCTTGATGGACCCAACGGTGCTGGATTGATAGAAATGGTTAGAACTGTAGTAGGTCTAAATTCACCTGAAACAGTAGTTCAGGCATGCTTAGCAATGGAAAACATGGATCTTCGTAAAGATATAAAAAAGATAAAGAACCCTACCTTGATAATAACAGCAGCCAAAGACATGTTAACGCCTATGTATACTGGTCCTAAAGGTGCTGGGTCGAAGTGGGTTGCAGATAATATAAAAAATTGCGAATTGAAAGTATATAAAGATATTGGACATGCAGACCTAGTAGAGTGTCCGGAGAAAACTATTAGTACAACCATTAAGTTTTTGAAGAAAGCTAAGAAAAGTATTAATAGACCAAGTTAGTTTAACTAATTTAGGGGAGATATGTGGCATGGATTCTTTAGTTGGTAAAATTGCAGTTGTTACAGGTGGAGGCAGTGGTCTGGGTGAGGGCGTTGCAAAAGCTTTTTCCAGAGAAGGTGGAAAAGTTGCAATAATAGATGCAAATGGAGAGAGTGCTCAAAAGGTAGCAAATGCAATAAAAGAAAATGGTGGTTCAGCTATCTCTATTCAAGCAGATGTTGGTGATGAGGTTTCAGTGCCTAAGGCTTTTAAAGAGATTTCAAGTACATTTGGTGACCCTGATATACTTGTTAACAATGCTGGGATCGATACAACAGCGTTACTTGAAAATATGTCCTTAGAGCTTTGGGACGAAATGATAAGAGTTAACTTAAGATCTATGTTTCTGTGTACACGTGAAGTTATTGAGGGTATGAAGAAAAAGAAATGGGGGCGTATTATAAATTTTTCTTCTCAGTTGGCTCATAAAGGTGCCCCGACTATGGTTCATTATTGTGCTTCAAAGGGTGGTGTCCTTTCTTTTTCTAAAGCTCTTGCCTATGAGTTGGTAGAATATGGCATTACGGTTAATTCTATTTGTCCAGGCCCTATAGATACCCCTCTATATATGGCTATCCCTCAGGATTGGAGGCAGGCTAAAGAAAGTTCATTGCCTATTGGTCGTCCAGGCCGTGTCGAAGAGGTTGTTCCAACTGTGCTTTTACTAGCATCAGACCAAGGGTCAAATTATGTTGGAGCTTCTATGAATATGAATGGTGGCGATGTTATGATTTAAAGTCTAGTTAATGATGATAAGTTATTAAGCGCTTCGGTAATTAAGTGGTCTGCAACGAATGGATTAGATTTACGTTCTGCGCCAAATGTCGATAGTGGGCCGTGCCCTGGAATGAATGTTGTCTCATCACCCAGGGGCCAAAGTTTTTCAGATATTGATTTTATAAGAGTATACATGTCTCCCTTAGGGAAGTCTGACCTACCAATCGAGCCTTGAAATAAAACATCTCCAACAACAGCTAAGCGAGATTCAGGGTGGTGAAATATAACATGACCTGGGGTATGTCCAGGGCAATGGTATACATCTAAAGATGCATTACCTACAGATACACAATCTCCGTCATTTAGCCACTTACTAGGACTAAATTCTTGCGCTTCTGGGATGCCATATTGTTGGCCTGCTTCCTCAATTTGGTCAATCCAGAATTGATCTTCGCGGTGGGGGCCATAAATAGGTAAATTCATTTCTTTTGATAGAGAGCCAGCACCTCCTGCATGGTCAACGTGAGCATGTGTAAGAAGTATTTTGGTTAGAGTGAGATTATTTTCATTAACAGCCGCAAGTATTTTTTCAACTTCGCCTCCAGGATCTACTACTGCAGCATCTTTTGAAGTAGTGCACCATAAAAGTGAGCAATTCTGTTGCAAAGGTGTAACTGGAATAATTCTTCCAGTTAATTCTGACTGAGGCATACTATTACTCCACGCATCTAGAAGCCTTGGTTAAAATATTTTTTATGAGGATTCTCGAATATTTATGTAATTAGCGATTATAATCAGGATTGCACCAACAGCCACCCAAATCTCAATTATTTCTGAGTATGCTAGATACCCTACTAGTGCAATGATAGGTAGTCTTAAGAAATCAATAGGAACTACAGCTGAGGCATCAGCTAGCTGAAAGGCACGTGTCATACAATAATGTCCTGATAATGCTGAAGCTCCGACCATTATGACCCAAAACCAGCTAGTTCCACTGTCAGGCCAGGACCAGTATTCTATAGCAAAAACGAAAGAGATAGGGGTTTGTATTACAACCATATAGAACAAAATTGTTAATGGACTATCCTTATCCGCAACTGATTTAGTTATTGCGTAAACAGCTGCATATCCTATAGCGGCACCTAGAACAGAAATTTCTCCATAGCTGGCTTCACTAAAACCCGGGCGAGTTACTATTAAAACGCCAGCAAAACCAAGACCAATGGCCATCCATCGCTTAAGGGTAATTCGTTCATTGAGAAAAATTGCAGCCATTAATGCAAGCCAAACTGGAGTTGTAAACTCAATAGCAAAAACTTTTGCTAAGGGGACAAAGCCGATAGCATAGAACCAGCCATATTGTGATGCGAAATGGCATAAATTACGAAAAAAATGACGTCTAACAAATTGTGTTTTTAAATTTCTTTCTTTGTTTAATAAAACCAAGGACATCACAATAATCACTCCAGAGGCACTACGCCAAAAAAGTATCTGAAATGTATTAAATTCACTGGCTAATTCGCGACCAGAAATAGCCATTAATGTAAAGGATATCAAAGTGCCGCACATCCATAAGGCAGCACGATTATTTTTCTGGTGAGGTAAAAAAATCTATTTGGTTCCTATTTATAAAATTAAAATAATTTTATTTTGATCTAAATGAAAGTTTTAGTATTGCAAAGGAACTATTATATGTAACGCCAGCTAGAATTATAGCGGCACCTATAAATGTAAATAAATTTGGTAACTCCCCAAAACCTATCCAGACCCAGATAGGTGCTAACACTGCATCAATTAACACCACAAGTATTAATGTAGGAGCAGGTAAAAAACGTGCAGCTGTGAAATAAAGTATTAATGCAATTGCTAATGTGGTGATACCAAAAGCAGCAAGTATAAAAACATCTTTTATAGTGGTTTCAATTGGAAGGGCGAGTGGCAGTGATACAATGCCGGCAAGAGTTGCACCTATCAGAACAGAGGGTATCATTGAGGAGGATCTAAAGCGCCGAGCAATAAGAGTTTGAGCAGCAATGGCGAGAGCTATTGTAAAAGCTAAAATATTACCAACTAACTGACCAGTGCCAGCTGCTTCAAAAACCATTAATAGAATACCAGTAATACCAAAAATAACAGCTATCCAAGTACTCAATGGTACTCTTTCGCCTAATAATGGTCCAGAAAGAATAGGGACTATTATTGTTGCTGTCGCCATAAGGGCAAGGACATTGGCAACCAAAGTTGTTTGCATAGCAAGAACATAAGCAATAATCGCCCAAGCTGTAACTAATCCAATTAGTAGCCCAGGCCATCCAGCCTTCAATATTGTCTTTACGGTATTCCTGCGTTCAGTAAAAATTAGATATATTAATATGCCTAATCCAGCGAATAAGCAGCGGAAAAAAACAATTTCCCACTGGTCAATTGGCAATGATCTTACAAAAAAACCACCAGAGCTAAAACATAGACCAGCAAATAAAGCTAAGGAGCCACCTATGATTAATCTGCGGGTTTCATTCATTTTATTCGACCCCGCAAATACTTAAACTAATCCTAGCGCTTACTGTTATATGGAATTAATTGATGCGATGAGGAATGTTAATCATCGCACCAATTAAGACTGCTCTGCTTTATTTATAATTTGGTATTGCTTTGTTTTTCTTCATTTTATTGAATGTGCCTTGATAACATTCCCAGCTATCAATTACTTCATGAAACCCATATTGTATACGTTTAACGTCTTCTAAGAGGGTATCCCAGGTTCTATTAAAGTTCCAATCAGCGAATTCCCATGAAATTTTATCATAGAGATCTGCTTTAAGTTTATATTTCTTCATAATGCGATTCCAGACTGGTCGCTTATCTTGCATAAATGTAGAAACTGGGAAAGGCATACATACGCCGGGAGTGCATCCAAAGTAGTTAGCAATATCATTCCATATATTAGCCCACCTAAATCCAGAGTCATTTGTCATATTGAAAGCTTGATTTGCACATTTAGGCTCTGTTGCCATCCAAAGCATTGACCTTCCAAGTAAATCAGCATCAGTATACCTATTCAATGCATTAAATGCTTCTTCTGGACCGGGAAAGTGAAGTGGAACTTTAAGTTCTCTGCACAAAGTTGCATAGATAGCTAAAATTGCAAAGAAGTTGAGAGGTATACCTTGGGCATAGCCTACTACTACCTCCGGTCTTACTAAAGCGTATGTCCAAGATTTTCCTCGTTGCATTCGAGCGAGAGCATCCTGTTGATCGTAGTAAAAATTAGGGGGCATGTGGCGGAGGTCAGTTTCAATTGAGGGGGTTTTGTGGTGCCCTAGATGACATCCATAATACTTTCCACCCTGACTTAATACTACCCTCTGAAGGTTAGGAGCAATTGCAGATATGGGTCCTACTGAATGTTTTACTAGGTTAACATTCCCTTCTACATTCTCTGCAGCAATACCTCCAGCCAGGGCAGAATAAAATATGTGAGTGGTTTTTGTGAGGTTAGATAACTTAGATTCTGCTTCTTTACGATTAAGAAGGTCTACCTGTATAGCTTTTGCTGTTGTTCGAAAATCTGGTTTTCGTCTAGACAATGTAGTGATGTTCCATCCTCCATCAGCCTCAAGTGCGGATATAACGTGTCGTCCTATAATACCTAGTCCGCCAACGACTACTGCATTCTTTCTGGTCATAACTTTTTGCCTCCCTTAGATATGTTATTGTTTCTTAATGAGTTAGCCAAATTTGTTTGTCTTTGGATTAGTTTGCTTTTTAATTACAAGACAAGTTTCCTATAATATTTATAGAGTTTTGAAAATAATATTGTTACTTGCACTATAAGGAAGGTAACGATGTTAGCAAGCGGCTAATATAAGAAATTTAACTCTATCTAGGCTAAGCAACAATTAAAGTAATTAAAGCAATATTTTTTAATCAAATTTCTTTACTTTCTGCTTTAGTATAGCAGAACACTAATACTGTTGTGAAAGGAGGCATAATGTCTGGTAAATGGATTGATTTGACTGATGAAGACGGGGTTGTATTTAGCGGATACTTAGCCATTCCAAGTGAGGGAAGTGGTCCTGGTATTTTATTGTTTCAAGAAATTTTTGGGGTGAACGCAAGCATCCGAGCCATCGCAGATTTATATGCTGAAGAAGGTTACGTTGTTCTTGCACCAGACTTATTTTGGAGAAAAGAGTCTCGTGTAGACCTTGGCTATGACACTAAAAGCTTTAACCATGCTTTATCGCTTTATGCTGACTTCAATGAATTGAGGGCCCTTGAGGACATTTCAAAGTGTTATTCAGTTATTAAGAGTATTCCACAATGTATCGGGCGTGTTGGAGCTCTTGGTTTTTGCTTAGGTGGTAGACTTGTTCATTTGGCAGCTGAGAAAATAGATATTGATTGTGGTGTTTCATATTACGGAGTTGGAATAGAGAATAATTTGAACAACGTAAAAAATATTAATTGTCCTATGGTTTATCATTTTGGTTCTTGTGATGAGCATGTATCAGAAAAAAATATTCAAGATATTACGGATGCGTTTTCAAATTCTGATAATATTTCTGTCTACAGCTATTCTGGAGCTAGTCATGGTTTTGCTAACTCTCAGCGTAAAGATTATAATAAACCGGCATCTCTAATGGCTCACTCTCGTTCAATTGAGATTTTCCGCAGCGTAATGGGTCCTTTTTATAACCTTTCTGACCTTTGGGATGAACATTGTAAGTATGAATTTGGTCTGCGTGATGTGGATAAAACCATGGATACAATGGTTGAGGAGCCATATGTTAATCATATACCTACTATGACAGGAGGAGTAGGGTCACAAGAACTAAGAAAGTTTTATACAGAACACTTTATTTTTTCTAATCCTTCGGATACTAAGCTGATTCCAATATCACGTACCGTTGGTTCAGATCGAGTAGTTGATGAGTTATTGTTCTCATTTACTCATAATACAGAAATAGATTGGATGTTACCTGGCATAGCCCCTACAGGAAAATTTGTAGAAATTCCTTTAGTAGCAATTGTATGCTTTCGAGGAGGTAAGTTATATAACGAGCATATATATTGGGATCAGGCTTCTGTGTTGTTGCAAATAGGGGTATTAAATGCGAATGGTCTTCCTGTGGCAGGAGTTGAATCAGCAAAAAAACTCATTAACGAAAATTTGCCATCAAACACTCTTATGAAAAATTGGAAGTAATTAAGCTTGATAAATTGAGATTGCGTATAAATGTATTTGTAAAATTTTAATTACTAAACATAGCTATCCTAGGAGCAGCAGAAGAATGAATAAGCAGGGCCCTGATGCATTAAAAAAAGCTGTTGAACGTATGCTATCGGAAGCAAATACTAGAATGCAAGCCGGCAAAAATCTGGATGCCGCTAGGTCTTATAAAAAAGCGGCACAGTTTGCAGAGCAATCTATAGAACTCCTTAGCGATGCGGATGAACGACGCGCTATGACATTACGAGCAACAGAGTATAAGCAACGCTCGAGATCTTTGGAGACAACGGGTCGTGCAGACTTGGGGCGAGTAAAACCTTCAGAAATGCCTGCGGATGAAATTGTTTATTCAGATGAAGATAGTGATCTACAAGAACAACAGATTCTTCTTCTTATTGATGATACCCCTCGAACTATTGAATGGGAAAGTATAGGGGGATTATTAGAACTTAAAGAAGAACTTAAATTTCATTATGGTCTTGCCATGGCAAAAGTCCCAGAAGGTGTAGATGTAGAGGGTTGGCAGAATATTATGTTCTATGGACCTCCCGGAACTGGAAAGACATTATTAGCATGCGCAATTGCAAATAAATTAAATGCAACTTTTTTTAATGTGAAGGCAAGTCAAATAGTAAGTAAATGGGTTGGCGAAAGTGGTAAATTAATAAGTACGCTTTATAGGTTAGCAAGAAAATTTACAAAAGATGGGCGCCCATCAATAATATTTATTGATGAGTTTGATGCCCTTTGTAAAAGCCGAGGTTTTGAGGGTCAACTTTACCACCAGCAGATGTTAGCGGCAATTTTGTCTGAGATAGACGGGTTTGCAAACAAGGGTCAACGAAATTTAGTAATGACAATAGGAGCAACAAATAGACCTTGGGATCTTGATGCAGCAGTTCTATCAAGGTTTGAACGTAGAATTTTAATTACATTACCGGACGAAGCTGCACGTGCAGATATATTTCGTATTCATTTGGAGGGGCGGGGTCTAGCTGTTGATCATAGATCACTATCGTATGAGAAGCTTGCTAAAATGTCAGATAGACTTACTGGTCGAGAGGTGGCTCGTTTATGTAAGGAAGTGACTGCACGTATGCTGGCAGAAATGAACCCTGAAATACCAAAGCTAGTTGATGATGGTTTGCGCAGCATTCAGTCTTATGAAATTAAGGTTAGACCCTTAAGACACATTGACTTTGATCCATTTTTTTGTGACTTGGCGCCTGATACTAGTATCAAAGATTTACAAAATTATGATCAATGGGGTGTAAAAGTTAAAGAATCAGTACTATAGTTTTATTAGATTAAAATATGTTTTATTTTATTATTTTAATCTTAATTCCTACTTTTATTCCCGATAAACGAATGTGTAACTCGATATACTAAGCCTCCTAAAAGCATTCCTGAAATTGGTGCTAGAAGGTAAATCCAGTAATAGTTAAAACTACCTGAAGCTAAGTGTGGACCAAACGCCCGAGCCGGATTCATTGCAGCGCCAGATATTGGACCCATCAACATAACTTCTATAGCAACCACACCTCCTATTACGAAACCAGAAATTGGTTTATGAGCTCGTCTATCAAAGCCCGTAGCAGCAATCACAAGCATTAAAATAAATGCTAAAAAGAATTCAATAATAAAAGTGATTCCAATAGAAATATTGATTTCATGGTTTGGAAGGTTTGCGCCAATATTTTCATGATTACCAAGAACCCAGAGCAGACAATAACCAGCAAGGGCTGACCCTGCCATTTGTGCTATCAAATAACCAGAAAGTAATTTTTTGTCTAAGTATCCAAGAAAATAAGCTGTGATTGATAATGCGGGATTGATATGCGCTCCTGAGATGTCTGAGAATGTGTATATTATAGCTGCAACAATAATCCCTGAAATTAGACCGTTACCAATTGGTCCTAAGCTCCCATTAGTTAAACCATCTACCATTACAGCGCCAGCCGCAAAAATAACTAGAGTAAATGTGCCAATAAATTCGCACAAAAACTTTCTCATGTTATTGGTATTATATTTGAGTGATGGCTTAGAATTGATATTCATTAGGAGTATTTTTTCTTTTATTTAGTTGGAATAGTAAATTAACTTTTGTCATGAAAATAATAATAAAAGTTTTCATCATACCTATTTATTGGTGACAAGATATACAATGATTTTAAGGCGGTGTGATTTCTTAAAAATGGAAAATTATGCTTTCCATAATAAAGTTCAATAATAATGTATAATTTTTATTTAAATGGGTAAAATATACTTTATGTGCGTTATAAGGTTTCTGTCATATTTATTTATGGTACTTTTGGTGTTTGTTCCCCAAGGGGGGGTAGGCGCTAGTACAATATCCATAGGTATATTAGTGGCTACATCTGGGACGTACCAGCCATTTGGTCAAGAGGCCATTAGAGGCGCTGAAATAGCATTAGCAGAGACAAAAAATAAGCTGGCTAATAGGTCAATAGAGTTAGTGATAGAAAATACAGATGGAACCTCAGATGGTTTAATCCAAGCTATTAGAAGGTTAGCCAAGAGGGATGATGTTCATGTGATTGTTGGACCATTAACTGGATATGAGGGTGTTCTTTTAAAAAATATTGCACTAAAGATGCCTAATATAACCTTTGTTAATGGTAGTTCTGCTTCCCCTGATATGACCTTGGATAATCCTGCAAATAATTTATTTAGATATTCAGCTGATATAACTCAATGGCTTGGTGGATTAGGAAGCTATGCATATAGAAATAAGGGATATAGAAAAATCATAACTTTAGGAGAAAAATATTCGTATCCATTCATGCAAGTTTTTTCTTTTTCTAAGGAGTTTTGTTCTGCTGGTGGGCATATAGTCTCATACCAATGGGTTTTCCCATCTAGGGAAAGCTATCTAGAAATAGTAAATAAAATTAAAAGTAGTGATGTTGATGCAATATTTTTGGCATTAGACGGAGATGATGCAGTTGATTTTGTAAAACTTTATAGGGAATCAGGCGGTGACCTTCCAATTGTTGGTGGACCTACTTCAATTAATACAAGGTTTTTATCTTATGCTTCAAAAGTAACACGAAATAAATTAGATATATTGACCTCTGGACCAATACCTTTGAAAAATGATCTAAAGAGTTGGTCTCAGTTTGTGGATTCGTATCGCAGTTTTTATAATTCAGAAAGTAAAGAACCTTCCATATTTAGCTACTCATATTATGTGAATCTGAAAGCTGTTTTAATAGCAATAGATAGTATTGAAGGTCAGCTTCCAGGTAACAACCAGGATTTTAGGGAGGAATTATCAGAACTAGAGTTAATGACTCCTACAGGAGAAGTTACGCTTGATAAGAATCGTCAAGCAGTTGTTAACAACTATATATTTGAGCTCATTACCAATGACGAGGGTATTGCAAAGCGTTCATTAGTTCATACCTATGAAAATATAGAGCAACGGTTGGGGTTTAGTGAAGGTGAATGGCTTGTAAAAGAATCAAACTCTATCAATGAAAAAGGTTGTCATATAGTTAGATAAATTATTTATAATCATATAAAATCCATATAATTTGAACGAAGTTTCTTATAAAAAGTATTTTTAATTTATTTTCAATAGAGTGTAACTGAATGAAAAGAATTATTGTGGGTATCACCGGAGCAACAGGGGCTTCTATCGGTTTTAGGGTTATAGAGGTTTTAAACCAATTGGGTATAGAGACACATGTAATTGTAAGCCGATGGGGTTTGCAGACATTAGCTCAAGAGATGGACCTTTGTCTTGATGACATTAGAGCTTGTGCTCATACAATGTATCCTTCTGGAGATATGGGAGCAAAAATTTCTTCAGGGTCATTTCATGTAGATGGTATGTTCATTGTCCCATGCTCAATGCGTTCTCTTGCTGCAATATCTAGCGGTCTTGGAGATAATCTAATCCATAGGGCAGCAGATGTAGCATTAAAAGAAAGACGTAAATTGGTATTAGTTCCACGAGAGACTCCATTAAGCACAATTCATTTAGAACATATGCTCAAACTAACTAGAATGGGTGTAGTAATGATGCCGCCTAATCCAGCTTACTATGCCCACCCTTCAAGCGTTAAAGATATTATAGATCAATTTGTTGGGCGTATGCTTGATCAAATGGGAATAAATTCTCCTCAAGTGGAGCGTTGGGGGGGGCTAAAAAAAATGAGTGCTAAGGTTGTCTCCCTCGACTCTGGTGATTGAAGAGCTGTAAAAACTTTTTCTTTATATTTTATAATTTAATAATTTAAT
>MDSW01110521.1_pt1 | contig 25480 bp, 17 predicted proteins | sample 811171 | NCBI WGS metagenome assembly MDSW01 (sample SAMN05326641, study PRJNA326480) | marine metagenome | isolation source: seawater | place: Atlantic Ocean: North West | collected 2012 | reverse complement strand
GGATGGGGTTAGCGGCTACACTTGGGGTCCAACTTGGTTTAGCTCTTCATGGAATATTTGCTGTTTTAGGGCTTTCTATAATTATTAAAAATATACCTATCACTCTCCAAATAATTTCTATATTGGGCGCACTCTATTTATTTTTATTAGCAATCCAACAGTTAAGAGGGGTTTCTAGCAAAACTAATCTTAATGCCCTAGCGCATAGTAAACAAGAAGTAAATTATCAACACGCTGTTACTACTGCGGTCTTAACAAATTTACTCAATCCCAAAGTGATCTTGCTTTTTATTGCCTTAATGCCAAGTTTTATAGCACAAGAAAGAGGTCCAGTTTTTGCTCAATTTGTAATATTTGCTATTACTATGATTTTTATTAATAGTGTCTTTCAAATAACCATTGTATTTTTGGCAAATAAAGCTCGTAAATTCCTAACTCAGCATATAGTCCAAAAATTAATATCTATATTGACAGCATCAATATTTATAGCCTTTGCAATATTGATAATAGTGGACCATGTGATGAACCATGATATTTAATTTTTGATTATATAGACTAAGTAAATTTTTATTAGCTAGAAGAATCGCCTCAAAATTTTAAAATGATGTAAAAAAAATACCTTTGAAAAATTACCCAGCTGTTAATATGAAGAATCAAGCGGTATATTAAAGGTCATTCATCAAGATTAGGGGTGGGCTGCATGATAAAGAAATCTATAAGAAAAACTTCAAGTAAAGCTCTAGGTAAACAAAACTATTCAAAACGGATCGAAGTAGACTCAATTGGTCAAATAAAAGTTTTAGCTGACCGTTATTGGGGGGCTCAAACACAGCGAAGTATACAAAACTTTAAAATTGGGAATGAACGTATCCCGGAACAAATGATACGTGCACTTGGGGTAGTAAAAAAAAGTGCCGCAATAGTAAATATAAAAACTGGGCTTTTAAACCCCAAAACCGGCAAAGCTATAATCAAAGCAGCTGATGAAGTGATCTCTGGAAAATTAAGTGACCATTTTCCTCTTGTTGTATGGCAAACTGGCTCAGGTACCCAATCAAATATGAATGCTAATGAAGTTATAGCGAATAGAGCATGTGAGATCCTAGGCTATCCAATGGGCAGCAAGGAAATAGTGCACCCAAATGATCATGTCAACTTAGGTCAATCCTCTAATGACACCTTTCCCACAGCAATGCATATTGCTGCAGCAGACCATATAGTCAAGAATTTAATTCCTTCTTTAGAGCATATGCAGAAAATATTGGTGTCAAAGAGTGCAGAATGGAAATCAGTTATTAAGATTGGTCGAACACACCTTCAAGATGCAACGCCCCTGAGTTTAGGACAAGAATTCTCAGGCTATAGTACTCAACTTAAATATGGCATCAAACGTATAAAAAACACTCTACCTAACCTTCTTCAGTTAGCTCAGGGAGGAACCGCGGTTGGCACAGGCTTAAATACAAAAAAAGGATTTGATAAAGATTTTGTAAATGAAGTTAAAAAAATAACTAATATTAAATTCAGAACAGCTGAAAATAAATTTGAAGCTATAGCAGCTCATGACTCTCTTGTTGAAACATCAGGTGCACTGAATGTTCTAGCAGCCAGTCTTATGAAAATTGCAAATGACATAAGATTACTAGGCTCAGGACCTCGCTGCGGTATTGGTGAACTCGACCTCCCTGCAAATGAACCAGGTTCTTCAATTATGCCTGGAAAGGTTAATCCAACTCAATCTGAAGCACTTACAATGATTTGCGCTCAGGTATTTGGTAACCACACTACAATAACTATGGCAGGGGCTAGTGGACATTTTGAACTTAATGTTTTTAAGCCTGTGATGATATTTAATCTTCTTCAATCAATCACATTACTTGCTGATGGCTGTCGAAGCTTTACCGATAATTGTATTATTGGGATCAAACCCAACTATGAAAGAATTGATGAACTACTCAATGGTTCTTTAATGCTTGTTACTGCTCTGAATCCTAGAATTGGGTATGATAATGCAGCAAAAATTGCTAAAAAAGCCTTTAAAGACGGTACTACATTAAAGGTAGCAGCAGTATCATTGGACCTACTTTCTGAAGATGAATTCGATAATCTAGTTAATCCAAAAGATATGGTTGGTCCTACATCCAAATAAAGATTTGAAATGATTGATAGAGTAAAAAAGTTTTCCGTCTTGATTGAAGGTCACAGAACATCAGTTTCTCTTGAGCCTATTTTTTGGCAACAATTAAAGTTAATTGCAAAGCAACGCGATACTAAAGTAAGTAAATTAATTTCTGATATAGATGACGGCTCTATTGGAAATTTATCATCCGCAATCCGTGTCTTTGTTCTGCGTCAAATGACAGGCTTATAAATTTTTAGATTGCTATCAATACTGCTAAGCCGTATGCAAAAGTAAAGGCTGTAAGACCGTGGTGATAAATTGGGTTAGACGTTCGAAGAAATAACCGATTGCCAATAAGTAGAAATATCACTGCTGCCGCTACTGCAATTGGCAAATTAGTCAGAAGTGTACTTCCTTGTTTAAACAACACTACCAAAAGCACTAACTGAATTATACCAAAAGCTAAGTAATAATGAGCAACTGTACGGCGTACATCTTCCTTATCCTTATGCACACTACTAGCGAGTATAGTAAGCAATGCACCGCCTAGACTAGTTAAACCGTGTATTAAACCCATTACAGCATGATAAGCTGGTGAGTATGTCTGTAAAAAAGAGGTTACTGCTTTAGGAGCTCTCCCCCTGTACCTTAAAACTGCAGCAATCAATAGTGTTGCCCCGACTAAATAATGAATCCAGGAGCCTATATCTGAAATCTGGACTAGCCATAATCCAACACCTACAGCAGGGAGACAAATTATATATAAGTGCCAAGAAACACCTGCTTTATTGCCACGAGCATTAATTACTTGCAGAACAGATATAACAAAAGATGCTGGTACTAAGAATCCTATGGCACTGACAAAATCATATCCTGCTAATAAAAGTGTTGGAGTACCAAAAACAAGTATTCCTAGTCCAAAAATAGACTGAATAACTGACAATAAACATACCAGCGCTAGAATGAAAAAATAATCAGGCTCCATAAGTTTTCATATCTTTCCTTAAAGTTTTTTATCCGCGCAGGCAGATAAAACCTCCTTTAAGCACTTACCCAAATATATATTGACCATGACCTTTATAACATTTTATTTAAATATTTAATCTTGCAAAACCTAAATTGATTATTTCTTTACTTTTGCTTCATTGGATAAAATAACATTCTAGCTTCCAGCATAAATATATAAATTTTTATTTGTCTCCAAATACATACGAATCGCGTGTAATATATTAAGATAGCTATAATAGCATCGAGATTTACTTTATAAACTTTGCTAAGTAGCCTAATCGCTTTACCCCAAGTTGCTAGGAAGATTTAACTCTTTTTTTGGTTATCTATATGTCAGACCAGCTCAAAGATACAAATGTACGCCCAATCAAAAAAGTTGCTACAGGATTAGGGGATTCCCAGTTAAAAAATACTCCTGTGTCAATACTGGCAAAACGACAAGAACCATATTTGCAAGACTTAAATGAAGAACAGCGTAATGCTGTGGAAGAAACTGATGGTCCATTACTTGTTTTAGCTGGAGCGGGGACAGGGAAAACAAGAGTTCTTACAACTCGACTTTCACACATCATTCAGACAGGTCAAGCAGGACCTTCACAAGTTCTTGCTGTCACTTTTACAAATAAAGCAGCGCGTCAGATGGTCGATAGGGTTTCTAGATTACTAGGTCGACCGGCCGATGGACTCTGGCTTGGGACCTTCCATTCAATATCTGCTCGCATCCTGAGACATAATGCAGAACTAGCAAACCTCAAATCAGACTTTACAATTCTAGATACCGATGACCAGACACGTTTACTAAAACAACTTTTACAGGCGCGTAATATAGATGATAAACGTTGGCCTGCACGCACACTATGTACTATGATTCAACGCTGGAAGGATCAGGGATTAACAGCATCGGATATTAAAAGAATAGAAGCTATAGATAATAATGAATTTGCAAATGGCGAAGCACCGTCAATATTTTTGGAGTATCAAAGCCGCTTGCAAATACTTAATGCAGCTGATTTTGGTGACCTTCTAACTCACTGCATAAACATTTTCAAAAATAATCCAGATCTATTATCAGCTTACCAAGAAAAATTTAAATATATTCTAGTGGACGAGTATCAAGATACTAATGTTGCCCAATATCTATGGCTAAGGCTTCTAGCTGCAACTGAAAAACAAAATATTTGCTGTGTAGGTGACGACGATCAATCAATATACGGCTGGCGGGGAGCAGAGGTTGGAAATATTTTAAGATTTGAGAAGGACTTCTCTGGAGCCAAGGTAATTCGACTTGAACGCAACTACAGATCAACCGGAAATATTTTATCTGCTGCATCAGGATTAATAGCAAATAATTCTGGAAGATTGGGTAAAACCTTATGGACAAAAGGAGCTTTGGGCTCCCCTATAAATATAACAGGTACATGGGACGGAGAAGAAGAAGCTAGAATCATTGGTAGTGAGATTGAATCTTTGGAAAGAGAGGGAAATAACCTTGACGAAATAGCAATCCTAGTTAGAGCGTCATTCCAAACTCGTGCTTTTGAAGAACGGTTTATAAATATTGGGATACCATATCGAGTTATCGGAGGTCCGCGTTTTTATGAACGACAAGAAATCAGGGATGCAATTGCCTATATAAGGTTGCTTGTACAACCTGATGATGACCTAGCATTTGAGAGGATTATCAATGTTCCTAAAAAAGGAATAGGCGACGCTAGCCAACAAATTATTCACCAACTTGCTCGAGCTAAAAACATTTCTCTTTACTCTTCATCACAACTTATAGTTCAGACTGATGAATTAAGCAGTAAAGCTAGATATGCATTAATTAGTTTTTTGGATAATTTTACACGCTGGCGGTCACTTCTCAAGCTTAATACGCATTGGGAACTTTTAGAAATGATGCTCGATGAATCTGGTTATACCGGAATATGGATGTCTGACAAATCACCACAAGCACCCGGAAGACTGGAAAATCTTAAGGAGCTTGTCTCAGCTATTGAAGAGTTTGATAATTTCGGTGCATTCCTAGAACACGTAAGCCTTGTAATGGATAGAGAAGAAGGACGACCCTCAACTGGCAGCAATCTAATTAACAACAATGATATTGATAAGCCCGTACAAATGGTAAATATAATGACTCTACACTCTGCTAAAGGCTTAGAATTTGATGATGTTTTTTTACCTGGCTGGGAAGAAGGTCTTTTCCCTCACCAACTTGCACTGGATGAAAACGGATCTGCTGGTCTAGAAGAAGAAAGGCGTTTAGCTTATGTAGGGTTAACTAGAGCACGCAAAAGAATACAGATTTTTTTCGCTGCAAATCGTCGTGTTTATAATCAATGGGTATCAGCAATTCCATCGCGTTTTGTTGATGAAATACCGAGTGAAAACGTTGAAGCAAAACCAATTGAACCACAAAGTTCCAATAATCAGAATGAAGGAATACTTATTGCTGATGGGAAATGGCAGTCTAAAATAAACTACGCAAAATCAAGTGAATCCTCAACATTCAGACAGAATACAGGTAATATTAATGCTGAATGGGAGGAGGAACCTGTTAAAACACGCCATACTGGGTCAAAATATAAATCTGGTGACCGTGTAATTCATCGCAAATTTGGTATTGGAATCGTAAGACAGGCTAATGGTGAAAAACTAGAGATAATATTCGATAGAGTAGGCAAAAAAAAAGTTATTGATCGTTTTGTAGAAGCTGAATGATATGCCATCAACAGGTTATACTCTTTCAATTGTAATACCCAAGTCTAACCTAGAATCGTTCGAAATAGCCTTGGAAGAAATTGCAAATGCAATCACCATAACAAGCTCAAAAAACTCTTTAAGTGAAGAAAAAATAATAAATTTAAAAGTTTATCTTTCTGATGAGTCTATTGTAAAACATGCATCTAAAATAATAGAAAAAACATCATTGGAATTGGGAATTTTTTCCTGTGAAATACAAAAAGAAAAAATTCCAAATACTGACTGGGTTGCTGAATCCCAAAGTAACTTTTCGCCCTTTTTGGTGGGTAGTTTCTATTTTTACCCAACCTTTGAAGATGAGCCATTAATTTTTGATAGAAAAATTAAAATTAATGCAGGGCCTGCATTTGGTTCAGGGGAACACCCAACTACTCAAACCTGTATTTTAGCATTAGAATACATAGAAAATTTGAGTATTACTCCACTTCAAGTCTTAGATGTGGGCACTGGTTCTGGAATACTCGCAATAGCGTCAACAAAGATATGGTCAACCCCTGTATTCGCAATTGATAATGACCCTGCTGCGATAAAAGTTGCTCGAGAAAACGCTATTATAAATAACTCTAATAATATCACTTTTCTTCTTTCTGATGGTGTGAGCTCAAATGCATTAACTAACATAGCTAAATTTGATCTAATTGTTATAAATATACTTGCTGGAACTATTATAAAAATGTCAAAAGGTATTTTGAGTAAACTATCCACTCAAGGTTACATAATACTCTCAGGTTTTCTCAACAACCAGGCTGAAGAAATTTTGAACACCTATATAGAATTAGGAATGACTCTAATAGAAAAATTCACTAAGGAAGGCTGGACAACTCTAATATTGAATCAAGAACAACGTGTCTTAGAAAGGAATTATATTGGTTAACCGGGAAATTTCGAATATCTACGAGAATGTAACCGCTGCTGGAAGTAACCTTACGAAGGATCAATTTGATATATTAATTGACGGTCTAATCGCTGCGCCAAAACCACGACAGGCAAACGCTGCCCTATCCTTATTTTTTCAAAACTTATCAGCTGTGCCTGACGAAATTAAGGATTCTTTATCAAATTATCTCTTCAAACTATGGGATATTAAAGATTCAAAATTAGATATAAAGGATACAAGTAACCGACTAAATCGACTTAGGGTTTATCTAGCTAATCATGGATTGTCAGGGTTAGTAATACCCCGCAGTGATGAACATTTAGGTGAATATGTTCCAGCTTGTTCACAACGCCTTAAATGGCTAACTGGCTTCACAGGTTCTGCAGGAGTTGCGATTGTACTTGAAAAATCAGCAGCTCTTTTTGTTGATGGGCGCTATACTATTCAAGCTGCAAACGAAGTGCCTGATTCCCTTTATGAAAAAATTAATGTATCTACTGAGAGTTACACAAATTGGCTAAAAAGGAATATAGATACTGGAAAAGTTTTTGGATACGATCCAAAACTGCATAGTATAAAAGAATTTATAAGACTTTCAGAAATATGTGCTAATAAAGGGGTAGTGCTTAAGCCATTAGATAATAACCCAATTGATGAGTTATGGGACAACCAACCTCCACCACCACTTTCCGCCGTAACAATTCATGAATTGAAATATGCTGGTGAACCCGTTGAAAAAAAGGTATTAAAAGTTGGAAATATTATTAAAAAATCAGGTGCTAATGCCGCAATCCTAAGTGCACCTGACTCAATTGCTTGGCTACTAAATATTCGTGGTAACGATATACCAAATTGTCCTCTGTCACTCTGCTTTGCAATAATATTTTTTGATGGGTCTATTAAATTATTTATTGATATAAAAAAATTGACTCACCAGAGTCTGAAACACCTTAAAAGATACACTAGCATACATGACCTGAACTCTTTAGAATCTTCAATACATCTACTTGGTCAAAATGGAAATCTATTGTTAGTAGATGAAAATACTACCCCCCAATGGTTTGCATCAATCTTTGAAAAATCAGGAGGTAAGTTAGTTTACGGTTTTGATCCCTGCTGCATACCTAAATCCCTTAAAAATCCAATTGAATTGTCAGGAGCAAGAGCCGCACATCTTAGAGATGGCGCTGCACTAACGCGTTTTCTTGCTTGGCTAGAACTAAATACTGAAAATGTAGATATTGATGAACTTTTAGCAGCGGAGAAGTTAGCGGAGTTCAGATCTGAAGGTACGCTTTATCAAGGGCCTTCATTCGATACTATTTCAAGCGCAGGTTCAAACGCTGCAATAATTCATTATCAAGCTAATAAAAATAATAATTATCCACTCCAGAAAGATAATATTTACCTAGTGGATTCTGGTGGACAATACTTGGATGGTACTACTGATGTTACCCGTACGGTAGCTATTGGAAAACCTTCAGAAGAAATGCGGGACAGATTCACAAGAGTACTAAAAGGCCATATTGCTTTAGCAACAGCTCGTTTCCCTATCGGCACTAGTGGTAGCCAATTAGATATTCTTGCTAGACAATACCTTTGGTCCATTGGGTTAGATTATAATCATGGTACAGGTCATGGTGTAGGGAGCTACCTAAACGTTCACGAAGGTCCTCAAAGAATTGCAAAATCAGGCGGTGAATTTCCACTTGAGCAAGGAATGATTCTCTCCAATGAACCAGGTTATTACCAAGAAGACGATTTTGGAATACGTATTGAAAACCTAGTAGCAGTAATCAAATGCCCAAAATCAATCAATACCCCAAATGAAATGCTTGCTTTTGAAACTCTAACATTAGCACCGATTGATAAATACCTTATCGATAAGGATGAGCTAAATATATATGAGATTGCTTGGCTTGATGCATACCATGCCAGGGTTAAAGATGAATTAGGAAGAGTTTTAGAAAAAGACAAATTTACACTAGATTGGCTTATAAAGGCGACCGAACCAATAAAATTTATATAACTTTTCTATTTTACTGTTTAAAGCTAATAGATATTGAATTTATCAAGAGATATTATATACGAAAGCAGTGTATGAGTAATTATGGTTATTTTAACTTGCGTAATTAGCTTAGCGTAAGCATGTTTAGACTATAGGACCCGTAGTTCAGTTGGTCAGAACTGGCCGCTCATAACGGTCGTGTCGCAGGTTCGAGTCCTGCCGGGTCCACCAAACCCCTTCTGCCTCAAGGCAGGATGTCTTTATCAAGAAAGCCATCCAAAACATTAGATGTAAGGTTAGAAATATTATTATTATAATTATTGTAAGATAAACTCCCACAGTAAGCTATAGAACCAACTGAAAAGACTGCACCATCATTGGGCGTTTTAAAGTAAACCATATCAGCTCGAATAAGTGGGTTCTGATCCCCCCCTCCTCCTGAACCATAATAACCGCGAAAGTTAAATGAAACTTCCTCAGTGACGCACATATACATGTCAGTATGTCCCTCAGAAGATGCCAGTAAAAAAGTATTTTCTGGGGTTCCAAGAGAGAGGTCATACCTATCTATTTCAAAGCCTGCAGCACCTCCTCCAACTAGCCCAAAATTGCCTAAAATATCTCCTTCAATTCCATCAAATATCCAAGCACATTCGGAATTCTCGCTATCTGGTGATTTTCTATAATAAGAACAAACATCTAATCCAAAAGCAGTAAAAGAAACACCTACCAACTTTGCCATATTACGACCACGCACCCGCCAAATACCGCCATGTTTTCCATCAAACATACCGCAATATTCACCAGGTGAAACCGTCCATGCCCTTGTACCATTATCACCTCTTCGAACCTCAATAATATTTCGACTATTTGGATGGTAGTTTGTTACCCAGTAAAAACCGTTACCACCCAAATACATCATTCTACCGCCTTGGTCTTGATATTCCTGATAAGCATCTAATGTTTTTTCTGTTTGGTATTCAGGGTGACTGCCCGTCAATACAATACGATATTTTTTTAGTAAATCATTTCCCTCTTCATCAACGTCAGCATCTGTGTGTATATCAAAATTGTAACCTTTCTCTGTTAGCCAATCGACTAAATGCAAATCAGCATTATATTGCCTCACTGAAGGTGATAAAAAATGCTGGTACTTAGGTCTCATGTTCAATATTGGCCGTAAGCGAGTAGAAATAGAAATACCTGAGCCATCAGTATGCGTCCCGTAAAGACCATATCCTAATTTATGCAACTCATTAAAAAGTAAATCAGATGCCTGTAACTTAGTAACTCGTCCAGTGATTAACTGGGCAATTGGTGACTCCATATTTAAATTATCATTTGCATAAGCCATATAACTTGCAGTTGGGATTATAAGTGCAATTGGGGCTGGAGTAGCATTTACAGAAGGCCTTACAAAAAAGGGGATATAGTCTTCATGTTCTGAATCCGATTTCCCAGAAACTCTTAGCCGTGCCGCATAGCATCCACTTTTTAATCCTTTTGGCACTTTTAGGGAAAAATCTATTTCCCAACGAGAATCATCAATATCGTCATCGTGAAAATGTATGGCTCCAAACTGATCTGGAGAGGAGACATAACTCATCGCATCACTCCAACTTTGTCCAGTTACCCCCCTGCAAGGTAAATTTATGAGTACACCATCATTATTTTTTGGTCCTATATCAATTATCTTTGAGCTGGATGCGTTAGGACAAATATTAGCTGTAAAATCCCAAAGACCCTCAATGAAATCATCTGGGGTAGGCTTCGAACGCCCTAAACACAACTCTTTAACTCTATCAAAATCTAATGGTTCTGAAGCAATTAGAGGGCGCTCAATCTTTCCATTAAAATTTTTTGTTTGTTCCGGGAGAAAGATTGTATCTTCCAAATCAACATAATGCTCACCGACTAATTTTCGATTTGAGTTTAAATTTTCTGTTGAAGCTCCTATTAGCAATGGAGCATCACAATGAAAATCAACATTTTTTGGGACTTCTAATTCTTGTATTGATTCTTTAGCAGCCATAGGAGGCAGGGCTCTAGGTCCATTACCTCCGTTACTAAAGGTTGAGCAGGACTTATGTAGTATAGATAGTTTCCCAATATTTGAATTATAAGACGCTATGACTAAATACCAAACCTTAGGTAAAATTTTCTGCCCCGATGTAATGGAGTAATTTTTACCCTCAATAGCTACCTGAAGCTCTAATTCTCCTAAAGAATTAATAAAAAGTCCTATACCTGAAGAATTTTTTTCAACAAATTTTGTTATAAGTCCCTGCTCCCCTTTGTAAGGGGTAGTGGCATAAAACAAAGAGGCAATGGTAATATTTTTTCCACTGAATGAATGTATATTTGGCACTAAAGCAAAAGAACCATTATAAGTTTTCTGCTCTCGCCCTTGATATTCTCTATTTACAGAAGTCTCCACTAGCTCTTCTTTGAATCCTGGTCCTTCCGGATTTGTGTCTCCATGTATAAGTCTTACTATATCTGCTTGATATTTACTCTGAGACTTACAGTGAATATGAAAATCCAGCTTATCCCCGGGTCGAACAGAAAACTCACTCGCATAGCCAGTTATTTTTAGCATCTCTCTCCCACCTCTTCAAAGCCATAAGAAATTAAAAGGTCCTTTAATCTAAGTCTAAACACTTCATGCTCTGCTGTAGCACGGTCATTAAATTTTAAATCCAAAAATTGAACAGGGGCACCACGTTTTTCAGGTAGTTTAACTAGTTCAAAACAATTACCTGATTCTGATTCAAAAATTGCAATTTTACCAGGGGTTGGCTGAACCCTGAGTTTGTCAATTACACGAGCTAATTGTGCAGAATAAACCTTTGTTTCCATATTAGGACAACCTGGAAAACCAAAAGGGTTTTCTTTATGCTCTGCAATAATTTCTTTTCTTAATGAGTCATTTAGAAGAATGGGTAAAATATGGGTTCGAGTATTGTAATCATCGAGCTGTGTGAAAGCATAATTGTTTTGAAGTGCTGTTTCTGACTTTTTTTCTTTTTTTTTCATAATATTAGCTTAAGCCTCTGCAAATATTGTAAATTATACCTGATAAAAAAAGGTTTTTTTATTATTAATTGATTATTAAATTGTTCATTGTATCTTGATGTGCATATTTGTGGCACAATAGCTTAAATCACTTAGAACTTTTGGTTATTGGAATAATAATTTTTCTTTTGGAACACTCCTATTCTCTAGGAAAATTAATACTATAAGATAGAGTTTTGATAGATTTTTAAAGGTAAATTCAGAAACGGGAGAAAAAAATGTCCTTGGAAACTGCGAGAAATATCTCTTTAGAAGAGTTAGACAAACAAGTTCTTTTGCACCCAGTTACCTCAATTTCTGAGCACCAGGCTAATGGACCGCTTATATTTAAGCGCGCTGGCGGAGTTCGAATGTACGATAATTCAGGTAAAAGCTATATTGATGGAGCAGCTGCCCTCTGGTGCGTAAATATAGGTTATGGAAGAAAAAGGTTGGCAGAGGTAGCTAAAGAAGAAATGAATAAAATCGGTTTTTACCATACCTTTGGAGCCGCCTCTAACGAACCTGCAATTCTTCTCGCAGATAAATTAATACAGTTACTTCATGACCATGCAGACTGTAATCATATTGGTAAAGTATTTTTTGGACTTTCTGGCTCTGACGCTAATGATACACAATTCAAGCTTGTTCGTTATTACAATAATCTCCGTGGTAAACCTAATAAGAAGAAAATCATATCAAGAATTGGAGGCTACCACGGAACATCTGCAGCTGCAGGTAGCCTTACAGGTATACCTGTTTACCATAAAGCTTTTGACTTACCTTTTGATGGTATTCTCCATACTTCTTGCCCAAATTTTTGGAAGTTTGGGAATCTCAATGAATCTGAAGAAGAATTCACCAACAGGATGGTTAAAGACCTTGAAGATTTGATTCTGAAAGAAGGTCCTGACACAATTGGGGGATTTATAGCTGAACCAGTAATGGGTACTGGAGGTGTTATTGTTCCGACCAAAGAATATTACCAAAGGATACAATCCTTACTTAAAGAACACGATATCCTTTTTATGGTTGACGAAGTGATTAATGGATTTGGTCGTCTTGGTAGTTGGTTTGGGTCAGGGTTTTATGGAATTAAACCTGATTTAATGTCTTTTGCAAAAGGTCTAACAAGCGCATACTTCCCTATGTCCGCAGTTGCAGTTGCTGACCATGTTTGGCAAGTACTTGCAGACGGCACTCCAGATGTAGGTATGTTTGCACACGGCTTCACTTACTCTGGTCACCCGGTTGGTGCTGCTGTTGGATTAGCAAATCTAGAGATTATGGAAGAAGAGAATCTAATTGATAACGCTGCTAAAGTAGGCTCTTATTTAAAACAATCTCTAATTGAGCGCCTTGCAGACCATCCAAATATTGGTGAGATTAGAGGTGAGGGGTTGATGATAGGTATTGAATATGCTGCTGGGGCAGATAGTAAAGAAGCTCCAAATATGACTCCTCTAGCACACAAACAAGTTGCAATTGCCGCACAAGAACGAGGATTACTAACTCGAGCACTTCCATTTTTACAGGTAAATAATTTTTCTCCACCGCTAACATTCACAAAATCTGATGCGGATGAGTCTGTTGAAATTTTTGCTGAGTCCGTAGAAAGTGTATTTGGAAAAGGTTAAGTAGTGTTTGTAAATGTTAAAGAAATAATCAAACTCTCAACTGGGTATTAGTTTATAAAACAGGCAACAAGTTGGGAGTTTGATTATTAGGCTATAGCTTCAAAGCGATAGTGTTCTCTATTAAGCGATTATACAATAAAGCTTATATAAATTATTGTTATTAAATAAACACATCACACATTAACAGAAGTTCTAAATTTTCTCAGTGCCTCATGAACAACGTACTGAAAAATAAAAATGTTGATTTGAAAATAACATCAAAACATTCACAAAAATATATAGACGCATTACTAAGGAATTCTAGGAATATGGGACTGGATAAATACTTCACACATACAGCTAATGGGGATAAAGCATTTACAATTGAAGCACCAAACCTCAAGTTTGGTCTTGGTGTAATTTCAGAATTAGGGGAAGACGCTAAAGCCTCAGGTATAACTAAAGCTGCTTTATTCGTAGATCCATATGTAGAACAAATGGATCATTTTTTAAAAGCAACTGCTTCTCTTAAAACTGCTCATATTGACTTCGAAGTTTATAATGAAATTGAGATCGAGCCTACCGACCGATCCTTTAGAAATGCTTCTAGATTTGCTCAAGATGGTAATTTTGATGGCTTTATTTCTATTGGGGGTGGTTCGACTATGGACACAGCCAAGGCAGCAAACTTATTTGCAACTTACCCCGCTGACTTATTTGCTTACGTCAATGCACCTGTTGGAGAAGCTATCCCAGTTCCGGGGTCTTTAATGCCACACATAGCATGCCCTACTACATTTGGAACAGCGAGTGAAACTACTGGGATAGCTATATTTGATATACTTAATCAAGATATGAAGACTGGAATTGCTCACAGGGCTTTGCGACCGACACTGGGATTAATAGACCCACAGGGTTTAACTACATTACCCTCTGCTGTCATTGCCTCCAACGGGTTTGATGTATTCAGCCATGCAATAGAGTCATATACAGCAAAGCCATTCACACAACGCATTGCACCAAAATCCGCAAGCCAAAGACCCCTTTTACAGGGTGCCAATCCATATAGTGATATGGCATGTCTAGAAGCAATAAAGATAGTAGGTGAAAATATTGAAAAGGCTGTTAACCAATCTTCTCCTCTTGAGGAACTAGAGGCTCTCTCATTAGCAGGAATGCTTGCAGGAATTGGTTTTGGAAATGCAGGATGTCATTTGCCACACGCTATGTCTTATGCTGTTGCAGGTTTAGTAAAAAATTATAAGCCTGAGGGATGGCCTAAAGACCACCCTATGGTCCCACATGGAATCTCAGTAATTGTTAATTCACCAGCAGCTTTTAGCTTTACATCTGTTGCCTGTCCACAACGCCACCTAAAAGCTGCTGAGGCCCTTGGCGAAGACATCCGTAATATTCCAGAAAATAGAGCTGGCCAAGTACTTGGAGACAAGGTTATAAAATTGATGAAAAAAACAGGACTCCCAAATGGTCTTATGGGAGTTGGTTATTCAGAAGAAGATATTGATGCTCTCACCGAGAATACATTACCTACGCGAAGATTATTAGATATCAGTCCAAGACCGATAGATAAGGAAGACCTTAAAACAATTTTTCGTGACGCAATGTCATATTGGTAAAGAATTCTCCCTTAAATAAAGAAGATAGCATGCCAATATCTAATCTCGGACCAAACGAAAATTTAATCGGAATGCCAGGTTCTCGATATAAGTTAAACACACCCGCACTTATTATTGATCTAAATCTGCTGGAGCAGAATATAGAAACAATGGCCAAATATTGTCGCAAAACCAAATTTAATATTCGACCAGTAGCTAAAATTCATAAATCAGTAGAAATTGCAGTAAGGCAGATAAACGCCGGTGCATTGGGCGTGTCCTGCGCCACACTTAAAGAAGCAGAAATAATGGCAGATAACAATATCCCAGGAATTCTTCTTTTTACTACAGTGGTCACTGATCAAAAAATTAATAGATTAATGGAGGCTAATAAAAAAGTAGAACAGCTTATGGTAGCTGTAGATAGTTTTGATAATGTAGAGGCCTTAGGTGCTGCAGCATGCAAAGTGGGAAAAAAGTTAGGCCTACTAGTAGACTTTGAGGTAGGCGGTAAAAGAACTGGTTTAGCTGATGAGGAGAAAGCAGTCTATCTCGCAAAAAAAATTTATGAAACAGATGGATTAATCTACCAAGGGATCCAAGGTTATAACGGTAAAACTCAAAGAATATTAAACTTAAATGAGAGAAATAAAGCTCAAGACATAGCAATGAAGCCTTTAAAAAGGCTTATAAAGCGACTTACTGATGAAGGTCTAGCCCCTAAAATTATATCTGGTGGAGGCACCGGAACGTTAGATATTGATTCAAAACTAGGTTTATTTACAGAAAGCCAAGCTGGCACTTATGTATTTATGGATGTGAATTATAAGGATTTAGCTCTACATTCAACAAACCCCTTTCCATATAAACCATCACTTTTTGTTCAATCAACAGTCGTAAGTAATGTCCAAAAGGGCTTTGTTATCACTGATGCAGGAATTAAAGAATTTGCCCGTGAAGAGTTCCCACCAGAAATTTCATACGGCGCCCCATCAAATGCAAGCTATGAACTTGTAGGGGATGACTTAGGTCGGGTAAATTTTCATGACCTTAAACAAAATTTACCTCTCGGTGCATTGATTGAGTGTATACCTCCACACTGTTATGCAACTCTTAACCTTTACAATGTTTTTCATTGTGTCCGAGATGATAAACTAGTCGATATTTGGCCAATTTCTTCGGCCAAAAATTGGTAAATTATATGCTAATATAAGAAATGTAACTTTCAAAAGGTCTTATTTATGCAACTAAAAGATGAGTCTATAAAAGCTGCAAATAGTGTTAGCCAAGACAGGCTTTGGAAACGCTTGATGTCTATGGCAAAAATCGGAGCTTTACCAAATGGTGGAGTTAATCGCCAAGCCTTAAGCAATGAAGATATCCAAGCTAGACAGCTAATAGCTGATTGGGCTCAAGAGTTAGGCTTTTTAGTTGAAACAGATGAAATAGCTAACCTTTATATTCGCCTTGTTGGTTCTGATGCTAATACCCCTCCTGTTACAACTGGTAGTCACCTAGATAGCCAACCACGAGGCGGAAAATTTGACGGGGCTTTTGGCGTCATTGGTGGATTTGAAGCACTAGAAGCTATATCTCATGCGGGAATAATTCCAAAAACTTCAATTGATCTTGTTGCATGGACAAATGAAGAAGGAGGTCGTTTTCAGCCCGGAGTAATGGGATCCTCATTATATGCTGGTGATATGGATATTTCAGATCAACTTCATCAAAAAGACGCTGATGGAATAGAACTAAGGGATGCCCTATCAGAAACACTCAAATCAATACCTAATATCAAAATGCGTAATTTTAAGTCACCAATGAAATCATATATTGAGGCTCATATTGAGCAAGGTCCTATTCTTGAAATAAGCAATAATACAATTGGAGTAGTTACAGGTATTCAAGGTGTTTATTGGTATAGTGTAGAAGTCATCGGTCAAGAAGCACATGCTGGGACAACCCCAGAGGCAAACAGACAAGATGCACTTCAATCAGCAATATCAATAATTCATAATTTAAAATCACTAATGAAGGATGAAGCAGATAGAGTAAGGTTTACCGTTGGTAAGTTTGACTGTGAACCCGGCGCACCCAGTACCATACCCGGACGTGTTAACTTTACAATAGACTTTCGTCATCCTGAGCAAGAAGTAATTACGTATATTAGGGAAAATATTGAACCTATTTGTCTGGCAAATGCCGGAAGATGCAAAGTCATAGTAAAGCCCATTATGTCTAGCCCTCCAGTTCATTTTGATAAAAATATAATGAACCTTATAGAAACCTCAGCATCTGAACTCGGACATAATCATATGCTTTTGCCATCAGGCGCAGGTCACGATGCAGGATATATAGCAAAATTGTGCCCTACTGGAATGATATTTGTTCCGTGCAAAGGCGGAGTCAGCCACAACGAAGCAGAGAGCTCTAAACCAGAAGATTTAGCTTCTGGGGTAGAAACACTTGCTGCATGTTTATTAGAAATTGCAAACCAATAATACTGGATATTTTAGCGCCTGAAACAAGTAATACGTTTAATCTGTCCATTAGATAATTAGTAAAAAAGTTTAACACCTACAAACTTTTATAACTACACGCTACCATTTCTCCAACTACCCGAAGATTTACACCTCTTGCAAATACGCTCTCCTGCCCACTGGCTTGGGAAAATTTCCCGACACTTAAGGCACTTTCGTTCCTTTATCTCTGGGGGAGTTTCCTCTTCATAGCCGGCATCACCAGAATCAATGGATTTATCAATATTATCTACCATAGACGTTTGATAATCGAATCGGAGAATAAAATCAACAACTTATAAAATTCTATCCATGACTAATTTCTATAAATGATAAATTAACCACTTATTAACAAAAATAATTTACTTAAAACTTCTAGATTAGAACAAAATTAGTGTAGGCTAGGCTATATGCTAAACTTATTAAAACTATGGCTTTTCCAATGTAAACATGACCTGTTTATCTTAAATAACAGAGTGTTTTAGTTATCAATTGATACGTATATTACAGTTTGGGGAGATAATTTATGGAAATGATAATTAGAAATTACCCCAATGATTGGGTAAAAGAATCAATTATGTATAGAAATGGAATTGGGAATAGATCTTCTGGTTCTTGTCATAAATTAACTGAAAAGGTGCAAGGTAACTATCATTACACTATTGGCCCATATTCTGAACCTGTTTTGAAAATTAACCCTGGAGACCAAGTCATTGTTGAAACAGCTGATGCTTTCGAGGGTAAAATAACATCTGAGTCTGACAAACCTACAGAAAAACTTGAAATGCCATGGCTCAACCCACAGTGCGGACCAATTATTGTGCATGGAGCAGAAAAAGGTGACACATTAGCTGTTCATATAGAAAAAATGGTTCCTAGAGGGGAACAACCTCGGGGGACATGCTGTATGATTCCAGAGTTTGGCGCTTTAACTGGAACCAACTATACTGCGACACTAAACGATCCATTACCTGAAAAAGTAAGAAAAATTAACTTAGATGAAAAAAACGTCTATTGGTCGGATCGGGTAACCCTTCCATACAAACCTCACATTGGAACTTTGTCCTGCTCACCAGAAATTGATAGCATTAATTCTCTTACACCTGACAGTCATGGAGGCAATATGGATTTGCCAGATATGGGACCAGGAACCATTACTTATCTTCCAGTTCGTTCAGCTGGTGCTAGGTTATTCATTGGCGATGCACATGCCTGTCAGGGTGATGGCGAAGTCTGTGGCGTTGCAGTGGAATATGCTACTACAACTACAATAAGTGTTGACCTCATAAAAGGCTGGACAATTGAATGGCCAAGACTTGAAGCAGATGATTTTATAATGGCAATTGGGAGCACAAGACCTCTTGAAGATGCAACTCGCATTGCATATCGAGAGCTAATTCGGTGGATGGTTGCAGACTACGGATTTGACCAATGGGACGCATACATGATGTTGAGCCAGTGCGGTAAAGTTAGGCTTGGGAATTTTGTAGACCCAAAATATACAGTTGGAGCTGCTATCTCAAAAGAATATCTAACAACCTAATACACAGACTAAATTCAACATTTATTTTTAGGTTATCTATTAACAAGATGGTCAACCAGATTCTTGCTAACATTTCTAATTTGGGTTTCAACCGAATGGTCAATACAATACCCATGTTTATCAAATACCTTACGAACATTTCCTATGGAAGTTAATTCCTCTAAAGGTAATGCCCCTATGTGACTCAGAGTAATACTAAGATGTTCAAGAGCTTTTTTTGCACCAGCTTGACCTGCCGCACAGCCAAGCAATGCTACTGGTTTATCTTTTATGGCAGAAGGAAAGCCAAGATTTTCTATTATTAACTTTGTCATTGCTGCAAAACTACCATGGTATTCTGGTGTAGCAAAAATCAAACCATCTGCTGCTGAAACCATGTTTTGGACCACCCTAGCATCACTTTTATCAACACCAGTATCCGGGAAACCTAAATTAATATGACTTGGTCTTAAAACTTCTACTGAACTTATTTCAGGAAAATTATCAGATAGCATTTCATCAATAATCAGATTTAATGCAAAACCAGTATAGCTACCAGGTCTTGACGTACCTAATATTGCACACACTTGGAAACACTCATTCATAATTCCACACCAAATCTTTTAATTTAGATGACCTAAGATAGCTAAACAGCTCTTATTTTACTCTCTTAACCACTTAATAAATAGTTTAAAAAAAATAGTGATATATAGTGTTATTTTGGTAAAAATTAGTATTTCTGTTCCAAGTTTTTATAATAAAGCGTAAAAAAATAGGTAAAACATAAATATATTGAGATTTTCTTTAACAAAAATTTATTTAATTAAAACAATATCTTATGAAATTTTTAAGCCTCAACAAGCACTCTAAATTAAATTAGAGTAATAAGCATGATTGCCAGTAGAGCAGATGCGCTTTAACATAAAGATACTTAGTGAACTTCATAGCAAACTTTAATATTTGTTAATTGCTATGTTACAAACTAGGATATCTGACCTGTTATACTGTTATAGTACTACAGGAAGGAGTTTTTTTCTGACTATTAGAGAGTAAAAATAAAATGGCCACAGGTACTGTTAAGTGGTTCAATGCCACTAAGGGTTACGGCTTCGTCACACCAGACGAAGGCGACAAAGACGCGTTTATTCATATTTCTGCAGTTCAGGCTGCTGGGCTAGATGGTCTTTTAGAAGGACAGCGCGTTTCATATGATTTACAACCAGGTCGTAATGGCAAAGAAGCGGCGGAAAATCTTTCACTAATTGATTGATTAAATCTTGAAATAGGGAATTATTTCTATTTCATAATCTGCATTTCTAACTGTCAAATACGGTTATTAGGTAAGAATAAAATATAAAGCTCTGATAAATTTTTCGAAAAGACTGAAAGTATATTCAGGGTAAAATAAACAACAGACGCTGGTAGCTCGGGACTGCCTAGGCTATCAGTGTTTGTTCTTACCTTTTAAGTAGATGAAATTTTAGCAACTCCAATGAAAGCTAAATTGTTTAACTACCGGTTTCATCAACTGGTGCATTAACACGTGCTTTAAGCATCTCTAAAAATCCATCAAACCCCTTACGATTTATCACTGATGCAAATTCAACACGATGAGTGTGCAACATTGAAATACCCTCTACATTAACATCAACTACTTTATAACTATTGGAAATTTTTCTCACTCTGTAATCTACTCCAATAGGTGCTCCTCCGGAAGGTCGCTTGATTTGAGTACGTACAATAGTATCTGGAGTTTCTTGTTCTTTTATAACCTGAACTACTTCAAATATTTCACCATTATAAGAATTAAAACGAGCAGCATAAACACGAGTAATAAAGTCTACAAAGATTGCTTTGTAATCTCTACGTTGTTGCTCATTTGCAGACCTCCAATAACGTCCAACTACAAAGCGACTTATAGTTGGCATATGAAAACCATCAACTAGTAATTTTCTAAACGCTGCTTCTCTTTTAGAAAACTCTACATTTCCTTTATCACTGAGAACATTAACAGCTCTTTGTCCGAGTACTTCAATAAATTTACCAGGGCTATTCCCATCAGCATTTGCTGAAGCTGTTACACTTGTAGATATTAAGAGAGCAAGTAAAAAAACTAAAATTAAACATTGGATTTGACGGCTCAAATAGTTTGGCCAAGTGTTAAAGAGTAACATAGTCAAATTATTATCATTTCTTAATTTGTGCATTAAAATCTCTTATGATATTGGACAAAAATCAATTAGCAACTTCACTACTTGCATGCTGCTCTGACTCGCCAGCTGTTTGGGGCAACTTTTGATTTTCATCTATAGTGATAGTAGGTATGGGTATCATTCTTGGCAAACTACTATTAGAAATTTCTGCGTTGCGATACTGCCTATACGCTTCTCGCATTGCCGCGTAAAAATCTACTGAGGTCTTTTCAAGGGTATCTAGTTCATCTGCAAAAGCAGCCCTTTGATCAATTGCATTACCAATAAAACGGATAGTACTTTGGTCATTAGTTAAAACATAACCCATTGGATCTATAAAGAAGTCAGTAACTAGACCAAGACCATCACGAGGGTTTGAGGGACCGAATAAAGGTAAAACAACGTATGGTCCTTCACCCATTCCCCAAACCGCTGCTGTTTGACCAAAATCTTCTGGTGCATACTCAATTCCCCATTCTTCAGCAACATCGAAAAGACCAACAATACCAATTGTAGAATTAATAGCGAAACGCATAAATGTAGCACCAGCTCTATCTGTTTCACCCTGCAACACATTGTTTACAAAGTTTACAGGTTCACCAAGGTTATCAAGAGCTTCTGTAACTCTATCCCTCCCCCACTGAGGAATTAGAGTGTAAATACCCACTATTGGTTTAAAAATCGCTTTATCTACACCTGTGTTAAAAGCAAAAACTTTTCGATTAATTTCTTCATACGGATCATTAATTTCGTATGGAATGTCTGTACTTTGTTTCTCTGAATTTATAGAAACTTTGTCAGCCGTAGACGCGCAAGCTCCGAGTGCTGATATTGCAATTACGCAAAAAATAGGGATAGCCATTCTAGGGACACCAATGCGTCCTATATTTAAAATTTTTAGAGCTTTACTCACTAGCGTCTCCTGGCGAATATACACTATGGCATTACCTCTTATACTTCTTCACTAGCTTGAAGATATTAAGCTTAAGAATCGGTATCAATAATTCATTAAAACTTAGGCGAAGCATTTAAAGCAGGCAAGACCCTAAATGTATGCCAATATATATATGGAACGGTTATCATATTGGGAGCAAACAGACCAGCTTACGAGACTTTAGAACCTGTTATATATTACTAGACATGTTGCATATTAGGAACACTTTTGCAAAGTCGGCATATTTATTTAAAGGATTACTAATTCTAACTAAAATAATTCACCTATTCTCTTCGACTCGGAGGGATCGCTAAAATATTTTGTTAATATATCGAATTTATAACTAAAACTATTTCAATAATTATTTACTGGAGCCAAAACCTCCCCCACCAGGGGTTAGAATAGTAAATATATCATCTTTGAACATTTCTACTTGATCAGCCCCACCCAGTTCTTGAATATTTCCATTAATGCGCTCTACAAAGCATTTACCAACACTACCAGGTTCACCTCCTGCTAAACCAAAAGGCTGAACTATTCTATGACCAGAAAGTATTGCAGCTACCATCGGTTCTAAAAAACGTATCTTCCTTTCGGTTCCATCACCACCTCTATACATTCCATGACCACCTGAACCACGCCTTATTGCAAAAGACTCAACTCTAACTGGAAAACGCCATTCTAATATTTCTGGATCTGTAAGACGAGAGTTAGTCATATGTGTTTGAACAGCATCAGTACCATCAAAATCTGGTCCTGCACCCGACCCCCCACAAACTGTCTCATAATATTGTATATTTTTATTTCCAAAAGTGAAATTGTTCATAGTTCCTTGTGATGCAGCGAGTATGCCTAAAGCTCCGTATATAGCATCAGTAATATGTGAAGAGGTTTCAACGTTACCTGCTACAACAGCTGCAGGGTATTGTGGGTTTAGCATGCAGCCTTCAGGAACAATGATTTTAATAGGCTTTAAACAACCCTCATTCATTGGAATGACATCATTTACCAGGGTTCTAAAAACGTATAATACGCTTGCCCTACAAACTGCTATAGGGGCATTAAAATTGTTATTTTTCTGTAAACTAGTCCCGGTAAAATCAACAACTGCATTACGAGCTAAATTATCAATTTTTATTGAAACACAAATTTCACTACCGTCATCAAGGTGGTAATTAAATTCCCCATCTACTAAGTTTCTAATAGCTAGTCTAACAGATTCCTCAGCATTGTTTTGTACATGCTGCATATATGCATGGACAGTTTCGAGACCAAAATGTTTGGTCATTTTTTTTAATTCATTTGCACCACGCTCATTTGCGGCAATTTTTGCCATAATATCAGCAATATTTTGATCTGGATTTCTGGCTGGGTATTTACTCTTTGACAAAATGGTACGTAACTCCATTTCGCAAAACTTTCCTTCTGAAACCACCTTAAAACCATCAATTAGTATCCCCTCCTCGTGGACAGATTTTGAAAATGGAGGCATTGATCCTGGAGTAATACCACCAATATCAGCATGGTGACCACGTGAAGCAACGAAGAATAAAATTTCTGATCCTGAATCATTAAAAATAGGGGTAACAACTGTCACATCTGGTAAATGCGTACCTCCATTATACGGTGCATTAAGGGCATAAACGTCTCCAAGTTTAAAAGTTTTTCCAAATGTATTAATAACGGTTCTCACTGAGTCACCCATAGAGCCAAGATGGACTGGCATATGTGGTGCATTGGCAACTAACCCCCCCTTTCCATCAAAAACAGCGCAGCTAAAGTCAAGGCGCTCCTTGATGTTTACTGAATGAGCAGTATTTTCAAGAGTGGAGCCCATTTGTTCAGCAATTGACATAAAAAGGTTGTTAAAGACTTCTAACATCACCGGGTTAGCACTTGTTCCTATAAGTTCTCTTTCAGCACGTGGATATTTTCGGCTTATTACTAAGCATGCGCTTTTAGTAACATTTGCAGACCATGATGACTCAACTATTGTAGTGGCTCCTGGTTGTATAATGACAGCAGGTCCATTAACAACATCACCAACTTCAAGTGTGTCTCGCTGAAAAACAGGCGTATCTTCTAACTCATTTTCTGTCCAGGCAGGCAAATAATCAATTGGATCTGGTAAACTTTTGATAGGCCTCTGCCTTACAAAGTTTTGCTCATAGTTTGTTTCATTGATCCCAACGACTTCAACAATTGCAACGGCAATTACCATTTCACGGTTAGAATGTATAAACCCAAAACGTTTTTTATGTTGTGATTGAAAAGCCTTTATTATTGAGGCAATAGAACCGTATGGAACCGTTAGAGCTGTATCAGTCCCCAAATAGCGAATTTGCAAACTCTCTTCGACCCGAATGTTATTTTCGTTTACACCTTGTTTTTTGAGCTCTAATTTACTTTTTTCAGTTAAATTTTTTAGTTTTACTGAAACAGAATTTATTGTCTTATTATTGATTTTTAGCTCAATTGACTCTTGTCTTACATCTCTAATTTCAGCTAAGCCAATTCCGTAGGCAGATAAAACGCCTGAATATGGATGAATTAAAATTTGATCAATAGATAATGCATCTGCAACAAGACATGCATGCTGACCACCGGCTGCTCCAAAACAAGCGATTGCATATTCTGATAAATCGTAACCTCTTTGTATTGAAATTTTTTTGATGGCATTCGCCATATTTTGAACAGCTACTTTTAGAAAACCTTCTGCAATAAATTTAGGATCTACACGGTTTCCTGTCGCAAGTTCTATTTCATCAGCCATAGTCTGAAATTTTTTTCTAACAATTACTTCGTCAATAGACTGAGATCCAGTTTCACCAAAAACCTTAGGGAAATGTTTTCCAGATATCTTTCCTAGCATTACATTGCAATCGGTAACCGTGAGGGGACCTCCGCGCCGATAACAGGCAGGACCTGGGTTTGCTCCAGCAGAGTCTGGACCAACTCGATACCTAGCTCCATCAAAATGCAAAATAGACCCTCCTCCAGCAGCTACAGTATGTATGTGCATCATAGGAGCACGAAGTCTTATTCCAGCTACTTCAGTATCAAATTGACGCTCATATGAACCATCAAAGCGAGAAACATCTGTAGAGGTTCCTCCCATGTCAAAGCCAATTACTTTATTGAAACCTGCAAGGGTAGATGTTTTGGCAGCACCGACAACACCAGCTGCAGGCCCCGAAAGAATCGCATCTTTACCACGAAAAGCCTGGGCTCCAACCAACCCTCCAGATG
>MDSW01003373.1_pt1 | contig 25488 bp, 14 predicted proteins | sample 811171 | NCBI WGS metagenome assembly MDSW01 (sample SAMN05326641, study PRJNA326480) | marine metagenome | isolation source: seawater | place: Atlantic Ocean: North West | collected 2012 | reverse complement strand
GAGAGAGAGAGAGAGCACGCGCGCGCGCGCGCGTGATGATAAAACCCACCCTAAACGTCGTGCGATGTCGACGTCACCGCGCGAGCTTGTTCGCCACGGCGGCGATCCACGCGCGCTGCTTCTTCGAGAAGGCTCTGGGTTTGTCCGAGAGGAGTACGAGCCTCGCCTCTCCGCGCGCGTCGCCGCGCGCCGACGGCTGCACCAACACCGACTCCGCGCCCTGCGGCAGGAACCCCCACGCGTTCGCCCCCGCGCGGTCCACCGCGCCGCGGTCGCGGAGGTACACCGCGCCGCTTTCCTCCGCGAGGCTTTCGTTTCCGGGGTCGCCGCTTCGCACGAGCGCGGCGCCGACGGATTTCGTGAGCTGCTCGAGGACGGCTTCGGCGGCGCCCGGGGGCGCCGCGCCGGTGGTCGGAAGGCGCACGCTCCCCCGCGCGCACGTCACGCCCTCGCCCTCCCTCCACACCACCGCCGCCGACGCGTTCGTCTGCGTCAGGAGCGCGTACGTCGCCCACGCGACGTCCGCCTTGACCGCGTCGGATTGCCCCGGGGCGATGGCGAACACCTGCTCGCCGCCGGCGACGTCGCCGGCGCCGCCCGCGACGACGCGATTCTCGTCGAGGCGCCGACCGAGCGCGGGCGCGTACGCGCACGCCGCGGCGAGGAAGGCGCCCAGGAGCTCGGTCCGGGCCTGCGCGTCGGAGGGGGTCGGGCTCGCGAGGTGGTTCGCCACCAGCAGAGACGCGCCGACGAGGCCGACGACGCGCGGGATGTCCTCGTCGTCGAACCCGGGGATGCCGAGGGTGAACCTGAAGACGGCGAAATCGTCGTCGTCGGACGCCGCCGCGCGCGGCGCGGCGGGCGCGCGGGAGGAGCGCCGAGGACGCGCGACCGCGGCGCGGCGAGGGCCGGACGCGGCGGCGCGTCCGGGACGCGCCGCGGAGGCGACGCGCGAGGGCGCGCGAGTCGCCGCGCGCATCGGGAAGTGTGACGTGGCTGGTGAACTGCGGCACACTCATCACTCGTCTAAAAAGCATATGCCGCGCAGCACGCGCGGAATCGCGCGCGCGCCCGCCGAGTCCCCCAGCTCGTCGCCTCGCGCCGCCTCGTCAGACCCTCGCGCGCCCGGCGATGCGTCTCGGCGCGACCCCCGCGGGGGTCGTCGCCGCGGTGGCGGTCGCCGCGGCGGCGCTCCTCGCCGCGCGCGCGCCGTCCACCTCCCTCGTCCTCGGCCCGTCCCGCGGTGGGCACCCCCCGGGGCGTTCTCGCGCCTCCGCGGACGAGTTCCCCCTCCCGACGTCCTGCGCGCACGCGCTCGCGAAGGGCCGCCGCCGCCGCCAGGAGGACCGCGCCTCCTGCGCGGTCCTGCGCGGGAACTGCCCCGGCGGCGGCGAGCTCCGCCTGGCGGCGGTGTTCGACGGCCACGACGGCGACGAGGCGGCCGACCTCGCCTCCCGCACCCTCCACGAGCTCGTCTCCGCCTCGCTGCTGACGCGGACGCCCCCGGGCGGCGACGCGTGCGCGCTCGACGACGACACCGCGCAGGCCGCGATGCGCGAGGCGATCGCGCGCCTCGACGCCGCGGTCCTCGCCTCGGGCGCCCCCGGCGGGACGACGCTCGTCGCCGCGCTCGTCCGCGGCGACCGCGCCTGGATCGCGCACGTCGGGGACTCACGCGCGGTGTCTTGCGCGCGCGCCCCCTCCTCGTCTCGACGCCCGCTCGCGTCTCCCGCTCGCGTCTCCCCCGCGACGACCCCGGGCGCGTCGGACCCGCGGGCGACGTCAGACCCGCGGCCTCGCCCGCCCACGCACGCGGGCGTCCTCCTCACCCGCGACCACTCCCCCGCGGACCCGGCCGAGCGCCGGCGCGTCGAGGCGGCGGGCGGGTTCGTCGCGAGAGACGGGTCGCGCGCGCGCGTCCAGGGCGAGCTCGCCGTCTCCCGCGCCGTCGGCGACGCGGCGCTGCGTCGCTTCGGCGTCACCGCCGACCCCGTCGTGACGCGCGCGGTGGTCCTCGCCGGCGGCGGCCCCGAGGACGGCGACGCGGACGGCGGGCTGATCCTCATCACGGACGGCGTCTCGGAGGTGCTCTCCGAGGACGAGGCGTGCTCGCTCGCGTTCGGCGACGCGACGGACCGCGAGGACGAGCGGTGGACGCGGCGCGACTTCGAGCGGTGGCGCGGCGGCCGGACGCTCGGGAAGGACGCCGCGCGCGGCGCGGTCATCCCCCTCGGCCCCGCGAGAGAGAGCTCCGTCGACGACTCGGGAGACGAGCTGCGTCAACCACTCGGCCGCGCTCGAGGCGGGTTCGAGTCCGCGGAGGCGTGGCGCACGCCGACGGAAACCGGCGCGCACGCGTCGCTTCGCGCGGGCGTCGCGTCGGCGACGCGCGCCGCGCTGGACGTCGGCGCCCTCGATAACCTCGCGGTCCTCGCGATGACGACGAAGACGCTCGTCCCGCCGCTCGTCGCGTCGGTCGCGTTCGCATCGGGGGGGTTGTTCGCGACCGCTCGGGAGGGCGGCGCTCGGTCGTCGCTGGACGTCGCTCGCGTTCTGCCTTCGGTTCCGCCTACGTCGCCGCCGCCGACGCGGCGCCCCGGCGAGCGCCTCGCGGCGTCTTCCGAGGCCGGGGCGCTCGCGTTCGCGCTCGAGGCGGTGGTTCCGCGCGCGCCCGGGCGCGCCGTCGCGGAGGCGCGGGACCTCGGGTTCGAGGTCCGGGGCGAGCGCAGGCTCAGGGCGCTGAGGCGTCGCGCCGAGCTCGGCGACGGCCGCGACGATCCGGATGCGACCGCGAGGAGTCGCCGAGCGCCGGGCGCCGCGAGCCGAACGTCGGAGGCTTCGGGGTGGGCGGAACTCGACGGCCTCGCGTCGGGGTGGTTCGATCGGTTCGTCGGAGGCGGGGTGGGGGACGGCGGCGGGTACGATCGCGCGTACCGCGCGTCGTTCGCGCCTCAGCGCGCGATCGCGCCGGGCGGCGGGGACGGAGACGCGGCGGTGGGATGGGTCGGCGGCGGCGGCGGCGGCGAAGGGTCGGACTGGGCGCGAGGAAACGACGCGCCGTCGCTCGCGACGTCGCTCGCGCGGACGGCGTTTCTCGACGCCGTCGGCGCGACGCCGCTCGACGCCGCGCCGGACGAACCCGCGGTCGACGGGGACGAGCGGCGGGGCGGCGGCGGATTCGTGCCCACGGCCTCGGGGCCGTTCGCGCGGGGGCACTTCGGGGAGGTGTGGCGCGCTTCCCGGGAGGGCGACGGCGAGGCGGAGGACGGGGCGGCTTCCGCGCGGTTCGTCCTGAAACGCATCCTCGTCGAGCGAGGGGAGGGGCCGCGGCTGAGCGGTCGCCGCGAGGCGTACTTCGGCGAGAAGCTCAGGGGCGCGGACCGAATCGTTCGGTACGAGACCTCGTTCGAGACCACCGAGCGCGGCGGCGAGGACGACGCGGACGCCGAGACGGAGCTTTGGTTGGTTTTCCGCGACGAGGGCGCGAGCCTCGCGTCGCTCATGTACGACGGCGGCGGCGACGCGACGAGCGGCGGCGACGACGACGCGGGCGGCGGCGGTTTGCGGATCGTTCGGCCGAGCGAGTGGTGGGTGACGTCGCGCACGACGCGTCGCGGCCGGTCGAAGCTTCGGGCGCTGCTTCGGGACGCGATCGCGGGCGTGGCGAACGCGCACGCCTCGGGCGTCGCGCACCGCGACGTCAAGCCGAGCAACCTTCTCGTGTCGGACGAGGGTTTCGGGGCGTCGTCGGACGACGCGGGGACGGCGCTTCGGCTCGCCGATTTCGGCTCGGCGGTGGACGCGCGAACGATCGAGACGATGTACGGCGAGGAGGGGCCCACCGCGGCGCAGCAAACGCCGGAGTACGCCCCGCCGGAGAGCGCGTTCGAGGGCGTCGTCGACCGCCTGAACGCGTTCGGCCTCGCGAGCCGCGCGCGGGAACGGAGGAGAGACGACGCGGAATCCGTCTTACGTGAAGGAGACGCGGCGCGCGCGACGGACGCCGCGTCGCGGCTCGAGGGGTTCATGGCGTACGACGCGTGGTCGATCGGGGTCACCGCGCTGGAGCTCCTGTGCCTCGGCACGCCCGACGCGTTCGCGTCCGCGGGCGGGCGCCAGCGCGCGGGCATCGAGCGCAGGCTCCGCGGCGCGAGCGAGGAGACGCGCGAGCTCGCGGCGAAGCTTCGAAACTTTCTCGAGCTCTGCGTCTTCCCCCCGGAGTCGGACGTCGCCGCGCTTCTCGCGAGCGAGTGCGGCGACGACCGACTCGCCGCGAGGCTCGCGGCCCGCGACCCGCTCGGGCTCGGCATCGCCTCGAAGTGGGCTCTGAAGCTCGTGCGAAGGCTCCTGGCGTGGCGCCCGGAGGACAGACCGAGCGCGGCGGAGGCGCTCTCGCACGCCTTCTTCAGGGGGGGCGACGACGACGACGACGGCGTCGGGTACGCGTGCGAGAAAACCGGCGAGGAGTTTGAGTTCGCGCGCGAGTGCGAGGCGCGCTGCGAGGGAAGCGCGTGCGCGTGAAGACGCGCGAGGAGGGTGCCGGCACGCGAAGTGACAAGTAGTATTACACGCGCCCTCGAGGGTGTGTTCACCGTCCCGAGGGCGCCAAAGAATGTGTACGAGAGTACGTACCCTCTTCCCCGCCTCGCCCCCCCCCCCTCCCTTGGCTCACCGCCCACCCGTTTTCAGCACGGTTTCACGAACACGACTGTGACGTACTTACTCCGGTACCTGTGGGTGGTTCCCATGACGTGCATCCCCTCGAGCGTTTTGCTCTTGTCGTTGTACATGTGGTTCAGCACGACGTGCTGCGGCCTCGGGAGGAGGTTGGGCGCGTCGGGAATCTGCGGCATGTTCAGGAGCGTCAGGTTCAGGTGCGGCGGGCACGCCGGCGGCTCCTTCGCGAAGTCGTCCGCGGTGAACAGCGCGCAGTTGTAGCTCTCCGGGGGCGAGCTCGGGGCGAGGAACGAGTCGAGCGAGTCGAGGATCTCCGGGACGTATTCCTGCACCTCGAGGACGTTGTTCACGTTGCCCATCTCGTCGTACATGGCGGGCTGGTCCGGGGCGTACTTCCACTCCCCGTCCACGATGAACTTGTACTGGTACACGCCCGGGGGGAGCATCTTGACGATCGCGAACTCGCGGTTGCCGCTGCGGTGCAACGCCTGGCGCGACTGCCAGTTGTCGAAGCTGCCCTCCACCTCGACGACGGACCCGCCCTGGGTCCAGTTTATCGCCACGGGGACCAGGGTCGGGGGATCCGGCCACGCCGCCAGGTCCGGGGCGACGCCGAAGTGGCCCGCGGACTGAATCGCGGTGGGCGCGGAGGGAACCATGGATATCTGCGGCCTGCGGAGGGGGGCGACGAGGGGCGACGATGGGGGACGAGGGGGTCAGCGTCGGTGCGGGGGGACGCGCGAGAAAACGGCGCGAAAAGAACGCGCCGGGCGCCCGGACGAGAATTTTGGACGCGCGGCGAGCGAGGGTCGCGCGGACGCGTTCCCGAGGCGCGGCGTGCACCCCGGGCGCCGCCGTCCCGCGCGCGCGAGCGCGCGCGCGCGACGACGAGCCCTCGCGCTCGAACGCACCCGTACGTCAGCGGCGCCATGGGCGCGCCGCCGTCCACGGGGGCGCCCGCGACCGCGGCGTCTCGCCCGTCGCTAGGGTTGCCTTCGCCTCCGGGCCCCACCGCGGCCGTCGCCATCCGGCGCGCCTGCTGGTTCCCCATCGCGCGCGCGAGCACCGGCGCGAGGAGGCGTCCGTCGTCCGCGAGCGCGAGATCGGAGGAGGAGGCCGCGCGGGTCGGGCTGCGCGCGAGCCACTGAGAGAGGGGGCGTGCAAAAAGCTGCGACGCGGCGAGATCCGAGTCACCCCCGGGCGCTGCGACTGGCCGACGCGGGTCTGACTCGGCCGTCTCCTCCCGCGATCTGAGATGCCTCCTCGGGCGCGCGGAACGCCGCGCACGTGATGATGACGCGCGGGATCGATCGACGGGCGCGAATGATACCGGTATGGGACCAAATTCGATCGGCACGACTCGATCGGCGCGTTTCATTTTCACCCCGCGCTACGCCCCTCCCCCCCCTTTCAACGCCGCGGCCTCCCTCTCGACGAGCACCTCGATCGCTCGCGACGCGCCGACGACGCGCCCGGTGCCCGTCTCCCGGCACACCGCCGTCGGCAGCGCGCGCGCGCCCGGGAGCAGCGGCACGCACGTCACCTCCGCGACCACCGCGCCCCCCGGCGGAATCACCCCGAGCGGGATCGACCGCGCCCCGTCCACCGCCATCCCGATCGCGCCCGCCGCCGCGTCGCGCCCGCCGCCTCGCCCCCGCGCGTGGTCCCCGCTCGAGAGAGAAAGCGATCGCCGCGGGTCCCCGAGGTCGAAGTCGTCCGTCGCGACGAGCTCGAGCGCGTTCGTCGGCGCCGCGGTTCGGTTCCGCGCCTCGAACCGAAGCGTCAGGGGCGTCGCCAGCGTCGCTCGGAGCTCCGGCGCGTCCGGCGCGAGGCGCACCTCCACCTCCGACTCGGCGCGGTTCGGCCCCGCGATCTGCTGCGTCTGCAGCCTCCCCGTCTCCCCGCCGGGGCCCCGCCACCGAATCTCCAGCTTCCCGAGCGCCTCCCCCGCCGCCCCGGGTTCGTTCGCGTCCTTCCTGAGCTCAAACAGGAAGTGCGCGGACCCGCCCTCGGGCGCGAGCTCGCGCTGAGCGAGCGCGCCGACGGCGGAGGGGAGGCCGACGCCGGCGGCGCCCGGGTCGAGCGACGCGTCGCCGAGGACGCCGCCGCGGTTCGACGTCGTCGGCGGGTCCACGCGTTCGCAGACGAGGCCCGGGACGGCGTCGAACCTGGCCTCCGACAGGAACAGAGGGTGCTTCGTCGCGTTCTCCACGCACGCCTCCAGGAGCGTGCGGTTCGGGGCGCCGGCGCGGACCTTCGTTCGCACGGCCAACGGGTTGCCCGCGGAGAATTTGAAGTACTGCGGCGCGAACCGGCGCTCGCCCCCGCCGAGCCCGGGCTCGCCGCCGTCGGTGTACACCGCGGAGCACACGAGCGTGTGCGCGCCGAGCTCCTTCAGATCGTGCTCGACGACGAAGTCGCGCGACTCCCCGGGCTGGAGCCGCGCGATGGGTCGGGCGGTGTCGTCGCGAAGGACGACGCGCTGGCGCTCGGTGTGGAGCTCGCACTTGATCCCGACGTCGCGCGCGGTGGCGCGCGAGTGGTTGCCCACGGAGACGTAACAGCTGAGCGTCTCGCCGAGGTAGATCTCCCCGAACGCCTGCGGGAGGAGGAGCATCGGCGTCACCCCGCTCGCGTCGGAGGCGCGGCGGAGGTCCAGGCGGCGCTCGAACGCCGCGGGGGCGGTCGCGGCCGACCCGGGCGCGGACGCGGCGGACGCGGGCGCGCCGAGGTCCTCGGGCGCGAAACGAAGCGCGGAGGGATCCACGTCGAGCGTCGGGCGCGCGAGACGCATGACGCGGAACTGAAGGAGGTGGGGGCCGGACGCGCCGGAGACGCCGCCGGGAGGCGCCCCGGCCGCGGACGCCATCGTGGACCGTCGAGGGCGCACGGCGACTGACCCGAAGCGAGGGGCGATCGAGGACCAAGGACAGGAATCATTTCCGCCGGGTTCGTGAAATTCATGGGAGCTGCCGCGCGCGCGGCGGGGGGTTTCGGAGTGCTGAACGGGCTCGAATCGTCGCGTCTATGCCTCGTCAGATCCGGCTCGCACCATGTCGGCCACGTACACGCGCTCGGAGGTGGCGCAGCACGCCACCCCCGATTCCAACTGGATCATCGTGGATGATAAGGTGTACGACGTGACGAAGTTCGCGATGTTCCACCCCGGGGGCCGGGCGTTCATCGACAAGGTCGCGGGCTCCGACGCGACGAAGCAATTTTACGCTTTTCACCGTCAGGACGTGCTGCGCGCGCACGGCTCGAAGTACTTGATCGGCACCCTCGCGGACGCGCCGTCCAAGCGCGACGCGACCGTCGCGCTCGCCCCCGGCGAGCTCAGCGCGGTGCCGTACGCCGAGAGCGGCGCGTTTCAGGGTCTCCCCAGCCCGTACTACGACGACTCGCATCGGCGGTTCCGCCGCGACCTTCGCCACTTCTTCGACGAGAAGGTCGTTCCCGACGCCGTCGCGAACGACGCCGCCGGGAAGCCCCCGCCCCTCGATCTGTGGCGCGAGATGGGGACGCGGGGCATGCTCGCCTCGCGCGTGCAGCCCGGGCCGTGGCTCCGGGACATCGTGGACAACTGCGGGGTGACGCTTCCCGGCGGGATCTCGCCCGAGGAGTTTGACAGTTTCCACGAGCTCATCGCGCACGAGGAGTTTTGCCGCCTCGGCGTCCCCGGGTACTGCGACGGCTTAGGCGCGGGGTTCGTCATCGGCCTCCCCCCGATCCTCCAGTTCGCCTCGCCCGACGTTTCGCGACGCGTCGGGCGTGAGATTTTGTGCGGCGAGAAGCGCGTCGCGCTCGCCATCTCCGGCCCCGAGGCCGGGAGCGACGTCGCCGGGTTGGACTGCGTCGCGAGGAGGACGCCGTGCGGGCGCTTCTTCGTCGTCGACGGGGTGAAAAAATGGATCACGAACGGAACGTTCGCGGACTACTTCGTCACGGCCGTGCGCACCGGGGGCGAGGGCGTCGGCGGGGTGAGCCTGTTGCTGATCGAGCGCGGGGAGGGGCTCGAGACGCGCCCGATCAAGACGAGCTACTCGGCGAGCGCGGGCACGGCGTACGTCACGTACGAGTCGGTGAAGGTCCCGGTGGAAAATCTGCTCGGGCGGGAAAACCAGGGGTTCAGGTGCATCATGCACAACTTCAACCACGAGCGATGGTACATCGTCGCCGGCGCGAACCGCGCGTCGCGCCTGGTCGTGGAGGAGTGCTTCAAGTGGGCGCACCAGCGCGAGGTGTTCGGGAAGCCGCTCGTCGAGCAGCCGGTGATTCGCGCGAAGCTCGCGAGGATCGCGAGCCTCGTCGAGGGCGTGCACGCGTGGCTCGAGGCGGTGACGCACCAGATGCGGTCGATGTCGCACGAGGAACAGGCGGCGAAGCTCGCGGGGCCGATCGCGCTGCTGAAGCACCTCTGCACGCGGTGCGCGGGGGAGGTGATGGACGAGGCGTGCCAGATTTTCGGCGGGAGGGCCATCACCGCGACGGGGATGGGGCAAATCGTGGAGCGGTTCCAGAGGAGCGCCAAGTTCGCCGCCATCCTCGGCGGGTCGGAGGAGATCATGGCGGACCTGGGCGTGCGGCAGGCCATGCGCGCGATGCCGAACGCGAGGCTCTGACGCCGAGGCCCCGGCGGTCTAGGCCTCGACGGTCTAGGCTTTGACGATCGAGGATCCGAGATGCTTTCGACGACCGACGATTTCGAGTACTACGAGTAATACTACACGAGCGCGGCGCGAGCGCGCCCTCGCGCAAAGAATGATTCCCCCGATTCGCTCCTCACATCCAGTACCCGTACGACATGAGCGTCCAGTTGCGCTGCGGGTTGTTTTCCGTGACGTTGGGGAACCTGTAGAAGCACCCCTCCGGTGTGAGGTTGATCTCCATGCCCCTCGCCGTGTCCTTCATGTGCAGGTTCGGCCGCGGCGGGTTGATGTCTCGCTGCGTCACCGTCCATCGGCTCACCACGTACGACGCCTTCACCGTCCTCAGCGTCACCGTGGGCCCCTTCCCCTCCTTCTTCTCCGCCTCGCTCGCCGGCCTCGTCTCCGCGGCGCCCCTGTGCTTCCACTCCTCCCACACCTCCCCCCACTTCTCGAACTTGTGCATCTGGAAGTGCCCGTCCTTGTGCACCCACAGCTTCGGCACGGAGTTGGCCGGCTGGCGCGCGGTGATCTCCCCGTACCTCGCGCGCGTCGACAGCCACATCTTATCGTAATCGACCCCCGCGAAGTCCTGGTAGTTCTCGATGCTCCGCACCTTCCCGAGCCCGAACTTCCCGAGCGCGTCGCTTCCGTTCGGTCCCCCGCGCGTGTCGATGATGTCGCTCAGGCGCTTGATGCTGGAGATGGTCATGTTGTGGAAGATTCCCGGGTGGTCGTCCCAGTGCTTGGTCTGGTTCTTGCGCTCGTACCGGTGGAACGCGACGTGCAGCGAGGGGTAATACAGGTCCCACCCGTTCGTCCACGACCGCAGGCCGAGCGAGTCTTCCTCGCCGTCGAAGTACATCTCCGGGTCGTACGGCACTTCCTCGAGCCAGGCGCTTCGCACGAAGACGAAGTGCGCGGAGAAGAACGCGGTGATCTGCGGCTTCCCGGCGCTGGCTTTCATGATGTGCGACTCCACGGGCGCGGGTAGGTACTGGATCTTCTTCGGCGTCAGGCCGCTGAACGGCTTCATCCAGTGCCCCGCGGTCATCCGCCACGGGAGCTCGCGGACGAGCTTGTCCGTGTCCGTGCTGTTCTCGGGGTAGTTGTGCACGTACGAGGTGAGGATCGGCTTGGAGGATTTCGTCTCCTCCAGGCCATTGAGCATGGAGACGCACGCGGCGTCCCACGCGTGCACGAAGAGGTGGTGGCTGTCCAGCTGCATGTAGTACGCCTCGCCGCGGTGCATCTTCGCGATGTGCGTGCGCGCCCAGCCCGCGCCCTTGCTCTCCTCGGGGTCGAACTCCATCACGCGCACGTTCGGGTGGTCGCGCCATCGCGCGAGCGGCTCGGCGTCGCGGACGTGGCGCTTCTCCTGCAGCACGAGCCCGACGTGCACGCGAGCGGGGTGCTTCGCCTTGGAGAAGAGCTGCGTGAGCGTCGTGTCGAGCTCGCGGTCGCAGTACGAGGCGATGCCGACGTAGATGGCGTTCGCCGCGTCGGGCACCGCGGGCACGCCGAGGTACAGCCAGAGCGCGAGCCGCGGACCGCCCGCGGTGGCGACGCACCCCGCGGCGATCGCGACGATTACCGCGAGCGCCGCGAGGACGACGTGCGACGTCCCGAGCCCGGGAGAGGCGCGGTCGCGGGACGAGCTCGCGTCCCTCGCGGCGGATGCGCGGGGCGGCATCGTTCGCGAAACCGAGGGGCGGAAAGCGCCGCGGACGTGAGGAGCAGGCGCCAGGAGGGTCTGGGGCGGCAAGCAATCAAATCCGACCGGGTGAAGGGGCCGCGGGCGGCCGCCTCGGGCGCCCTCCATCTCGAGACAGTGGCGGATCCATCAACGTGACCACTGGAGAAAAAAATGCCAGAGCCGACAGAGCAAACAGTCTGAATTTTCGCATCTTACAGTCGTCGTCGCGCCAGAATCGTCAGAATCCGGCACGTCGGGTCCCGGCGTGCGTGTGAGACTTCGAGCCGTTCACGCGTCAGATCTCTCGGCGCCGCGGCACCGCGCGACGCGAATCATGTGGCTCTTCGGCAAGAAGAAGACTCCCGCTGAGCTCCTCAGGTGCGCCGGACGCCCCGGCTCCGCGTTTCTCCGCGCGCGTCGCGCCCGGAACGCGCCCCTGTCTCGCGTGGCTCGCGTTCTTTCCCCACGAGCGCGCGCACAACACGACGCTGACGTTTTGTTGCCTTCCCCATCCGCGCCTCCCCCTCTTCGTCCGCGCAGGGAGAACAAGCGCATGCTCGACAAGAGCATCCGCGAGCTCGACCGCGAGCGGAACTCTCTGCAGAGCAACGAGAAGAAGCTCATCGCGGACATCAAGAAGATGGCGAAGCAGAACCAGATGGGCGCGGTGAAGGTGATGGCGAAGGACTTGGTCCGCACGCGCCATTCCATCACCAAGTTTTACGGCCTCAAGTCGCAGCTCCAGGGCGTGAGCCTTCGCATGCAGACGCTCAAGTCCACGCAGGCGATGGCGGACGCCATGCGCGGCGTGACGAAGGCCATGGGCGTGATGAACAAGCAGCTCAACCTCCCCGCCCTGACCAACATCATGCGCGAGTTTGAGCGGCAAAACGAAAAGATGGAGGCGACGACGGAGACGATGGGGGACGCCATCGACGACGCCATGGCGAACGAGGGCGAGGAGGAGGAATCGGAGGAGCTCGTCTCGCAGGTTCTGGACGAGCTCGGGTGCAACATGGACGTCCAGCTCGTGGACGCGCCCACGGGGCTGGGCGCGCGCGTGCCCGCCGTCGCGGCGCCGCGCGCGGAGGAGAAGCCGCAGATGATGGCGGAGGGCGCCGACGCCGGCGCGGGCGGCGCCGTCGGCGGAGGCATCGACGACGACTTGCAGGCGCGCCTCGATAACCTCCGCAAGGGCTGATCGCCGCGGAGTGAGGGCTCACGGGGAAGGGGGGGATTTGTTTGTTGTACATGTGAGATGTGGTGTTGCCACGAGCCGCGTCCGACCCTCCCGCGCCGGACTCGCCGCGTCCGCTTTTACTCCACCTCGGCGACGACCCTCTCTTTCCTCGCGGGTTTGAATTCCTTCTTCTCCGCCCCCGGGGCGCTGTGCAGCACCCTGTGTTTCTTCTTCCTCGTCTCCGCGTCCATCATCATCCTCCTGAGCTTCTGCGCCTTGTGAATCGCCTTCGGGACGTGGTGGTGCCTCGCGATCCTCTTGATCTCCGGCATGTGCTTGAACCGCTCCTTCAGCGCGTTCTGGTACTGCTTCTTCCGCTTCTCCCGCGGGAGCAAAGTGCCGAGCTGCGCGCTCGCCTCCGCCTTCCAGCACCGCACGTTCATGTCGTCGCTCCCGGTCAGGACGTACGTCCCGTCCATGCTGAACCGCACGGAGAAGACCCTCTGCATGCGCTTCGCGTGGTACACGTCCCTCGAGTGCCCGCCGTTGTAGTCGAAGAGCCTCACCGTCCTGTCGTAGGATCCCGCGACGAATTCCCGCCCCGTCGGCGAGTAGTCCACGTCCAGCACGGCGCTGACGAAGTCCCTGTGCACGCAGGTCGCCGTCGTGAGCTTCCGCATGTCGTACGAGTACAGGTTCGTGTCCTCGTTCGCGACGGTGAAGTTGAACGCCTCCATCGGGTTCCACGCGAGCTTCGTGCACTTGTTCTGCATCACGAGTTTCCGCAGCGGGGACTTGCTTCGCGCGTCGTACAGCGCGACGCTGCGGTCCGAGCCGCACGAGGCGAACACGTCCGGCTCCACCGGGTTGAACCTGACGCTGAGCACCGTGTCCACGCCCCACTCGAACGTGTCCGTGGGCTCGCTCCGGTTCGCGTCCCAGAGCTCCACCGCCGCGCCCGCGGTGGCGTGCGCGTCGCGGCCCCAGTGGCAGTCGACGTCGCGGAAGCCCCCGCCCGCGCGCGAGCGGCAGCTCAGCTCAGCCTCCATCTCCGGCGTCGCCGCGCCGCCGCTGCTGAACATCTCGCCGAGGCCCGCGCGGGGAAGGCGCCACACCTTCACCGTGGCGTCGTCGCCGCAGCTCACGAGGCGCGCGCCGTCGTGCGTGATGGACACGCCGCGCACCGCGCCGCGATGGCCGCGCGCGAGGCGCAACGCGCGACGGCTCGGAACGTCCCACACGCGGATCTCGCCGTCCGCCGCGCCCGAGGCCGCGACGCTGAGCTGCGTGGGGGACTTCGCGAGGCACATCACGCCGTCGCTGTGGCCCTCCAGGGCGCCGATGAACGGCTTCGCGAACACCTTGTCGAGCTTCGTCGCGTTCAGGGCGCGCTTGTACTCCTTCGCGCGGTGCATGGGGTGGAGCGCGGGGTCGAGATTCCGGTGCACCTTCAGTATGTCGCTCTTGCACTCGCGCGTGTAGTCCTCCTCGATGCGCGAGATGGCCTTGACCTTCATGGCGACGCGCCGCCGACGGACCGGCGCGGCGACGCGACGCGCGTGAGCGCGAAAGGAGTCGAGCCGAGGGACGAGACGCGCGTGGCCGACGCCTCGGCGAGCCTCAAATTCCGCCGCCGTTCCGTCCGCCGCCTCCGGACGAAGTGCGAGACGAGGACGGCGGACGGCTCGCGACATCGGAGTTCGCTCGATCGGGGGGCGCGCCGACGGGAGGTCGTTGTTTTCGAGACCTTAAACTTTAAACCCTCGTTCTTGAGTCGTCCACCCCGTTGATCGATCCCATGCACCGGTTTCCGTCAGCTGATGACGAGGATCCGCGATATCCTCGTTGGCGTGTTTCTGCGGTTCTCGGTTCCGCACCGACCTCGCCCTCCCTCCCCCGCGGCGCCACACCGCGATGCCCTTCATTCACGTCGCCTGGCTCCCGAAGGCGTGCCGCACGCCCGAAATTCGCAAGGAGGTCGCGTCCGCGATCATCAAGGCCGTGACCGCCGTGCAAGGCGCGCAGATCACCCCGGACAAGGTCGTCGTGCGCTTCAGCGAGGCGGTCGACGGGTTCGCGCTTCCCCCGGGGCACACGCACGAGAACGTGGGCGATCCCGTGAAGAAGTAAGCCCCCTCTGCGCCGGCGTCGATGTCCTCTCGCGCGATCGCTCGGCGGCTCGCGTCCGCGGCGTTCGCGAGCGCGCGCGCGACGAGGGAGCCCTTCGTTTCGCGACCGCTCGCGCTCGGCGCGATGCCGCCGCCGCCGTCCCTCTCGTCCGTCGTCGCCGCGACGCCCCGCCGCGGCTTCGCGGACGCCTCCGCCGTCGCCGAACCCTCGCGGCCGCACCAGCTCGTGAGCGTCGAGCTCATCAGCGACACGATGTGACCCAACGGGTTCATCGGCAAGCGCCACCTCCAGCGCGCGATGGACGAGGTGATGCGCGCGCCGATGAACCCGGCGAACCCGCTGCGCTTCTCCGTGCTCCGCGTGCCGTTCTTCCTCGAGCCGGATTACGAGCGCGACGAGTCGTGGAGCGAGACGAACCGAACGCGCCTGGAGCGCAAGTGGGGGGGGAAGGCGGCGTTCGCGGCGCAGAAGCACCGACACCGGCTGAAGGAGCGCGGGCGGGAGGTGGGGATCGAGCACTTCAACCTGGACCGGCTCGCGAGTAACACGCTCAACAGCCATCGGCTCGTGCAGTGGGTGACGAAGCGCGAGGGGTGCGCCGTCGCGGAGGCGCTGTACAACGACCTGAACCAGCGCCACTTCGTGGACGGGCAGAAACTGAACGACTCGGAGATGCTCGCGGACGCCGCGGCGAGCGCGGGCGTGGACAGGGCCGAGGCGCTCGCGTTCCTTGCCTCGGACGAGGGGTACGCCGAGATCGAGGGCGCGAGGAAGACGCTGGAGAAGATGGGCATCCACAGCATCCCGAACTTCGTCATCGGAGGGCAGTACGTCGTCTCCGGCGCCGTGCACAGCGACGAGCTCGTGCAGATCTTCCGCACCGTGGAGAAAAACGGCCGGGGCGCGCCGGACGGCGCGTTCGCGGAGACGCTCGGAATCCCGATCGAGATGAGAGAGACGACGATGCCCGCGCCGGACGACGCCCCGAGGGGAGCGTGAGAATCTTGGCGGAGCAAACGCGCCGCCGCCGCCGCCGACGCGGTCGTGACGAGACGCGCCGATTTCGGGGAACACCAACCCGAGGGCGCGCCTCCGATATCCGACGTCGAAGCGCGAGCGGCGAGGCGCGGAGCGCGAAGTCCGGCGAGTGCACATGGCGAGAGAGTCGCGGAGAAGGCGTCTGATGTTTTCTTTTACATCTCAGAGAGAAAAAAAGAACGCCGCCCTCGCGCCGCCGCTCCTTCTCCTCTCAGAAGTCGAACGTGGGTTCCACCTCCATGGACCAGTTGAACTTTTCGATGAGCGCCCGGGTGAACACCGTCGGGGGCGGGACCTCGTGTCGCTTGCACCACGCGATCGTGATCCTGGGGTCGAGGTAGTTGATCTTCGACGTCCCGAGCGAAACCGTCTTGAGCTCGTCCTTCATCTTGATGTTGAGCTCGAGCTTCGCCAACCTCTCCTTGAGCGTCGCGATCTTCCCCTTGTTTTTGTCCAGCTTCTCCTTCCGCAAGCTCGCGAGCTCCTTCGCCATCGCCTTGCGCTTGTCCTCGAGTTTCTCCATCTGCGCGTCGTGCGCTTTCGAGACGCCCTTCTGGTGGTTGCACAGCACCGCCACCTCCTTGTTCGCCGCGTCGTACGCCGCCTTCTTCTGCAGCACCGTCCCGTCCGGGGTCTCGTCGCGCAGGAGCTTGTTCAGCACGTACGAGGCGTTGTACGTCCTGAACACCTTGATCGTCAGCCCGGGCATCAGCGACTGGAGGTGCTTGTTCACCTTGGTCGGGTCGATCTTGTCAAAGATGTCGTGCTCGGGTTTTTTCCCCTTGCAAAACTTGCTCATCGCCGCGAACACGAGCGGGTCCACCTCGTGCTCCTGGAGGTACCGGATCGAGTCCTTACCGAGGAAGTCGAACTTGAGCGTGCTCGGGGGCACGAACTCGACGTGCCCGACCCTGAGCGTGCACACGCCCACGGTGTCGGCGAGGTCCTCGTCCTTCTCGCCGCCGGCGCGCAGCGCGAGCTTGTCCACCAGGTACGTCGTCACCGCGAGCTGCTGCTCGAGCGGGTCGCCCTTCTTCATCTTCGCGAAGTAGTCCCTCCGGATTTTCTCCACCGAGTCCTTCAGCTTGCGCGCCTTCTCGTACTTGGCGATGTCGCTCTCCGCCTTGATGGAGGACGTCGCGCCGAACTGCACGTACTTCCAGTCCTTGGTGTTCACCGAGTCGTTCCACCCGCACAGCCACGTCACGGTATCGTTGTGAATCACCTCCTTCCACTTGTGCCCGGGCGGGGGCTCGGGGACCTTCGCGTCCTTACCGCAGTTGATCGTGATGTCCTCGGGCATGATGCGCTTCTTGATGCGGCCCATCTTCGGGTGCTCGCCGCGGCCGCGGAACAAGCCGGGGGGCTCGACGCGGTAGTTCCCAACCTTCTCCTTCCGCCCGTCGATCGTCGCCCACGTGTACTTCTCCTCCTCCTTATCCTTCGCCGCCTTCGCGCGCTTCTTCTCGTCGTTCGGGATCGCCTTCTTCTTCTCCCGCTCCTCGAGGTGCCACGCGTACATCTTCGTGAAGTCGCACTTGGAGAACTCCTTGATGTGCGCGTGGGGGCCGTTTCGGAGGATCTTCTTGAACCCGTCCCAAAAATTCTTGACGAAGACGTCCTTCTGCGTGTAATCCGTGTCCTTCATCACCGCGAAGAAGTTCGCCACCTCCTCCTCGTGCGGCAGCAACACCACGTCCTTCCCGTCGTACGTCAGCGGAACCCCGTTGGGCTCGTACGCCGGGGGGAACACGACGCCGCAGTGTTCGAGGGTGGTCCACATCTTCTTCGCCCCGGATTTCGCCCAGGGGGGGGAGCCGGCGCCGCCGCCGGACTTGCGCTTCTTCGCCGCCGGGGACTTGGCGACGCGCGCCTTGGCTCCGCCGCTCTTCTTCATCAGGCTGCCGATGGGCTCGTCGTCCGAGTCGGAGTCGGAGTCGACCTTGCGCTTCTTAGGTTTGGGCTTGGAGGCGGAGGCGGGCTTCTTCTTCGGCTTGGGCTTCGCCGCGGGCATCCGCGCGCCCAGGGGGACGTCGTCGTCGTTGTCCGAGGAGTCCGCCTTAGGCGCGGGGCGCCTCACCGCCTGCGGCATCCGCGCGCCCAGGGGGACGTCGTCGTCGCTGTCCGACATCGTCGCGAGGATCATCGTGCGCTCGGTCATGGTCGCCGATCGGACGGATTCAGGGTGGGGGAGGGTTTGTTCTCGCTTCGCGCGCCCTGGGAGCGCTCCGCGATCGGACCGCGGACCCGGTCCGTGCGACGCGACGACGCGCGCGCGAGGCCTCGAGGCGTGCTCGCCCGACGCGAGCTCGGCGAGATCGCGCGAGCTGGTCCGCGGCGTGGGAGTGCGCACGGCTGTGGCGCCGGCCGGGCGCGATCTCGGCGCAACAGTCAGCATCATCATTCCCTTTTTCCCGGACTCGCGGCAGTTCAAAAGTCGCCGTCGGACGACCTTCCCGGGAAAACGACGGTCTGATGACTCAAGACCCCGCCCGCATCTTCGCGAAGTGCGCAGGCTGCAGTAAGAAAATGCGCGCGGCCGCTCCATCATCGTGCTCGTCCCACCACGGCATCAGTCTCGTCCAACATTCATCTTCCGTCACCCTCCGACGCGCTCGCGCAGGGGGGGCGGGGATGGGGGACGACGACCCCGCCGTCGTGCTCGCGGAGCTCGAGGCGATCGTCGCCGCCGACCCGGCCGCCCCCGGCCCCGAGGTCGTCGCGGCGATCGACGAGCTCCGCGTCCTCGTCCGCGCCGCGGGCGCGTCGTCCAAGCGCGCGCGCGTCGATGCCGCCGACGACGGGTCCCCCTCTCTCGTCCCCCGCGCGCCCGACGGCGAGCGCATGCACCCCCGCAGCGCCTTCCGCGAGGGTAACCCCGATTTCGGCGCGCTCGCCGAGCGCCAGCCGTCGCTCCGCCCGCACCTCGTCCGCCGCGGCGCGTCTCGCGACGGCGCGAAACCCCGCTGGACGCTCGATTTCGCATCCTGGGACGCCACGGTCGCGCTCAACGCCGCGCTCCTCGCGGACGCGTACGACGTCCGCGGCTGGTCCATCCCGCGCGGGTACCTCTGCCCCGCGGTCGCGAACCGCGCGAACTACGTGCACTGGATCGAGGACCTCCTCGAGCAGTCGCGCCCCGCGGCGTTGGGCTCGGCGACGAGGGGCCCGGCGATCCGCGGCCTCGACGTCGGCGTCGGCGCCAACTGCGTGTATCCGCTCATCGGCGCCGCGCGAAACGGGTGGTCCTTCGTCGGCACCGACGTCACGGACGCCGCGCTCGAGGCGGCGCGCCGGAACGCGGACGCCAACCCGAGGCTGGCGCCGCTCATCGAGATTCGAGACGCGAGAATCCGAGGCGAATCGGAGGCGAATCTTCCACGCGCGGAGGAGGGGGACCCCGCGCCCATCTTCGCCCGCGTACGCGCCGACGAAGACCGCGACGCCGAACGCGACCATCTCGACGCCGCCCGCGACGCCGCCGCCTCCTCCTCCTCGACGACGAAGAAGAAGAAGAACGAGACGAGAGGGTTCGCGTTCACGATGTGTAACCCTCCGTTCTTCGAATCCGAGGCGGACGCGAAGGGCAACGCCGGCACGGATTTCGGCGGCGTCGCGTCGGAGATGGCGTGCGCCGGCGGCGAGCTCGCGTTCGTCTCGCGGATCCTCGCGGAATCCTCCGCCTCCGCCGACGCGCGGCGCTTCGCGCACTGGTACACGACGATGTGCGGGAAGAAGGAGACGGTCAAGCGGTTGCGCGCGATGCTCCGGACGCGCGGCGCGAAGGCGGTCCGCGAGACGACGTTCTACCAGGGGAAGACGCGGAGGTGGGGGGTGGCGTGGTCGTTCGTCGCGACCGCCGACGACGCGGCGGCGAACACGCAAACGCAAACGCGCGGGGGCGTCGCCGCGCCCGCCTGGCGCGCCACGTTCGAGGCGCAGACGGGGCGCGAGGACGCCGCCGCGTTCGCGCGCGTGGTGAGGGACGCGTTCGACGCGGCGGGGTGCGTGGCGGTGAGGGAGGGGGAGGGGGGGGCGAGCGTACGCGACCCGGGTCGCGGCGGCGCGAACTTCGGGTCCGCTTCGCTGCGGACGCGGTGGCGCGTCGTCGGGTCGGGCGGCGCGGAGGCGGCGTTCGACGCCGACGTCCTGGCGCCCGCGCCGGGGTCGCTGGTGGTCAGCGCGCGGTGCTTGGACGGGAAGGCGACGAGCGTCGCCGCGCAGAGAGCCTTCGTCGACGCGCTCGCGAAGGTCGGGGAGCGCGTGCGGAGGCGCTACGCGTGACGCCGAGGGGACGTCGTACTGGTAGAGACTCCTTTCGAAAGTACAGTATTAAAAAAAAGAGAACGGTTTGAATAGTTCCTCTCGGTTCGCCCTCGGCTCGGGTCTACGCGCGCCTCGGCTTCTTCTTGAGGTTGAACACGACCGGGAGGTCTTCGTCCGCGAGCGCCCAGTACGGGAACTCGGCGTCCTCGTCGGCGCGCCGCTTCTGTTCGCCCTTCCTGCTCCCCCCCCCCGCGTCGCCGAGCGTGTGTCTCCGCCGCCGCTTCCCGCGCCCCCGCCGGCCGCCGCGCTTGGATGCGTCCCTCCCCCACCGGTCCGCCCCGAGCGCCCACGGCCGGCTGCTCCCGCGCGCGTGCGTCTCCGCGCACCAGGCGCGAGGTGGCGCCGCCGCGCTTTCTTCCCCGTCGCGCTCGGAGACGGGCGGGCACTCGTCCTCGGGCGGCGGCCCTAAATGCGCGGCGCCGACGTCGGGGCGCTCGACGCGGTCTCGCCCCGCGCGGAACGCCGCGTCCGTCGGCTCGCCGACGCTGAACTCGTACGCGTACCGCGCGGCGTCCAGCCACCGGCGCGTGGTCTTCTTCGCGCCCGGGGATTCGCCCGTCGCGGTCTTCGCGGCGGCGACGTGGTCCTGGTACCTGTCGTTGGAGCACACGAGGGCGTCGTTGGCGCGCGCGAAGTCGAGGATCTCGCGGTCGTCCGCGGCGCGCATCCCCGGGGGGCGCGGCACGGCGCGGAGGACGCCGCGTTCGACCAGGGCGGCGAGGACGTCGTTGCGCCAGACGCCGTCGCCGACGTAGCTCACGCACCGGGGCACGAGCGTCTCGAGCGACCCGCCGTCGGCGAGGCCGTGGAGCGGGCCCTCGACGTAGCTCCGCGGGATGAACGCGACGGGGGTCACGCCGAGGGCGTCCCACTGCTCGGTCGACTCCAGCGCCAGCGTCACCCCGCGCGACAGCGGCAGCTTCGCCCGGCACCCGAGCTTCGCGTGCAGCGCGGAGCTGAACGTCCAGCACATGTTCGCGCCGTCGAGGACGACGAGCGAGGAGCCGGAGGAACAGGGCGCCGCCGACGCGGCGTCCGACCCCTCGAGCGCGCGGGACGAGGCGCGCGCGCGCTCTCGAAGACGAGCCGGCGGCGCGACGCGCGCCGCGTGGCCGTCGACGACCCGACCGCGAGTGACACCGCACGAGCGCGACGCGGGGCGCGCGCGCGCGGCGTGCGCGGCGGCGGAGGACATCGCGCGAGCGGAGAGCGGTGCGAGAGTCAAGCGGCGGTGGAATGAATGAAACCCGCGGCGGCGGTCGCCGCGCAGGTCATCGGCGCACGGACAGTACCAGTACTGGGCCCCTTCGTCGAACGGGACGTAATGCCGAACGCGAGGGCGTTTTCAGTGAGCAAACAGTCTGAGTTTTTGGTTTTTAATATCGAAAGCGACGAAATTGCCTTTCTTAGAAACACACCCTGTCGCGCGACCCCCCCCGCGGGAGCGTCGGAGGGCATGGGGACTAGCCGCCCGACACACCGCGGGCTCAACGCGTCATGTGCGATGCCCGATATTTGTTCGTGTGGAGGTTGATTTCATCCTCAGCTGGTCGGGCTCCCGAACTTGGCCGCCGCGCGCCTCGCCGCGTCCGCCACCGCCCCCGCGACCGCGCGCGCCGCCGCCGCCTCCGGCGAGTCCCCCGGCGCGGTCCCTTCCCCCGGCGCGGTTCCTCCCCCCCGCGCCGGCTCCAGCTCCCTCTCCGCCGAGAACCTCGACCCGCCCGCGATGGGGCTCGGGCTCGGGCTCACCCCGAGCCCGTCGCCGCCAAGGCTCGGCGGCGGGCGAAGCAGGCTCGTCGCCGACCCGGGAAACGGCGACGACCGCCGCCCGTCCCCGCCGCGACCCGCGCCGGGCGGCGTGAGGCGTCCCGGCGACGGGGACGCCGAGGCGTTGCGCATCCGCCGCGTGAGCTCCTCCTGCTGCCTCCGGACCCACGCCCTGGACGTCTCCGCCTCCGCCCTCGCCGCGCGGAGTTCGTCCGACACTCGCTTCCGCTCCGTCACCGCCGCCTCCCGCAGCGCCGCCGACCGCCGCTCCTGCTCCGCCGCCGCCTCCGCCGCGCGGCGCGCCGACGCCGCCTCCGCCTCCACCGCCGCCCGCCGCGCCTCGAGAGCCTCCGCCTCCTCCGCGACGCGCTTCTCGCGGCGAAACAGACGCGCCTCCGCAGACGCGCGCTCGCGCTCCGCGTCCCGCCGGCGGTCCTCCTCCGCGGACGCGTCGGCGTCGCGTCGCGCGTCGCGCCTTCGCTCCTCCTCCGCCGCCTCAGCCTCCGCCCGATCGCGCGCGCGCCTTCGCTCGTCCTCCTCGAGGCGCCGCGCCTCCGCCGCGCGCTCCGATTTGAACCGCTCGAGCTCCTCCGCGGCGGCGCGCACGTCCGCGTCCGCCTTGGCGCGCGCGCGCACCGCGTCGCGCGCGAGGCGATCCGCCTCGGCGGATTTACGCTCCGCCTCAGCCTTGACCCAGAGCGCCTCCGCCTTCATACGCTCCGCCTCCGTGCGCGCCGGGTCGGGGAAGACCCCCGACGAGGGCGCGAAGACCGACTCGGACGCGGGCTGACTCGGGAGGGGCTGAGGCGGCTGCGGAGGAGGCTGCGGCGTCGGCGCGAACGCGGGGGTGTTGTTCGGCGGCGCGGGGGGCGCGGGGGTGGGCGCGTTCGCGAGCGCGTTGTTCGCGGGCGCCTCTCGCGCGGCGTACGCGCTCGCCGCGAGCGCGGCGCCTTCGCGGAGCGCCGAGAGCGTCGCGCGCTCCATCTCCACCTTCTCCGCCTCCTCCCTGAGTCGGTCTTCGCGCGCGTCCAGCTCCGCCCTTCGCGCCGTCTCCGGGTCCGCGTCCGGGCCCCGGCGCGGGCGTTCGCGCGGCGTGTACGCGGCGCGCGGCGAGGCTTCGGAGGCCCCGAGTTCGCCGCCGCCGCCGTCGGCGCGTCGGCGTCGCTCCGCGCCGTCCGCCGCGGCTTCAGCCTCCGCCCTCGCGCGCGCCTCCCTCTCCTCCACCGCGGCGTTCTCCCGCTTCGCCTCCGCGAGCGCCACCTTCGCCTTCGCCATCGCCGCCGTCGCCTCCTCCTCGAGCTCGACGGCTTTGAGCTCGCGCATGTCCAGCGCGTGTTCCTTGGGCTCGAGCGTTCTCACGCGGCGCCGAACCTCCGCCTCGAGCGTCTCCGCCTCGCCGACCAGCGCCCTCGCCGCCTCCTTCGCCTTCACCGCCGCCACCTTATCCGCCTCGAACTCGGCGCGGTCGCTCTCCAGCCGCGCGCGCTCGCGCTCAATCTCCGATGCTTTCTCCTCCAGCGTTTTCGCGCGATCGTCCACCGCGCGGACGCGCTCCGTCGCGTCCTCGTGCGCGCGCTCCGCGGCGACCCGAAGGTCCCGCGCCGCCGCGCGTTCGTCGGCGAGGAGCTTGCGCTCCGCCGCGAGCGTCGCGGCGGCTTTGGAGAGCGAGAGCGCCCAGCCCTGAAGCGCGGTCTCGCGCGTCGCGAGGCCGCCGCGGATTTTACCGAGCTGAGCTGCGAACGACGCCTCCGCCGCGGGGCCGCGGACGGCGTGCGGGATGGAGATGGTGAACGCCGCCGCCGCCGACGCGGCTTCCCTCGCCTCCGCGACGGCTCTCGCCTCCGCGGAGAGTTCGCCGCCCGCGCCCGCGCCGTCCGCCTCGCCCTTGATCAGCGCGGTGATCTCGCTCTGCAGCGTGCGCCAGCTCAGGTTCAACCTCTGCTCGCGTTCCGTCAGCGCCTCGTCCGCCTGCGCGAGGGACTCGAGCGCGGACCGCGCGAGCTCGAGCTCGCGATGGACCTCGCGCCCGGCGTTCTCCGTCGCGAGCATCGCCGTCTCGAGCTCCTTCGCTCGCTGCCCCATCTGCGCCTCCCGCTCCCCCGCCGTGCGCTCCCACTGTCCCGCGGCGAGCAACGTCGCCTCCGCCGCCGCCTCCTTGTGCGCGGCCGCCGTCTCGCGCTCCGCCGCCGACGCCTCCTTCGCCGCGAGCGCGGCGACGAGCCTGTCGTGCTCCTTCCGCGCCGCCGTCGCGCGCGCGATGGCCGCGCCGGCTTTATCCTCGCGCTCGCGAAGCTCCACGAGCGCCTCCCGGAGCTGCTCCTCGCGGTGGTCGAGGGCCTTCGCGCGCCTCGCGAGGTCCTCGCGCTGGAGCGTCGCCGCTCGGTTCGTGCCGTCCGCCTCGCCCTTCGCGCGGCCCGCGGCGGCGCGGTCCTTCTCCGCCGCGTCGCGAAGCGCCGCCGCCTCCACCCTGAGCGCCTCGACGCGTTCCGACTCTTTGCGGAGCTGCTCGCGCTCGGACTCCATCCCGACGCGCTCCGCCTTCACCTCCGCGCGAACGGCGCGCTCCGAGCTCTCCGCCTTGTCCAGGGCCTTGCGAATCTCCAGCCGCCCGGCGCGGCGATCGTTCTCGAGTCGCTCGCGCTCGTTGTTTTGCTCGTTCGCGAAGAGCGTCTTCTCCGCCCTCAGCTTCGCGCGCTCCTGCTCCACCTCCGCGAGCTGACGCTTGTTCTCCTTCTTCACCTCCTCGCTCATCTTGGCGCGTTCGGCGCGCGTCGCCGCGCGCTCCGCGTCGAGCGCCGCCGCGGATTTTTTCGCCTCCGCCTCCAGCGCCTGCTCGCGCTTCTTCACCTCGATCGCCCACCGGCGCACGGCGTCCTCGCCGTCCGCCCGCGCGCGCTTCTGCTCCAACTCCGCGTCGTCCAGACGCTTCTCCCAATCCCGCAACGTCCGCTCCCGCTCCTCCATCGCCCGCCCGCTCTCCTCCATCGCGCGCTCGCGCAGCGTCTCCACGTCGCGGCGCTCCCGCTCGAGCTCGTGCGCCCTCTCCAGCAGCGTCTCGCGCTCGCGCGTCGCGTCCTCCACCGCCGCGCGCGCGATGGCGCTCTGCTCCGCCGCCTCCGCGCGAATAGCCGCCGCCTCCCCCTCGACGCGGTCCGCGCGCTCGTTCGCCAGCCGAGCGGCGTCGCGCGCGGCTTTCATCTCCTCGTCGCACCTAGCCACCGTCGCCTCCGCCTCCGCCGTCTGCTCGGCGAACGCGACGGACATCCGCCGCAGCCGCTCCATCTTCTCCTCGATGTCCTTCTGCGCGGCGAGGTTCGACGCGTCCTGCGCGGCGCGCTCGGACGCCATCGCGCGCTCGTTCGCCTCCCGCGCCGCCCGGATCTCCGCAATCTCAGATTCAATCCCTCGTTCGAGCTCCGCCTTCTCCGCGCGAACGCGCGCGAGCTCCTCGAGCGTCGCGTCCACCGACGCGCGCGCCTTCGCTCGTTCCTCGCCGAGCGCGCGCATCTCGCGCTCGACGTCCGCCGTCGTCGCCGCCGCGTCCGATCGCACGCGAACGAGCGCCGTCTCCGCGTCGCCCCGCTCGGACGCCATGCGGTCCAGCTTCGACCTCGCCTCGCCGACGAGCGTTTGGACGCGCTTGAGCTCGTCGAGCGCCGCCGCGCGCGCGCGTTCGGTGTCTCGCTCCGCCTCGACGCGCATCGCGTCGAAGCGCCGCGCCGCGTCGCGCTCGCGCTCGTCGACGATCCGCTCGCGCCGCGCGACGTCCGCGGAGAGGTTCGAGCGCTCCGCCTCGAGACGAAGCCGCTGCTCCTCGAGCGCGGCGACGCGCGTCCGCTCCCCTGCGACGATCGCCTCCGCCTCCGCCTCGCGAGCGACGAGCGCCGATTCGCGCGTTCGAATCGCCTCGGCGAGTCTGCGAGCGTCCGCGTCCGCGTCCGCGCGGCGCTGTTCGAGGCGGCGCTCGGCGGCTTCGAGCGCCGCCTCCCTCTGTTCGAGCCGCCGCGTCCGCGCCGCCGCGGCGGGCG
>MDSW01204945.1_pt1 | contig 25491 bp, 20 predicted proteins | sample 811171 | NCBI WGS metagenome assembly MDSW01 (sample SAMN05326641, study PRJNA326480) | marine metagenome | isolation source: seawater | place: Atlantic Ocean: North West | collected 2012 | reverse complement strand
GGGATCTAAAGCGAGGGACCCTGGGCGGAGAGATGCGCCGGGCAAAGTCCTTAAGGAACGGCGTTCACCACGCCGACGCGGTCGTATGGGGACCAGTGTATAGAACGCGCCTTTCAGCCCGCCCTTGATCGAGATGGCGTACCCCACGACCCTGCGCGGCCAGAACGGATCGGGGATCGCGTACGGGACGTTGATCGAGCCCGCGAGCCGCCACTCGTCGTGCTCGATGGCCTGGCGCACGTCGACGAGCGTCGCGCGCGCGCCCTCGCGCGACGCCAGGAACGAGCGGAGATCCGACGCTTCGATCGTCCGCACGCGGAGCGCGTCCGACGCGATCGCGTCGTAGATCTCCGGCCACTTCGGCGACCCCGCGCCCTGCCCGGGAACGATCTCCGAGGAGGACGGCGGCGCGGTCTTCGACGCGGCGCCGACGCCGAAGAGCGCGAAGGGCGTCGCGGCGACGCGGCGACGGCGGCGGAGAGGACGGAGGCGCGATGGGTTCGACGAGAGACCGCAGTACTCGCGAGGGGACGTCGTCGTCTTCGTCGTCGTCGAGGACGAGCGCGGGGACGCCGCGCGGAGATTACGCGTCGGCGGCGACGGCGACGACGCGGTCGTCGCGACGGCGACGAGGCGCGTCGTGATCTGCGCCATCGCGCGCGCGGGGTGCGAGCGCGTGTGATGACGTCACGCCGGCATCGTGATTTATTCTTTGAGTCTTTTCAGTCTTTCACATCTCGTCGTGCCGAGGGGGGCTCCACGCCTCGTCGTCGTCGTCGTCGTCGTCGTCGTCGTCGTCGCCGTAGTCGATCTCGTCCTCCGCGTCCTCCGGCGCGGTGTATGTGATCGGCGGCGCGCGCGGCATCCGCGCGGGCGTCAGCCCCGTCGCGTCCGTCGCCTCCGCGTCCGCGCCCGCGGCGAGCAGCGCGTCGATGAGTCGCCGCTCGTGAAACTCGTGCGCCCAGTGCAGCGGGCCTCGCCCGTCCCTCGCGCGCATCTTCGCGAAGCACGGCTCCTCCGCGATCGAACGCAGCACGAGCTCGACGTTCCCGTGCGCGATGTGCTCCCACGCCTGGCTCTTGACCTCCGAGTCCTCCCACGCGGTCCTGGGGACGGAGGAGGAGGAGGAGGAGGGAACGGAATCGAGAATCATTCACTCTGTTCTTATTCGAGCGGGTTCGAGTCGCGCGCGGGATGGGGACGGGCGAGCGCGTCGGAGGGGGACTCGCGCGCACCATTCCTCGCACGCGTTCGCGGACGCGAACGACGGCGCCGTCGCCACGGCGAGGAGCGCGCACAGCGCGAGGACGAAGGCGTGGCGCGGCATGGCGCGCGATCGATCAATGGCGCGCGGCGCTCTCGAGAGCTGGCGGAAGGGACGACCGTTGTTCCGCTCGGCCGGGCGTCGGCTCAGTCGTCGTGGTCCGCTCGCGCGCACTCCGCGCCGCGACCGCGCGCGATGGAGACCCCGAGCTCCGCGCACGCCGCGATGCGCGACGTCGGGCTGAAGAAGGTCCGTCCGCGCGAGCGCGTCGCGTCGTCGTCGTCGTCGTCGTCGTCGTCGCGCGGCCGCGCCGTCGTCGTCGTCCGCCCCTCCTGATGCTCCGCTTCGAAATTCCAAATCTCACCTGTCCCTCGATCCGCCCGCGAACCCGTCGTCGATCCCGCGCGCAGCTCGAGCAGTTCCGCGCGGCGAAGCACCGCGCGGAGTCGTTCGTGGACGACAGCGCGTCGAAACCGCGGCGATACCCCGGCGCGGCCGCGTCGCAGCCGGGGTCGCGACATCATCGTCCCGCGCGCGATGCGACGCGAACCAAGGTAGCCTGCCTCGCGGACCTGGACGCGTTCGGCGCGATGCCGCCGCCGCGCGACCCCGCGGACGCCGCCGTGACCGCCGCGCTACCCGGCCGCGACGACGACGGCGCCCCGGAGACCGCGATCGTGGACGTCGGCGAGCTCGCGGTCCACGCGCGGACGCTGCGACGCGAGAGAGACGACGCGAACGCGCGATGCGCGAGCCTCGAGAAGGAGACGGCCGCGCTGCGCGCGCTGTTGGAGAGCGTCGGCGTGGAGCTGCCCGCGGTTTCCACGGCGACCGCGAAGGGCGCGAAGGGCGCGAAGGGCGGCGGGAAGGAGGGCGGGGCCGTGCGGCGCGAGGTGGAGCGCGTGGAGCGGCGCGAGGAGCGCGCGGCGGCGGCGGCGACGGCGACGACGACCGACGATCGGCTGGACGCGTGGCTCGTCGCGTCGACGGCGGCGGCGGTGGCGGAGGGGAGGCTCACGGACGACGACGACGACGCGTCGTCGTCGTCGTCGAGCGACGGCGACGGCGACGGCGACGGCGACGCGTCCGCCGCGGAGGACGGGTCCGGGGACGAGCGCGACGACGACGGGTGGCCGCGGTACTCCCCGCCCGGCGGCGGCGCGAGGGCGACGAGGGCGAGCGAGGGCCGCGCGGAGGAGGAGGAGGAGGAGGGAAAAGAAAACGTCGACCCGCGCGCGTTCGATCGATCGTTCGACGACGCCGTGGAGGAGCTCGAGGCGAGGATCACGAAGAAGCTCGTCGCGCTGTTAGATCACTGACCGACACGACGACGCGCGACGTCTTCGCACTGCGCGCTCGCGGAAAACTCGCGACTGCCGCGCTGAGTCACCTTTGTGATGGCTATACTATTTTTATGAATGCGACGGATGGATCCGACTCGCCGCGACCGCCCGCGCGGGCGGTGCTGTACACTGGTCCCCATACGACCGCGTTCGCGCGGTGAACGCCGTCCCTCGAGGACTTTACTTCCCGGCGCGTCTCTCCGCCCATATCCCCGCGGTCGGTCGACTTCACGCCGCCGACTTCTCGATCGCGCGAAGCGCTTTCCTATTCTCCTCGTCCTGCCACGCCGGGTTCAGATACTCGCTCACGAGCATCTCGTCCCGAGGCGTCTCCACGCGCGGCGTCCAGTCGCTCCCGTTGATCTCCTCCGTCACCTCTCGCTCCACCTCGTCGCAAAACTGCGCCAACGCCATCACCGTGTACGGCTGCTCCAACTGCATCCCTATGTCGTCGATACCGAGCAGCAACTGAGGTTCAAAGGCGTCAGAAGCGGAGTTGAAAGGTATCGCGGTCGGGGATTGAAAGCGAGGTGTGGGCGGAGAGAATCGCCGGGAGATAAAGTCCTTAAGGATCGGCGTTCACCACGCCGACGCGGTCGTATGGGAACCAGTGTAAGATAGAACGCACCCACGCGACGAACGCGGTCAACGCGGCGACGAGCGTCGGCGTCGGCGTCGCGACCGTCGCGACGGACGCGGGCAACGCGAGGAGCCACAGCATGAGACTCCGCGAGATGTGCCGCGTGTACGACACCGGCGTCGGCGTCGACGCGAGCCGGTCCGTCTTCGCCACCTGCGCGTGCAGCGCCGTGAGGTCGTTGTCCATCAGAAGCTGATATATGAGCTCCACCTTGCGTTCGTTCATTGCGTCGAGGCCGCGCGTGATGGCCGTCATGAGCTGCGCGGTTGAAAGGCGTCAGTTGGCGTTGAAAGGCGTCGGGGACGGGGATTGAAAGGTGGGGGTGGGCGGAGAGAGACGACGGCAAAAGTCCTTAAGAAACGGCGTTCACCACGCCGACGCGGTCGTATGGGAACCAGTGTAAGGAGAACGCGCCTGCGCGGGGACGTTGCCCGTCGGTTCGATCGATTCAAACTGCCCCGTCGGCGTGAGAATCCTCCGCAACCGCATCGTCGCGTCCGCGGACCCCTCCACGCCCTGCCCTCGCGCTTTCACCGCCCAAGGCAGCGCGGCGACGAGCGCGGCCATGCGCGCGCGGTCCGCCTCCGGGCACCACACCGCGAGCTTCCGCGACAGATTCCGAACGCTCCCGAGAACGTCGGCGAAGGAGTCCGCGGCGTCGCAGAACCGTCCGTACGCCGCGTTCGTTCGAAACCCGATGAGCAGCGACACCGCGCCGCCGACGACGGACAAGAACGGCGTCGCGGTCGCCGCCGCCGCTGTCATCCCCGCGGTCCACGCGAGCCCGGATTTGACCGCGAACGCGACCGCGGCGGCCCACGCCGCGACGGCGATCGCCGGCGCCGCGACGCGACGCGCGACGACGCTGCCGTTGATGGTCGTCAGCTGCTGGAAGTACCGCGAAGGGCTCTGGTACTCGCGCCACTCCGCGTCGCGTCGGAACTTGACCGCGGTAGTGAGGTCGCAGCGCGATTCCGAGAGGAGGCTCTCGTCGAGGCCGGGGTCGTAGGCGCCCGCGCCCCACGCGATGCACTCGATGTCGTTTTCATCGCGCTCGACGGGCGAGGAGGACGCCGCGTCCGCGGCGTCGCCGCCGTCGTCGTCGTCGGCCGTCGCCGTCGCGGCTTCGTCCTCGCGCGTCGTCACGGCGCGCGTCGTCGCGGACGCGCGTCGCCGACGCGCGCGCGGCTCGTCCGAGAGAGGAGGAGGAGGACGACGACGACGATGATGCTGACGGTGCGCGGCTTGGATGAGCGGCAGCGCTCTCGTCGTTGTTTTTCGCGCGCGCGCGAACGGACGGACGCCCGCCGCGGGCGTCGGCGTCGGCGCCGTCGTCCACGCCGCCGCGCGCATCATCGCGCGCGCGGTCCGTTCGGCGCGGCGTGTGGTCGAGACCGCGAGTTTCGAGACGGGGTCGCGGGAGCGCGCGCGCGACCTTTGGCGAGAGCTCGGCGGTCTATCCATTCGATGAACGCCCGCACACGTGGATTCTCGTTCGGACACGGCCGTACTCCGCTCGTATGAGCAGTTGGTAACATTCATCAGTTTGTGGTCTCGTACACGTACGCGACATCGACGACTTTTCCCGAACGAAAGCGAAAGCTCTCGTCAGCGCTCTCGGTAACATCGTCGTCGCAGTCCGCGCATGGCCGCTCTCGCGGCCGCGGCGCGCGCCTCGCCTCTCGCCGCGCCGTCGCGCCGCGCGCGTCATCGCCGCGATCACATCCGCGCGCGCGCGTCGCCCCCGACGTCGCCGAGCGTCGTCGACGACGCCGACGCCGACGCCGTCGTCGTCGCCGATCCGTTCGTCGTCTTCGAGAACGATGATGTGCTCTGCGTGCACAAGCCCGCGGGCGCGTCGTTCCACGGCGACGACCTCGCGACGCGCCGCCCGGGGGTCCTCGCGAGGATACGTCAGCTCCAAGCGTCCGGGACGCTGCGCGGGAGCGACTACGACGGGCCGCTGCACAGCGTCCATCGACTGGACAAGGTCACGAGCGGCGCGCTTCTCTTCGCGAAGGTGCGTTAGTTCTATACAAACGTGTTTCACCCATCGCTCCGTTTCAACATTTGATCGCGTGGGTCCCTTTCAACTGACCGATGAACTTTTTTTGTATGGAACGGCCCTAAGCGTCCGGACGTCGCCGCCGCGCTCGGCGCCGCGTTCGCGAGCAGGAGGGTGCACAAGTACTACGTCGCGCTGAGCGCGCGGCGACCGTCGAAGAAGATGGGTACCGTGCGCGGGGTCATGGCGAGGTCGCGGCGGGGGACGTGGAAGCTCACCAGGGACGAGCGCCGCGGCGGCGGCGGCGCGGCGGCGGCGGCGGAGACTCGGGTGCGTTCTATACACTGGTTCCCATACGACCGCGTTGGCGTGGTGAACGCCGATCCTTAAGGACTTTTCCCGGCGTTTCTCTCCGCCCACACCTCGCTTTCAATCCCCGTCCTCGGCGCCTTTCAACTCCACCTGACGCCTATGAACTCCACCACGACAATCGCTCGTATGGAATGACCCTCAGTTCGTCGGCCGCGGCATCGTCGGTCACGGCGAATCCAAGCGCCCGCTGCGGCTGATCGTGTTCCGGCCGCTCACGGGGAAGACGCACCAGCTCCGCGTCGCGGCGAAGTCGTTGGGGTCGCCCGTGTTGGGTGCGACGCGGACTCTTCATTCTGGTTTTCGTCTATAAAGTTGGTTTTCGCGTCCGGTCGGAGAGTTACAGTAGTTCTCTCGGCGGCGCGCCGGAGAGCTCGCCGCGCCGCGCCGCTCACCTCCCGTCCCCGCGCTTCCTCTCCGCCCGCAGGCGACGCCGCGTACGCGGGGAAAGACGCCGCCGCGAGCGAGGATCGCGCGTACCTCCACGCCGCGGCGCTGCGGTTCGCGTTGAACGGCGAGGTCGTCGCCGTGACATGTAAGGTGCGATTTCCTCACGCTGGTCCCCGTACGACCGCGTCGGCGCGGTGAACGCCGATCCTTAAGGGCTTTCTCTCCCGGCGGTCGCATCTCTCCGCCCACCCCTCGCGTTCAATCCCGACACACCTCGACGCCTTTCAACTCCGCTTCTGACGCCTTTGAACTCCACCCCGACGTTCGCTGGCACGGACCCTCGACCCTAAGCCGACCGAAGGCGCCGAGTGGAGGAGTCCCGCGGACGGCGGCGGCGGCGGCGGCGACGTCGGCGGCTTCGACCTCGCGTGGCGCGAGCTCGGGTTCGACGCTCTGCTCGACGACCCGAGCGGGGTGTGGTTCGAGGGACACGACGCGCTGCGGTCGTCGGGGGCGGAGTTGCTGGAGGGGTGACGGGCGACGCGCGACCGTACTGTAGCAGCCGACACTTCTGTTTACTGTTCACCGCACCGTCGAACCGTCTGGTTTACTTATCACTGGCGCGTCGTCTCCTCCGCGTCGTCAGTCGCGGGGACGCCGCCCACCTCCCCGCCGCGGACGCGAGCGCGCGTCGTCCTTCCTCCCGCGGTTCATGAGCGACGCGGCGTCGACGGAGTCGTACGTCTCGTCGCCGTCGTCGTCCTCGTCCCAGCCCGCGGATCAGCCCGATCCGCCGCGAGTCGACGCGACGGGCGCCGACGCGACGACGACGTCCCCCGGCGCGATGCCCTCGCCCTCGCCGCCGCCGCGCACGATCGACGACGTCGCGCGCGAAGACGCCGCGTGGCGCCTGTCCGCGGCGGCGAGACCGCACGTGCGCGCGGACGACGCCGTCGAGGGCGCCGCGCTGCGCGCGCTGCTCTCCGACTACGAGACGTGCGTTCGATGCGAGGCGGTCGCGGGCGCCGCGCGCTGGCGCGCGTGCGACGCCGCGCGCGCGGCCATCACGGCGGAGGAGACGGACGACGAGGAGATCGGATTCAGGGTCGCCGCGGTGATGGACGCGCTGGACGCGCCGCACCTGCGGCCGACGGGGATGAGGGCGCGGTTGGAGAAGGGCGTGGACGCGACGTGCCACGGCGTCGTGACGCTCCTGAGTAATCTATCGTCGATGAAGCGGCACAACTGAACCGAAGCGCGGGTCGAGTCGAGTCGAGGCGAGCGAGGTGGCGCGGTGTCGCGGCGGAGTACACCACGTCGAAGTGTTCGTGTCGACATCGACGATCGACGCGCGACGATGTTTACAGCGCTCTCTCTTCTCCTACTCACCGCACGTACTTCGTCGGCCGCGCATAGCCTTCCTCGATCTGCCGCCGCGCCCTGACGTACAGCGCGACGACGAACGCGGCGACGCCCGCGGCGATCTTCATCGACGTCGTGATCTCCACCCCGCGCCCGTCGCCCTCGACCTTGATCCGCGTCTGGCCGCCGTCGTCGTCGCCGCACCCTCGAAACTCGAGCAGCTTTCGAAGGTTTGGCTTTTTGCACAGGTGCACGGGCGCCGCGGGGCGAGAATATCCGCCCGTCGTGAACGCCGTCTTCGCGTCCCACTTCCTCTTCGCGCGCTTCAGGAGGAGCTTCACGAGCGGCTCGTCGTCGTTCGCCGCCGCGAGGTGCAGCGGCGTGCGTCCCTTCTCGTCCGGCAGCAGCTCCGCGCCCGCGTCCAGGAGCTCTCGCGTCATCAGCAGGTAGCCTCGGGGTCGTTGCATACGAGCGATCGTCGGGGTGGAGTTCAAAGGCGTCAGACTTGGGAATTGAAAGGCGTCGAAGGCGGGGATTGTGAGCGAGGGACCCTGGGCGGAGAGAAACACCGGGAAAAGTCCTTAAGGAACGGCGTTCACCGCGCCGACGCGGTCGTACGGGGACCAGTGTAAGGAGAACGCACCTCGGCTCGCGGCGACGTGCAGCGCGGACTGATCGTCCGCGTCCTCGTTCCGCGAGTTGGCCGCGACCCATCGCTCGCGCTTTGTTTTCATCGCCTTCAGCACGCGCTTCACCGCGGCGATATCGCCGTTGCTCGCCGCGCGGTACAGCGGGTCCGTCCCGTCGACGTACGGCAGCGAGCACGCGTCGCGATTCCCCGGCTTGAGCTTTTTCCTCCTCGTCTCCTCGAGCTCGCGCGCGCGCTTCTCGCGCTCGGCGTGCGCGGCCTCGATCTCCGCCTCGCGCCGTCTCTGGAGCGCTCGGAACTCAGCCTCCGCGTCCGCGGCGGCGGCGGCGTCGGCGCGCGCCTTCTCGTCCTCGAGACGCCGCGCCTCCGCGTTCATCGCCGCGTCGTCGACGTCCATCGGATCGATCCGTCTGATGTTTTTCGCCGTGACGCGGATGGATCCCTAACGACTTTTGCGCTTTACCGATCTGATTAGTCTATCGATCTCGCGCGCGGGTTCGCGGGAGACGACGCCGGGGAAGTCCGCGCGGGGACGACGGCGACGACGAGACGCGCGCCGTGGACGCGCGCGCGAAGAAGTGTGTGCCTATCGTCCGCTACGCTTGAGAAGCCGCCGCTACGTTCGCTAATCGTTTTCGTGGTCCGGTGGAGTCGTACGACGTCCGTCCTCTTCGTTTTTTCCTCGTCAGTCCGGTTCCGCGGGTTTCGGAGGTTCCGCCGTCGCCGCCGCCGCCGCCGCCGCCGCCGCCGCCGCCGCCGCCGCCGCGGCTCTCGTGCGCTCGCGCCCCCTCCCGACGTTCGACCCCGTGTCCTGCGCGTCCGCGATCGGCACCCTCGCCGGCACCCCCGTCGGCACCCCCGTCGGCGCCCTGGTCGCGACGACGACGCTGTCCGGACGCGTCGTCGGCGCGCCGCACACGGGGCACCTCCGAACGAGCGGGAGCTCGTGCCCGCACCTCGCGCACCGCGTCGAGATCTCGTCGTGCGCCTCGCCGTCGTCGTCGTCGTTCGCGTCGGCGGCGCGCGCGTCGGCGCGCACATCTTCCACGTGGCGCGATCGCATTCGCCCGCGACCGCGCGCGTGATACGGCAGCACCCTGCGGCGTATCCCGCGCCCGGCGTACCCGCCGCTCGCCCACTCCGGCCCCTCCTCGCCGCCGCCGCGCAACGACGCGCGGAGTTCGCTCTCGCCCAGGTACCGGTCGCGATAAGACGATGCCCCCGCGGCGAAGAGCGGCGACCCGAGCGCGAGCCGGTTCGTCGCCTTGTCCACGACGGTCGACGACGACGTCGACGACGACGACGACGACGACGAAAACCGCGACGCCTCTCTCTTGCGCGTGGACGCCTCCCTTCGCCGCCGCGCTCTGGACATCTCCGCCGGGCTCGGCGCGGTCGGCGCGAGGTATATCGCCATCCCTACAAACGCGAGCGAGACGTACAGGACGCGAAGATTGCGATCGACGCGTCGCCGCGTGTCCCCCGTGACGTGCTCTCTCGCGCGAAAACCAAACGGGTCGTCCGCGCCGCCGTAGTAGCGCCCGCTCTCGCGCCGCCCGGTCTGTCCGCGACCGTGGTTCTGGTATCTCGACGACGCGCCGCCGACCCCCGCGCCGTGACCGTTACCGCCGCTCAACCGTTCGTACGCGTCGCTGACGCGCTTGAACCGCTCCTCCGCGACGCTCGCGGCGGCGGCGTCCATCGACGCGTTGCGATCGGGGTGCCATCGCATCGCCGCGGCGCGGTACGCCGCCTTGATCTCCTCGTCCGACGCGCCTCTGGCGACGCCGAGGACCGCGTGCGGATCCATCGTCGAGTCGAGTCAGTCGCGCGGCGGCGGCGAGGACGACGCGGAGGAGAGGTCGGGTCGGCACGGCGCGCGCGCGATGGATGACGTGTTCCTTCTCCTCCTCACGCGACGTCGGTCCGTCGCTACCGCGTCGCGCTCGGCGCTCGCGCGGCGGGCATCGTCCCGCGGCGGTCGCTCAATCGCGCGTTGGGGTGGTGCGCGGCGACGCGCGGGGGTGTCGGTGTCGCCGCGCGCGCGACCGCGCGTCGTCGCGGGTCGGTCTGTCTCGCGAGTCGCGACTCGCCGCGAGCTGATGAGTTGGGAGCGGATGCGACGCGTACTCGTACCGCCGAAAAGTACTTTCTGACTGTGCGCCATACGAATGACCGAAGCCAAACGAGAGGCCGCGGAGGCAGGATATTAATTTCCGACCGCGACCGCCGACGTGACGCGTCGCCAGAATTCACAATTCGCACCCCCGCGGCCTCTTCGTCGGCCCGCGCGCGACGATGGCGAAGCCGTACTACCCCCCCCCTCCCGGGCAAGCGCCGGCGCCGACGTACGGCTACGCGCAACCGCAGCCGGTGATGGCGCAGCCGGTGATGCAGCAGCCCGCGATGGTGATGATGCAGAACGCCGGGCTGGGCTTCTGGAAGGCGTCGCTGTGCGAGTGCCAGTCCGACTGCGGCCTGTGCATGGCGTCGTGCTTCCTCCCGTGCTGCGTCCACGGCTCGAACGCGAACATGCGCCGCGACGCGCGCTTCATCGGCCCGATGGAAGGCTGCAACGGCGAGTGCATCTGCTACGCGATCGGGTGCTACGCGCGGCCGCTCTACGCGATCTGCGGCATGAGCGGCCGCGGGAATCACCGCGCGAAGTACAACATCGCGGGCGGCTGCTGCGGCGACTGCTGCACGCACCTGTGCTGCTACTCCTGCGCGGTCGGGCAGGAGTACCTCGACCTGAAGAAGCGCCTGGAACCTCCGCAGCAGGGCATGATGGGCGGCGTGATGATGTCGCAGCCGGGCGCGGTCATCATGCGCTAAGCGCCGCGTCGCGGACGCGTCGATCGACGATCCGCACGAAACGACGGTTTGGGAACCCTCGGTTTTTTATTCAGCAGAGTTGACTAAAATATGACTTGACGAGCGCTCGCGCGCCTCCTCGAGCAGTCGTGATGACTAGTCATGTAATGTATCAACTTTTATATTCTTCCAACCGCATGATGAGCAAATAGACTACGACGTGGGTCGTCTTAATCCGCCGCCGGAGGTTTCGAAAACGGCGACAGCGTCCCGATCTCCGGCGTGTCGGCGACGAGCTGGTCCACGTTCCACGCGTTCTTAAACAGAAGCACGGGCGCGCCCCACACGTCCTTCACGCACTGCGCGTTGAATATCCTCCCCGCGGCGTCCACGGCGTCCCACCCGCCCTCCACCCACCGCGCGACGTTGAACGGTAGCATGTCCAGCGTCGTCTCGACGCCGTACTCCTGCGCCATGCGCGCCTGCACCACCTCAAACTGCAGCTGACCGACCGCCGCGAGTATGGGGTCCTGCTTCAGCGAGTCTCGAGAGTACATCACCTGCACCGCGCCCTCGCCCAAGAGCTCCGCGACGCCCTTCTGAAACTGCTTGTACTTTCCCGTGTCCGCGTTTCGCAAGTACGCGAAGAGCTCGGGGGAAAACGTCGGAATGGGCGGCAGCACCCGTCGCTTTCCCGTGTACAGCGTGTCGCCGATCGCGAAACTCCCGGGGTTGTTTAAACCGATGACGTCGCCGGCGTACCCGCACTCGAGCACGGTCTTATCCTGCCCGAACAGCTGCGACGGCCGCGACAGCGCGACGGCTTTCTTCGTCCGCGCGTTGGTCACCTTCATGCCGCGTTCAAACTTACCGCTGACGACGCGAACGAACGCCACCTTGTCCCTGTGCCGCGGGTCCATGTTCGCCTGGAGCTTGAACACGAACCCGGTGAACGCGTCGTCGGTCGGGCCGATCACGCCGTCGCTCGTCTCTCTCCCGCGCGGTCGGACCGAGTACCCTAAGAACGTGTCGAGGAAGAGCTGCACGCCGAAATTGTTCATCCCCGATCCGAAAAATACGGGCGTGAGCGACCCCGCGTGCACGGCGTCGAGGTCCAAGTCGCTCCCGAGCTCGTCCAGGAGCTCGATGTCCTCCATCAGCTGCGCGTGCAACTCCTCGCCTATCCTCTCCGTCAGCGTCGCGTCGCCGACGGGGAGCACGGAGAGGCCCTTCGTGGACTTATCCTCTCCCTTCTTCGCGCGCGACTCCTTCGTCACCGCCGCGTCGAAGAGATGCACCTCCCGCGTCGGTCGATGATACACGCCCTTGAACGCGTCCCCGCTGCCGATCGGCCAGTTCACCGCGTACGTGGGCAGGTCGAACTCGCGCTCGATCTGGTCCAGGAGCTCGAGCGGCTCGAGCGACGGGCGGTCGAGCTTGTTGCAGAAGGTGAAGATGGGCAAGCCGTTGAGGCGGCACACCTCGAACAGCTTGCGCGTCTGCGGCTCCAAACCTTTCGCGGCGTCGACGAGCATGACCGCGTTGTCCGCGGCGCTGACGGTTCGGTACGTGTCCTCGCTGAAGTCCGCGTGCCCGGGGGTGTCGAGAAGGTTCAGCGTGAAGCCGTCGTACTCGAACGACAGCGCGGTGGACGATATCGAGATTCCTGAGGGTCGAGGGTCCATCCATCGAAGCGACGTCGGGGTGGAGTCGAAAGGCGTCAGTGTTTGAAGTTGAAAGGCGTCGCGGTGCGTCGGGATTCAAACCGAGGGGCGCGCGGAGAGAAACGAACGCTGGGAGAGAAAGTCCTCAAGGAATGAAGTTCACGACGCGAACGCGGTCGTACGGGGACCGGCGCGAGGAACAGAACGCGCCTCTCTGCTTTTCCATCTCCATCCAATCCGACGTCGCCGCCTTCGCGCCGCGTCGCGCGCGCACCGCGCCAGCCTCTTGGATCGCGCCGCCGTAGTACAGGAGCTTCTCCGTGAGCGTCGTCTTCCCCGCGTCCGGGTGGGAGATGATCGCGAACGTCCGTCGCGAGTTCACCTCCGTCGCGAGGTCGCGCTCGACGGCCGACGACGGCACCGTCTTCATCTTATCTGGTGGAACGTCGTCCGACGACGTCGCCGCCGCCTCGCCGTCCTCCGCCTCCGCCTCCGCCTCCGCCTCCTCCGTCGTCGCGACGAGCGCTTCCGCGGCGTCCGCATCGACGGCGGCGCGGAGGATAGACCCGCGACGCGCGCGCGCGCCGCCGCGGAGAACGCGAGCGACGGAGAAGGAGGAGGAGGAGGACGACGACGACGACGTGGACGTTCCGAGGGTCGCGGACGCGCTGCGCGGCGAACACGCGGCGGCGACGGCGCGCGGGGCCGCGGGCGCGCGACGCGCGTCCGCGCGCGCGGACGCGCACGGCGCGCGCGCGACGAGCGAGGCGGCCGACGACATCGCGCGAGAGGACGTGCGTGCCAGCGCGTCCGTCTGGTGTGAGCGGCGGCGCCGCGCATCTTACCGTCTTGATGAGTGTCGCGCGGACGAGCAGCCGCGCCCAGAGTGTTCGACAGAAGAGACGAGAGGCGGAAATAGAAGACGCATCCGTCGCAGCTCTTATTACACAAAACCCAAAAGAATGCATCTACCTAGTGTCGCCGCGCGCGCGGTGCGATGCGCGCGACGACGCGTGCGAGCGGCTCGCGGCGTAGCGAGCCGCGGCGGACGCGGCGAGACTCGGTCGCGACGCCGCCCCCGCCTGAAAAAGACAACCGCGGATTTCGCCGAAAATACAAAACCCGCTTCGCGTCGCTTCGCGTCGCTTCACGCGTCACTTCACGCGTCAATCGCGTCACTTCACGCGGCGACTCAACGTCCGAGACATCGTCTGGATCTGGTTCCCGTGCGACCGCAGCGTCCCGCTCCCCACGCCCAAGGCTTGCTCCACTTGCATCACAAGCGACGATCCTCGCACGGCTTTGCCGACGGCGCCCGCCCGCCGCAGCACGTCCGTGATGGCGTTCTCGAGCAGCCCAGCCTGCTTGTACTTCTTGAACGTCTCCGGGGCGACGTCCACGGCGGCCGCGCGCTCGGTGCGAGACATCGGCACCTTTCCCGTTTTTTCGTTTCGCTGCTTCGCCGCGCCGGACGACGACGCGAACAGCTTCAGCGGGGATAAAAATCCGCTCAACGACTCGCGCTTGCTCTTCGTCTTCGGCGTCGCGGTCGACGACGACTTCTTCCCCACGCCGCCGGAGGACTTCGACGCGTTGAGCTTCGTCGCCTTGCTCTTCGGCGCGACGCGCCGCTTCGACTGCGCGCTCGTCGTCGTCGTCGAGGGTTTGCGTTTGGCGCCGCCGCTCGTCGATCGGCCGCCGCCGCCGAACGTCTTCTTTTCCCCCGAGCTCGCGGGCGACGGCGTCGCCGGCGCGAGCAACCGCGCCGGCGGCGCGTCGCTCGGCGTCGTCTCGAAGAAGAAGTCCTTCACGGTGACGCCGTGGCTCGCGGAGGGGTTCGACCCCAAGTATTTCGTCACCTCGTGCTTCGACTTCAGCGTCTTTCCGTCGGGGGATCTGTAAAACGTGTCGCGGTCCGCGTCCGGGGTGTTCTTCTTCAACGTCCCCGCGGGCCTCTTCACGACCGTGCGCTTCCACCCCTCCGGGACGAGGACGTCCGCGCCGATCGCCTTCCGACCGCTCGGGAGTTTCAACGGCGTCGTCTTGACGCGCTCGTCGCGATCGCGGTCGGTCGCGGTCTTGCCGCCTCTCGCCGCCGCCGCCGCCGCGGCGCCGCCGCGCGTCGGCTCTCGCCGCGGCGCGCCGCACCGCCCTCTCTTCACCGCGGTGTAATCGTCCTCGTCCACGCGCGCGCAGACGTTATCGTCGAAGATGCTCATGTCCAGCCTGACGCTGTCGTCCCTGCACTCGCAGATCCCCGCTTCTTCGCCAATCTCCACCCACTCCTCCGTCGCGAAGTTGCAGCTCTCCGCGCAGTTGAACCCGACGTTGAACCCGCTGTGATAGCTCCCCGGGTACGTCACGACGAACTCGCCGGGGTGCTGCATCATCTTCGTGAACGGGATGCCGTTCTGCTCGAGCAGCGTGGGGGAGATGAGGAGCTCCTTGTGTCGGAGAAATTCCGGGCAGTGGCGCCACATCTCCGGGACCATGCCTTGCGCTAAGATTTCAAACCGCTCGCGGTCCTCGGGGGCGACGGCGTACCAAAACTTCGGCGCGCCGTAGTGCAGGTAGTTGACGCTGTACAGGTCCAAATCTTCGGTGTGCCACGCGAACAGCGAGCGCCACATCCCAAAGTACAAGTACGACGAGTTCACGCCCGCGAGCGTGATGCCCTTCTTCTTGAGCGTGCGCGACAGGAGCGAGTCGAGCCTCGAGACGTCCCACCCCCAGTTGCTCGAGTCGAACAGCGTCCCGGGGACGTCCGCGCAGTACATCGGCGGGGAGTACGTCACCTTCTTCCAGAACTCGCGCTCGAGGGTCTGGAGGTTTCGGTTTCGGCGGCGATCGGGGTGGCGGGGACGTGGGTGGGGCGGTCGGTCAGACGACGCGGACGACGAGGAGGGCCGACGAGAGAGAGCGCGAGACGGAGAGAGAGAGGGAAACGTTGCGCGGAAACAAACTTCGTTTGCGGTCGCGCACCGAGGTGTCTTGCATCGCCGCCTCCGAGGGCATGTTTTCCTTCATCATCGCCTTCGGTTTGAAGTCTTTCTTGATCGACAGCGGCTTCTGCTCCACGAGCAGCGTCCGGAACAGCCCTTTCCGCCCCGTGGCGTGCTGCGACGGGAGAAACGAGGGAGGGGTCAGCGCGAGATCTGGCGCGAAAAAGCGACGCGTGTTTTTTTTCAAACCAAACGCGCGAGCGAGTGGCCCTCGAGGCGACGCGCATCCATGCGCTCCATCGCGCACCTGCGTTATCGGATGCGGCACCGTGAAGTCGACGTCGTCGTAGCTCCCCTGCCGCGGCTTCCACCCCGCGGGCGGGACGATCCGCCCGATCCCGAACTCCTCGAGGTCCTCCTCGATGCTCTCCACGTACGCCTCGAAGCTTCCTCTCATGTCCGCCATGGTGGGGTAAAACACCGGCGGCTCCCTGACTTTCTTCCCCATGGCGCCTCCGCGTTCCGACGCCGGCACGTTCTGTGGATGTCAGCGGTGGGGTGCGAGGATGCGTGAGCGCGCGAACGGCGGGGGACGACGCGCGCGCGCGTCGGTCGTCGCGCGCGGGAAGATTTCAAACAACGCTTTTTTTTTCCCTCCCCGGCGAGGACCAGGGCGGGGCGGGTGATCTGGCGCGCGCGAACGCGCGCGGCGCGCGCGCGGGGCGCGACGCGCGCGCGCTCGAGCGGGGAAACGGACGGGAACGCGAGCGCGCGTACCTTTCGCTCGCGCGGATTACGAACAGACGACCGCGCGCGCGTCCGTGGCGCGTCCCTTTCCTTGCGGCGCCGCGCGTTGTGTGCACGCTTCGCAGCGCGTCACCGCCGCTGAAGCGCTCGCGGAGCCGCGTTTCAAACTTCAAACCGAAATTTCACGGTTCAGCCGTGTCGCGCGCTCACTGGCTGACGATGAAAGCGTGCCACGCCACGCGCCGCAAAATAATATCTCGCGGAAATTCTCTTATTAAACGTCGTACGGCGCGTGGTTGGCCTGTGGGAACGTTCCGTGGGCCTCCCGAGGGTCGTTTGCTTTGCTTTTTCCTGCTGGCTTTTTCGCAGCTTTTCTCGGTGCGCTTTTTTCCATCTCGGCGTTCGTTCCGCGCTCGCCCCCGCCAGTACGCCCCTCCGCGGGCGGACGGGCGCGCGTCCCCCTCCTCCGCGAGCGCGATGCGCGCGTCCGCGGCCGCGGCCGCGGTGGCGCCGCCGCGCGCGACGACGCGAGGGCGCGGCGGCGAGGGAGGAGGACGACGACGACCGCGGCGGATCCCTCCCGCCGTCGACGGCGTCGCTCGGCGCGCGTCGTCCGCGCGGCGTCCGAGAGGATCGCTCGCGCGCGCGGACGCGACGACGCGACGACGCGACGGCGGCGGCGGCGACGACGACGACGACCGCGCGGTTGTCGCCGTCGCGCGGAGAGACGACGCGACGCGGTCCCCCTCCCGCGACGACGACGCGCACTCCGAGCGGCGGGCGCGCGACGACGCGGGGGGGATTGGATTCGTCGCCCGCGCGAGCGCCGCGCGCGTCGGCGTCGTCGCGGCGGCGCTCGTCGTCGCGACGTCCGCGCCCGCGGCGGTCGCGCTCGAGCCCGCGACGGCGCCGACGCCGCCGACGCCGTACCAGCAGCGCCTGCGATCGAACGCGGAGGCGGAGCCGAGCGGGATCGGCGCCGCGGTCGCGGAGGCGCCGACCGCCGACGCGACGCTCGACGATTCGTCGTCGTCGTCGTCGGGAGAAGCCGTGGACTACGCCGCCGCCGCCGAGTCCCCCGTGGACTACGCCGCGATCGTCTCCGACGCGGTCCAGGCGTTCGTCAAGCCGCTGCTCTCCGAGTTCGGCGCCGCCGTCCTAGGCTTCGGCGTCGGCGCGGTGGCCGCCGGGTTCTTCATGGGCTGGCAGCAGTCGCGCCTCGACGCGAAAAAGAATCGATCCGTCAACCGCCAGGCGCTCGCGGACCTGTCCATGCTCGACGAGGCCGAGATCCAGGAGCTCGTGGGCGAGCTCCCGGCGTGGCTCGCGTTTCGCGACGTCGAACGAGCCGGGTGGCTGAACAAGGTCCTCGCCGCGGCGTGGCCGTACCTGGATCAGGCGACGTCCGACGTCATCGTCGCGGCGTTGGATCCGATCTTGCAGGCGACGCGTCCGTCGTTCCTCACCACGCTGTCGTTCGAGCGGTTCTCGTTCGGGGACATCCCCGCGCGCATCGAGGGCGTGAAGGTATACGAGACCACGGGGGATGGGTCCGTGGAGATCGACCTTCAGGTGTTTTGGGCGGGGGACCCGGACGTCGTGTTGGGCGTCCGCGCCGCGCAAGACGCGCTCAGGTGAGACTGGTCCCCATACGATCCCGTTCACGATGTGAACGCCGATCCTTGAGGTCTTCGCTCGCGCGCGGCGTCGCGCGCGTTTCTCTTCGCTCGTCCCTCGCTTTCAGAAGACTCCGCCCGCCGCGACGCCTGCCTCGCGACTCCGCGTCTGACGCCTTTCGACTCCGCGTCTGACGCCTTTCGACTCCGCCCCTCACACAGCGTGCCCGTGTCGCTGACCGAGTTCGAGTGCACGTTCACGCTGCGTCTCATCTTCGCGCCGCTCCTCGGCGTGTTCCCGTGCTTCGGCGCGCTGACGATCGCGCTCATGGACGAGCCGCAGCTGGACTTCGACCTGCGCGTCGTCGGCGGCGACGTCACGCTCGTCCCCGGGCTCAAGGTGCCTCTGCGATCGTACATCAAGGTGAGACTGGTTCCCATACGACCGCGCTGGCGTGGTGAACGCCGATCCTTAAGGACTTTTCCCGGCGTCACTCTTCACCCGCACCTCGCTTTCAATCCCCGCCCTCGACGCCTTTCAACTCCGACTGACGCCTTTCAACTCCACCCCGACATCAAGGCGCTCATCGCGTCGTGGATGGTGTGGCCGCGGTGCATCACCGTCGCCATCCCGGGCACCGGATACGCGCTCCCGAGCGAGAGCGAGCGCGAGAAGCCGCACACGGGCCTGCTGCACATCCAGGTGGTGTCGCACGACGGCCGCGCGATATCGCCCGGCGAGGTCGGGCTGCAAGTCCGCTGGCCCGTCGCGGATCTTTTGGTGGCGAAAAACCAGGAGGAGACGCGCGTCAAGGCGCTCCCCGGCGGCGGCGTCCTGAGCAGCAAGGAGATCACGCTGCCCGTGGAGGACCCGCGCGCGCAGCTGCTGTGCGTGCGGTGGTACACGCGCGAGGTCAGGGACGAGGAGACGGGCGTCGTCGTGACCCCCGAGCGGCTCGACGGCGAGGCGTCCGTGGTTCTGGACGAGCTCATGCGTCAGGCGGTGTCCTCCTCCTCCTCCTCCGTCGGCGGCGGCGCGGAGGGTTTAGAGGCGGACGTCGCGATCGCGCAGTGGGGCCCCGTCCCCGTCGCCGCGGAGCTCGAACCTCCGATCGGCGCGGACATCAAGTCCGTCGGCGGCGCGAAGGGGGGCGGGAAGCGAGGCGGCGGGTGGTTCGGAAGAGCCGCGGGCGCGGTGACGGGCGTGGTGTCCAAGTCGGCGAGCGGCGTCGTCGCGGGGTACAAGGCGCGTTCTCCTTCACACTGGTCCCCATACGATCGCGTTGGCGTGGTGAACGCCGATCCTTGAGGACTTTCCCGTCGTCTCTCTCCGCCCAGGGTCCCTCGCTTTCATTCCCCGCCCTCGACGCCTTTCAACTCCGCTTCTGACGCCTTTCAACTCCACCCCGATATCATCGCTCGTGTGGAACGACCCTAAGACGGTTCGCGCGGACGGTCTGAGCGGCGTGCGGCAGATCCCCAGCGCGGTCGTGAGCGGGTATCGGGAGGCGGGAGGCGGCGGCGGCGGGGATCGAACCGCCGGCGAGAGAGCGGGAGACGACGCCGCGGCGACCGGCGACGCGGCGGCGGCGTCCCAGGCGGCGGCGTCGCGCGCGAAGCTCGTGCGTCTGAAGGTTCGGTACCAACCTCTGGACGACATCATCGCGGCGGAGCGCGACGCCGCGGCCGCGACCGGCGGCGGCGAGAAACCCGCCGCCGCGCCCGCCGCCGGGGGCACAGGAGGGATGAACGGCGAGCGGATGGGGCCGCAGTACGCGATACAGGACGGGCAGTACGCGAGCGGACCGAGCGGGTCGTTCGACGGCGGCGGAACAGACCGGCGGCGGAAAACGCACGGCGTCGTCGTCGGCGGCGGCGGCGGCGGCTGGTCCGGGTCGGGGTCGTACGACGCGGACGACGACGAGCTCGACAAGATGCGCGTGCTCCTCGACGCGAAAGACAGAGAGATCTCGAGCATGCGGACGGAGCGCGCGCTGCTCGAGAAGGAGCTGAGGGACGCGGTGCTGTCCGGCGACGAATCGGGACGGGCGACGGCGAACGAGGCGGCGGCGGAAAAGTCGCCGTCGAAATCGAAATCGACGTCCGCGGCGCCCGCGCCCGCGACGGACCGCGACCGACTCGAGTTCTTGAAGTCCGCCGCGAGTCAGACGATCGTCGCGATCGCGGAGGCGTCGAAGCGCGAGCGCGACCTCCCGGACGGGGACGCGAGACGCGCCGACCTCGACGTCGTCCTCAGACGCGCCGACGCGCTGGTGACGAAAGCCGCGGCGGTGGCGAAAGACGCCGCGACGAGGGAGGCTGCGGACGCGGCGGACACGGAGGAGGAGCTCGCGAAGTTGAAAGCCGCGATCGTCGCGGCGAAGGAGAAGGACGCGTCGAAGGAGGAGGACGCGAAGAGAGACGCCGCGGCGGCGAAGGCGAAGGCGAAGGTTTCGCGACCGAGCCTCGCGATCGAGATGGGCGCGGCGGGCGCGCGCGCGGCCGAGGCCGAGGCGAGCGCGTCCGACGCCGTCGTCGCGGTGTCGCCGATGGACGCGGAGGTCGTCGTCGACGCGGAGGAGAGCGACGACGCGGGGGGGGCACAGGACGACGAGGAGCGAAGAGAGATGACGAGATGACCGACGAGCGACGAAGACGACTCTTCGAAAAGATTTTAACTTATTAATCCTCGTCCAGGAACGGGTTCGCGTACCGCTCCGGCGTGGGCGTCTCGCTCTCTCCGCGTCGACCTCTTCGCGCCGGCGCCGGAGGAAGCGTCCCGCCCGGCGTGGACCCCCCCGGGGTGGTTCTCCCCCCGTCGCTCCTCGTCGAGCTCGGCGTCCCGTCGTTCGTCCCGCCGCCGCCGCCGCCGCCGCCGCCGCGGAACAAATTCTTGAACGCGTTTCCGTTCCGTCCCCGCCGCCCCGTCGACGGACTCGGACTCGGCGACGCCGCCTCCACCTCGCGTCGAATCATCATCACGCTCTCCCACAGCGCCTCCTCCTGTCGCTTCAGCCCGGCCCTCGCGGCCGACCACTCCTCCGCGAGGAGGTCGATCTCTTTCGCCCCGGACGCGTCCTTCGCCTCGAGAAACGCGACGTCGGCGCCGAGCTTCTCGAGCGCCAGCTTGCACTCTCGCGTCGCCTCCTCCGCGCCGGCTCGCACTCTCGCGACCTTCTCGTCGACACGTCGCATCGCGTCCGCCTCGTCCGCGCTCGCGCGCTTCTTCGCGTCCGCAACCTCCTGGTCCCTCGCGATGTCGCGCTCGAGGAGCCCCGCGACCGCGTCCGCGGCGCGGCCCGCCTCCGCGGCGGCGGCAGAGGCGGCGTTTTCCGCGGATCGCGCCTTGGCGTCGAGGGTCTTGAACCGCGGCGCCACCTCCTTCACGAGCGTCTGCTCCACGGACTTGAGCTTCGCGTCGTGGCGTTTGAACGCCGCGGCGTGGTCGTCCTCGACGAGCTCGCCGAGCGCGGCGACGCGCGCGGAGAGCGCCGCGGCGGCCGCCTCGATCGCGTCCGTGCGCGCGACGAGCGTTCCTTCGTCGGTCTGGGGGGGGGGCGGCGCGGCTTTTTCCGCCGCCGCTTTTTCCGCCGCCGCCGCCGCCGCGGCGTCCTCCGCGGCGACGACGCGCTTCTCCAGCGCGTCGATCTTCGCGGCGATCTCGTCGTGCGAAGGTATCGTCGCGGTATCTTCAAGCGCGTCGATCTTCTTCTCTTCCTCCGCCGCCGCCGCGGGCGTCGTGGAGAGCGCGGAGAGCGCGTCGAGTTTTTCCGACAGTTTTTCCGACAACGCGTCCAAGGAGGCGCGAATCGCCGCGTCCGCCTCGCGGCTCTCGTCCCTCGTCGCCCGCTCCGCCACCTCCACCTCCGCGACTCTTCGCGCGGTGAGCTCGATCATGTGCTGATCGTCCATCGCGAGGATCCGCGCGTGCTCGACCGCGTTTTTCGCGGCGTTCGTCGCCGCGCCCTCGGCGACGGCGACCGCGGAGGCGGCGTCCGCGGCGGCGGCGGCGACGGCTGTCTCCGTCGCCGCGACTCTCGTCTCCATCACGCGCACCGCGGTCGTCGCGCCGTCTACGAGCTTCTCGTGCGTTTCGACCGCGTTCGAGACGCTCTTGAGGCGCTCTCTGAGCTCCACGAGCTCCATGAGCGTCGTCGCCGCGGCGTCGCCGGCCGGCGCCGGCGCCGGCGCGGGCGCCGGCGCCCGCGACGCTTTGGTCGCCGACTCCGCCGCGGCCGCCGCGGCCGCGGACGCTTCCAAGACCTGCATCGTCATCACGTCCACCTTCGCGCGCAGCTCCGCGAGCTCCGCGGACGGCGCCGGCGGCGCCGCGGAAGGAGGAGGGGGAGGAACGACCGTCGCGCTCGCGGCGTCGAGCGCGACTCGCATAGCGCGCACCTCCTCCTCGAGCGCCTTCCTCGCGCGCTTCGCCTCCATCGCCTCCACCTCCGCGGCCTCCACTTTCCCGACGAGCGCGGCGACGTCCGCGGCGACGCGCTCGCGGACGCGCGACGCGAGCGCGGCCTCGTCCACCCCGGCGCTCGGCGGCGGCGGCGGCGGCGGCGGCTGCGTCGGCGGCTGCGGCTGCGTCGGCGTCGTGTTCGCGGCGAGCGCCGCGACGCCAGCCTCCGCGGCGGTCAGCCGCGCGTCGAGCTTCCGCAGCGACTCCCCCACGCGCGGAACGACCTGCTCCGCGATGACCGCGACGCACCGCTCCTCGGCTTTCGCGGCCAGCGTCGCCTCGAGCGAGGCCATCGCGCTCGCGAAGATCTCGTCTCGCGCGGACGCCATCGCGGCCGCGACCGCCGCGCGCGTCGTCTCCTGGAGCGACGCCTGGCGTCGGCTCACCGCGTCGAGCTCGGACTGCACGCTCGCGAGGACGACGGCGACGTCGACGTCGGGGGCGCCCGCGGACGAGGACGACGGCGTCGCCATCGCCGGCGCCGTCGTCGTCGGCGCGGACGCGCGAGGGTTCGCGGACGCGGACGCGGGCGCGGGCGCGGGCGCGGGCGCGGACGGCGGCGGCGTCCGCGCGCTCGCGACCGAGCCGGGGGCGATCGGCGGCGTCGCGGGCGGCTCGCGCTCGCGCTCGCCTTCGATCGGCGGGATCGTCGGAGGGTCGTACGGCGCGCGACGCCCTCGCCCGCGCGCGTCCTCGGCGTCGCCTCCGCTTCTTCGAACGTCCTCCGCCTCCTCCCTCGCCGTCGCCTCCTCGCGCCTACTCCTCGCGACGACCTTCTCCGCCTCTCTCCTCGCGCTCGCGCGTATAGCGTCGTCCGTCGCTCTGCGAATCGATTCTATCCCGCGTTGCAGCGCGTCCATGCACGGGGGGGTGGACGCGGGGCGCGCGGCGAGAAGTGACGTCGAGCGCGCGAGATCCGCTGAATGGCCGCACACGCACGCGAGTTTATCCTCTTCTTACAAGCACGCGAGCTCTACAACGCGTTCAGCGTCGCGACGACGCCGCCGATGGCGCCGACGCCCAACACCACCGGAACGACGTAGTTCATGATCGGCGTCCTCTCCTCCGCGTCGCCGACGAACCCGACGTCGTCCGGCTTCCAGAGCGGGTTCCCCTCCGCGTCTTCGAAGTTGTTCGCCTCGAGCTCCATGACGACCGCGCGCGACGCGTTCTCCTTGTCGAAGTTGATCTCCGTGATGTCCCCGGAGATCGTGCCGAGGCCCATGGAGATGAGCTGCTTCAGGCCTTTGAAGTCGATCCCGGAGCCCTCGCCGTCCGCGTCGTCCGCGTCGTCCTCGTCGTCCTCGTCCTCCGCGGCGGCCTCCTCCGTCTTCTTAGACTCTTTGCCGAAACCGAACGCGCGGGATCGGACGCTCGAACCGCGCGGGGCGACGCGCGCGACGCCGCGCGAAGGAGAAGAAGAAGACGACGACGACGACGACGCGGCGCGGAGGGTCACGGGGGCGGCGGCGGGCGCGGCGCGCGCGGAGGCGGTGACGGCGAACATCGTCGCGCGCGTACGAGGGAGTGGCGAGGCCTCCGAGATCTGCGCGCGAATAAAATATCCAGCGGCCAAGTGGCGGAGCTCCATTTCAACGTGTGACGCAGGCGGTCCGCACTCGCCGAGGCACGCGGGCGGCGGCGGGGAAGCGCGCGTCCGTTCGCGATGCCCCCGAAAGGCTCGAAGAAGGCGCCCGCGGCGACGGCGAGCGCGCCCGCGGCGAAGACGTCCCCCGTCGCGAAGGGTGGCGCGACGGCGGGCGGGGGAGGCGCGGCGAAGAAGAAAAAAGCGAACGGCGCGTCCAGCCCGCGCGATCGCGGCCGACAGCTCGGGCTCTTCGAGTCCTTCGCGCGGTCGCCGAAGAAGCTTAAGACGCGCGCGGGCGGCGCGGACGCGGACGCGCCTCTGACCGTGCGCGTCGTCCCGCACGTCTACGACGCGTTCACGGTGAAGTTCCTGGAGACGGAGGGCGCGGAGCGCGGATTCAAATCTCGGAATCTGAGCGACGAGGGCGAGGACGACGCGCGACGCAGCGAGTTCGAGTTCGTGAACGCGTTCGACGCGCTCCTCCGGAACGCGCGCGATCAGATCCCGCCGCAGTACTTCTACGAGCGCCTCGCGCGCGTGCTGATGCGGCGGCGGCTCGCGCCCACGCGGAGGAGGCGCGCGCGCGCGGAGGCGGACGACGCCGAGGAGGACGAATCGATCGAGGCGTTCGAATTTCGCGCGCGCGGCGCGCGATCCGAGGACGCCAAGCTCGCGCGCGCGACGATCGACGTCTTCAAGCGCGTCCACGCGCTGCACCCGGCCGCGGAGATCGTGATGACGACGCGCTCGAATCCGATCGATTCGACGCCGCGCGGAGGAACGGACGCGGACGGTCCGGGGACGACGCCCGCGGTGGCGACGTGCGAGCTGACGTGGACCCCGATCGACTCGGAAGCGCGCGCGAGGGACCACCACAGCGACAGGACGCCGAAGAAGGGCCACGCCGGCGCGGGCGGCGCGGGGAGCGAGCGAGGGATCGCCGCGGACTGGCGGCGGTTCGCCGCGCTGATGGCGGCGGCGGCGGGCAAGCCGGAGACGCTCTGGCGGCTGTGCGACGCGTCGGAGGAGAGCGAACGCCGCGGCGACGGAGGAGGCGCCGCGCGGCGACGCGGACGCGCGGGACACGCCGGAGCAGCGCGCGGCGCGATCGACGGATCGGAGGACGAGGAGGACGAGGGAGATGAGGACGCGCCGCCGAGCCAGGCGCAGGCGCGCGCGCGCGAGCGCGCGAAGAAGAGGGAGCGCGCGGCGCGGGCCGTCGCGCCGCCGCTCGGCGCGACGCTGTTTTTTCTGCACGCCGTGGACGTGTTCGCGGCGGACGCGAACGCGCGGCTGGCGGTGTTTAACGCTCGAACGTCGGGCGTTTCGTCGGCATCTGAGAACACCGAAACGACGACGCTGGACGCCGCGGCGGAGACGGAGACGCCGCCGCCTGCGGACGGCGCGAGCCAGCCGACGAGCGACGGCGTCCCGGAGACGCCCGCGACGCCCGCGCGCGTCGCCGCAGGCGCGTGGGCGACCGGCCTCCTCCGCGACTCGCTCCTGTACCGGTTCATCGCGGACCACGTCCCCACGGACGGCGAGCGCGCGGCGTTCCTCGTCGAACTTCTCGAGCTCGCGGCGAGCGGCGTCGGCGGCGGCGACGGCGACGGGGAGACGCCGCCGGCGCCGCTCG
>MDSW01042225.1_pt1 | contig 25497 bp, 23 predicted proteins | sample 811171 | NCBI WGS metagenome assembly MDSW01 (sample SAMN05326641, study PRJNA326480) | marine metagenome | isolation source: seawater | place: Atlantic Ocean: North West | collected 2012 | reverse complement strand
ACCTTTAGATCATTTATTTAGATCACCTTATCAATTTTATTCTGATGATCTATCATTTTGGGCTTACAGTGAGATGTGGAAAACTGTTCCTATGTTAGGACGTTATATTTTTAATAGTTTTTTTCTTGCTACTATCACTTCTCTATTAACACTATTATTTGTTATTCCTGCTGCTTATTCTTATGCTAGATTTAATTTTCCTGCAAAGAGCACTAGCTTGTACCTTTTGCTTGCAATAAATATGTTTTCAGGAGCTGTTCTATTGATTCCATTATATAAATTATTAAAAACTTTTGGTTTACTAAATACTTATCAAGCAATGATAGTTCCTGGAGTTGCTTTTTTAATTCCAACTTCAATTTGGTTGTTAAAATCATATTTCGAAAAAATTCCAATTGAATTAGAAGAGGCTGCTTTTTGTGATGGAGCATCAAGAATTCAAATACTTAGGTATGTTATTGCCCCTTTAAGCACCCCGGGATTAGTAGTTGTTGGAATCTATGCATTTATAGGTTCTTATGCTCAACAATTTTTATTTGCTATCTCCTTTAATCAAAAAAAAGAATATATGCCCATCCCTGCTGGTTTATATGAATTTATTGGTTACACTACAGTTAAATGGAATGAAATGATGGCTGCTTCATTGGTGGGTATAGCGCCTGTTCTAATTGTTTTTTTATTTTTACAAAAATATATTGTGGAAGGATTGACAGCGGGGGCTGTGAAAAATTAAAAAAAACTGATTTTTTGGTTATAATTTTGACATTCTTGCTTGCTAGAAGTCCCCTATTAACATAATCATAACTTATATAATTATATAGGAGGAGTATATGAAATCTACTTTTATAGGCTCACTACTAACAGCATTTGTAATATCTTTATTTAGCTCATTTCAAGCAATGGCTGTGGATATGCACGGTGTTATGTGTGGTGGTGAAATCCGTCCTGCAGACCAAGCAGTTGTTGATCAATTTATGGCAGATAATCCTGGCGTTAATGTTACTATGGAAGCAGTTCCATGGGGAACTTGCCAAGATAAAGTTATTAACTTAGCTATTGCTGGTGATCCAGTTAGTTTTTCATATGTTGGGTCAAGAACTTTAAAAGGTCTAGCAGAAAATGGACATATCGTTGCAGTTGACATTCCAGATGCACAAAAGAAAATGTATCAACCTGGTATTTTAGATACAGTTTCTTATCAAGGAAAAGTATGGGGTTTTCCTCACGCATTTTCTACAAAAGCACTATTCATGAATTGTGGTTTACTTGAAGCAGCCGGTTTAGCTTGTGAAGGACCACAATCTTGGGATGAACTTTATTCTATGGCTGAGACTATTAAGAATAAAACAGGTGTAGCAGGTATTGGATTAACTGGTAAAGATTTTGATAATACAATGCATCAATTTCTAAATTATCTCTATAGTAATGGAGGACAAGTTATTGATCCTGCTACTAATGAGATTACTTTGAATAGTCCTAATACTGTTGAAACTTTAGCTTTTTATGCAAAGCTAGCTAATGTTTCTCAAGAAGGACCTTTAGCATGGGAGCGTTCTCAGTTAACTGAATTATTTAATGATGAAAAGATTGCAATGTATATTAATGGCCCTTGGGGAAGAGGACAACACAAGGAAGGACTTAATGTTAATACAGTAAGAATTCCTGCAGGTCCAAACGGACAACAAGGAACATTATTAATTACAGACAGTGTTGCAGTGTTTAATCACACTGGTCACGAGGATCTAGCAAGTCAATTAGTTGCTCAGCTATGTTCTGGTGATGCTCAATACGATCTTGATACTAGTTGGGGTTTAACTCCAATAATGCAATATCCTCAAATTGGAAAAGTTGCACCATACAATGAAGATTATTGGATGATGTTCATTGATGCAATTGGAGATGGTGGACCAGAACCTTTATTTGTTGATTATAAAGCTTTTCAATCTGTTATGAATTCAATGATTCAAGGAGCTATCCTTGGAGAAGGGGATCCAGCAGATTTAGTTGCTGAAGCAGCTGAAGAATTGGAAGAATATAAATAATAATTAATAATGCTGGGGCATTTGCCCCAGCAAATTTTATTACTATGAAAAAATACAGCTCAAGTTACGCTTCAAAGATAAATTTAATCTTAAAAAAAATTATTAATGAAGAAAGTAAAAGTATTTATAAATGTGCAAAAATTATTGCGAATTCATATAAAAAAGGAGGGCAGCTTTACATTTTTGGAACAGGTCATTCTAAATTAATCGCAGAAGATTCATTTCATAGAGCTGGAGGATTTGCTGCGGCATGTCCAATAAGGGATGATAATATAAATTTTTCTAAAGGTGCAAGAAAAGCAACACTGTTGGAAAGAACTCCATCTATTGCAAAAAATGCATTAAAAAAATATAAATTATCAAAAAAAGATGTTTTAATGGTTATTTCAAATTCTGGAGTAAACCATGCGCCAGTCGAAGCTGCATTAACAGCAAAAAATAAAAAAATTCCAACAATAGCAATTACTTCTTTTAAATATTCACAAAAAGCACCTTTATCTAATTTAAAAAAAAGACTTTATGAAGTAGTTGATCTTTATGTTGATAATAAAATACCAGCAGGTGATGCTTTAGTAAAAATTAATAAATCAATTGTAGGGCCTGCATCTACGATTACAGGATCATTTATTTTAAATTCTATTCTTGTTGAGGTGGCAGGGATGTTAAAAAAAGAAAAGATATTTCCTTTTTATATTAGTTCAAATATGCCTAATGCAAATACTAATAATGATAAACTTGTAAATAAATATAAAAAAGTTAATCCTCATTTATAAAATTGAATTATTATCTCTCAATAGACGCTGGCACTAGTATTGTTAAAGTAGTTATATTTGATTTAAATTTTAAAGTAGTTTTTGTTAAATCAATAAATAATAATGTAATCACAAATACAAAAGGTAAATCTGAAATAAATATGGAAAAATTTTGGCTTATTACAAGTCAGTGTATTGATGAATGTATAAAAAAATCAAAAATTAATCCAAAAAAAATTTTATCTGTTGGTATCACAGGTAATATGGTTGGTGCATGGCCAGTTAATTTTAAGAACAAACCTACAAGAAATGCAATTCTTTGGAATGATACAAGATCAGAGGAAATATTTAATTTATTAAAAAGAAAAAATAAAAAAATATTTGAAGAAATCTTTAAAATATCTGGATCTGTTGTTCAATACGGATGTACTTTGCCTGTTTTAAAATGGTTAGATAAATTTGAAAAGAAAACACTTTTGAAAACTAAATATTTTTTAACTTGTAAGGACTGGATTAGATTTAAATTAACTAATGAATTTAATAATGATTATACAGAAAGATCAGTAAGTCCTGGAGATATAAAAAAAACTGGATTTAGTTTAGATATATTTGAATTATTAAAACTTAATCCCAAGTATATTAAAAAATTTCCTAAAATTAAAAAATCTGATGAAATTGGAGGCTACGTTACTTTAAGTGCTTCAAAAAAAACTGGTTTAATAGCTGGAACACCGGTGGCAATTGGTGCAGGAGACGTTCCATCTACAGCTATTGGTGTTGGTGCAGTTAAGAATGGTATATGTTCATCTATTGTAGGAACGACATGTCATAATTACCTAGTTTCAAATAAGCCAATATTTAAACCTAAAAATACAGGTTTATTATTTTATTCCCCAAATAATCAATGGTTAAGAACTATGATTAATGTTGCAGGTACTACAAACTTTGACTGGGTAATAGCAAATTTCTATAAAGATAAAATCAAAAAATTAACAAAACACAAAATTATCAAAGATTTTGAGAAAAAATTTCAAAAATATAATATAGATAACAATCAAATAATTTTTCTTCCATATTTTAATTATGGCGGATCTATTTCACCTTTTTTTAATTTAAAAGCTAAAGCAGAAATCTTTGGTCTTCAACCACATCATTCTGGAGATGATATTTTATTTGCCTCTTATCAGGGACTAGCAATGGCAATAAAAGATTGCTATAATGGACTTGAAGTAAAATTAAAAAATCTTTTTTTATCTGGCGGTGCGTCATACAGTAAATTGTTTCCTCAAATTTTATCCGATGTTTTAGGTATTAAAATATATATTCCAGAAGGTGAGGAATTTGGTGCAAGAGGAGCTGCATATTTAGCTTCTATAGCCATTAGTAAAAATAAAAATTTAGAAAATTTAGTAAAATTTAATCAAAAAATAAAGAAAATTCATTATCCTAATAAAAGAAATTATCACTATTATTCAGTGAAATTTGGCAAATATTTGGAATTAAGAAAGCAATTAAATAATATTTGGTGATTTTTTTTCTATAAATTGTACAATAATCTCTAATTTTAAATATTTCAATAGGAGGAGAAATATGAAAAATATTATACAATTTTTATTTACTTTATTTACATACTCTTTTTTTTCATTAAGTGCTTTGGGGGCAACTTCAGTTACTTTTTGGCATATGGAAGGAGTACCTCATCGCGTAGATAGAATTCAAACATTAATAGATGAATTTAATGCTGCAAATCCAGGTATAGAAGTAAAGCAAGAAGTGCAAAACTGGGGTGAAATTTATGCTAAAGCGCCAGCTTCTGTAGCTGCTGGAACTTCACCTGAGATATTAGTTGGCATACCTGATTTTACACCTATCTTAGCTGAAATGGGAGCAGCTCAACCTGTTGAAGATTTTGTTGCTGAATTAGATTCTAAATACAGTTTTTACCAAAAAGCACTAGACCAATATACATATAATGGACATACTTGGGCAGTGCCGCTTTGGAATATGGCGATTTCAATTTGGTATAGAAAGAGTGCATTTGAAAATGCAGGAATCTCGCCACCAAAAACATGGTCTGAGTTAAAAGCTGCAGCTAAAGCTTTAACAAAAGATGGAGTTTATGGAATTGGCTTGCCTGGAAATAAACAACTTTATACTGATCAAACCATTTATAGTTTTATGGTAAATTCAGGAGCGTCTGAAATATACAATTCAGATGGCACACTAAGATTTGATAATTCAGGAACTGTTAGTGCATATGAAGTTTACAAGGATTTATATCAATATTCAGCACCTGATGCTGCTAATTGGACATGGGGTGAAGCTGAAGCATGTTTTGCAAGCAAGGCTTGTGCAATGATACTTCAATTTACTGTTATTTCTACTTATGATTCTCAAGCAGGAGGAGACGCAAGTGATCTTGGTGTAATTCAAATCCCATATGCTGATGGAATGGAAAGTTCCGCAGGCACAGTGTCTTATGTTAATTCTGCAATGATAATGACAAAAGATAAAGAAAAAATGGAAGCATCAAAAAAATTCTTGAGTTTTTTAATGGAACCAGGAAATTATGGGCGTTTTATAAATATGGAACCGGGTTTGTTCTTGCCAATTACAGAAGCAGGTAGTCAAGATTCTACTTTTTGGGATGATCCTGTTGCAGTAAAATATAAATCACAAATCGAAACTATGCTTGATAATTCTACAAGAGGAAGTTTGTTTGGATTTACCAATGGAAATACTTTTACTAGTATTTCGTCAATTTCTGCACAAAATCTTTTGTCTCAAACTTTACAACTAGCTATTATTGATGGCAAAGATGCTGCATCAGCTGTATCAGAAGGTCAATCGATAATGACTGAAGCAATAGAGTAAATTTTTACTTTTAAAGCACCTTATATTTTTTTTAAGGTGCTTTTTTTTTATGTTTAAAACAAAAAATGAGGGCTGGTTATTTGTTTTACCATTAGTTTTATGGCTTACTCTATCTATATTTTTTCCTTTATATATTGCTGTTGATTTAAGTTTTTATAATGTCAAAATTATTGGCACTGAAGGTCAGTTTTATGGACTTAAAAACTATATTAAAATTATTAATTCATCTAAATTTTGGACTGCCTTAAATAATAGCTTACTATGGGTTTTAGGAAATGCAATTGCTCAAACTTTTTTCGCTTTTTTAATTGCTTTAACACTAAACAAAAAATTTAAATTTCAAAAAATAGCTACTAATTGGATTATATTATCATTTATTATACCTACTGTAGTTATAGTTGTTATTTGGAAGCTAATGTTAAGTAGTAGTAGTGGAATAGTGAGCTCTACACTTATAACTTTAAACATTATTGATAAACCAATTGGTTTTTTCAGCAATCCAAATATAGCTTTTATTTCCTTGGTTTTAATAAATTCATGGAGATGGAGTCCATTTCTTGCTTTAATTATATTATCAGGATTAAAAAGCATAAATAGAGAAATTTATGACGCTTCAAAGATTGATGGAACTAATATTTTTAATGAGTTTTGGTATATTACTTTTCCTAATTTAAAAAATGTACTTTTTGTTTTAGGGTTAGTAGGCACATTACTTTCATTTAATGTTTTTGATATAATTTGGCTAATTACAAAAGGTGGTCCATCAAGTGCAACTACTACATTACCCTTATTAATTTATGAGACAGCATTTACTAAGTTTCGTTTAAGTCAAGCCGCATCTTTGTCAGTTATAACTAGTGTTATTCTTTTAGCTTATTCAATCATTTTTATTAAATTTATGTCAGGAAAAAAAGATGAAGAATAAAATTAATTATCATAATATTTTGTTTTTCTTTTCAATAATAATTATTTTTATTTTATTTTTCTTTCCTTTTTTTTGGATAATATCCTCATCATTTAAATCTCCAGAGGAAATTATTTCTAGATTTCCAACTTATTTTCCCCATTCTTTTACTTTTGAACACTACAATAAGTTGATAATAAGTTCTGATTTTGTAAAATATCTAATTAATAGTTTGATTGTATCTTTTTTTTCGATGTCTATCGCAGTATCGCTTTCATTATTAGCGGCATATGGATTGCATAAACTAAAATTTTTTGGAAATAAATTAGTAGAACATGGCTTGTTAGTCACCTATGCTTTTCCAGGTGTAATTTTATTAATTCCAATGTATTTAATGTTAAGTAAAATAGGTTTACTTAATAACTATTTTGCACTTATCATAATAAATGTTACTTTTGCTTCTCCTTTTGCAGTATGGATGTTAAAAGCTTTTTTCAAAATGATACCAGTTGAAGTTGAAGAAGCAGCTTATATTGATGGCGCATCTAGATTAAGAATTTTGTTTTCTATTATAATACCTCTAGCAGCTCCAGGCATCGCAAGTATTGCAATATTCTGTTTTGTCATATCATGGACTGAGTATATGTTTGCTTCAGTTTTGATTAGTGGAGATGATCTAAGAACTTTGCCAGTTGGCTTAGCAGCAATAGTAGGTCAATATCAAATAGATTGGGGTTTTTTATTAGCCGGCGCTACTTTAGCAAGTCTTCCAGTAATAATTTTATTTGTTTTTGTTGGTAAATACTTTGTTAGTGGTCTAACAGAAGGGTCAGTAAAATAATTTAGGTGATTTTTGAAAAATATACAAGGAAATATAATTAATCATGATAATTCTTTAGTTGGAGAAATCAGTTTTGAAAAAAATATTAAATCTATTAAAAGAATAGAAAATTTAAAAATTGATAATTACATAATACCTGGTTTTATAGATCTGCATTGCCATGGAGGGAATGGTTTTGATACAATGGAAGGGTTAGATTCTATAAAAAATATGTCTTCCTATCACTTAAGTAAAGGCACAACTTCATTATTAGCTACTACTTGGACAAGTACATTTGACCATATTTATAAAGCCCTTGATGGATTTCAAAGTTTAATAAATCTTGATAGTAACTTATTAGGTATTCACCTAGAGGGACCTTTTATTAATCCTAATAAACTTGGTGCGCAACCTGCACTAACTCAAAAACCTTCAAAAGAGTTTATTGAGAAAATTATGTCTATTTCTGATATTAAAGTTGTAACATTAGCTCCTGAGATTGAAGGAATGCAAGAATTTATCCCTTTTATTAATGAAAAGAAAATTAAAATTCAGTTTGGTCATTCAATTGCAGATTACATTTGTTGTAAAAATTTTATGAAAAAATTTGATGTTGGGTTTACACATTTGTATAATGCAATGTCAGGAAATAATACTAGAAGTCCAGGAGTTTTATCTGCAGCTATGTTAGATGGTAAATATGCTGAAATTATATGTGATTTAAAACATGTAAGTGAACAAGGAATCAAAATAGCTAGTAAATGTATACCTAATTTATATGCTGTAACTGATTCAATTGGTGCGGCTGGCTTAAAAGATGGAGATTATCAATTTGCAAATACTAAAATAACAAAAAAAGAAGGGAAAATCACCCTTGCTAATTCTTCTACGTTGGCAGGCAGTATTATTGACATGTATGATACTTTTTTAAATTTATTAAATATTAAATATTCAATTCATGAAGCAGTTGCTATGACTAGTTATAATGCTTCTAAATATTTAGAATTAAAAAATATAGGAAAGATTAAAGAAGGTTATATTGCTAATTTCTTAGTATTAGATAAAAATTATAAACTTTTAGATGTTTATTTAAATGGTAAAAAAATTGACTAAAGAATCATTAGTATTGAAAGAAGCATTAAGTATACCAAGTTATATTAACAATTTTGTTAGCAAAGATTTAAATAACTATAAAGATGTTGTTTCTTTAATTGAAGATAAAAAAATTAAATTTATTGTCACTGTTGCAAGAGGATCCTCAGACTGTGCTGCTCTTTTTGGTTCTTACATTTTTGCAAAATATCTAGGTTTACCTACTTATAGTATGCCACCTTCCATAATTACACTTGAAAATTCAAAGTTTGATTTTTCTGACGCATTAGTGATTATTATTTCTCAGTCAGGGCTTAGTAAGGATTTATTAGCTTGTGAAGAAAGTCTAAGGAAGATGGGTGCAAGAACTCTTGTAATTTCAAATAATAAAAATAGTCCTTTGCTAAACTGCGCTCACCATTTTTTTTACTTAAATGCGGGGGAGGAAAAAAGTGTAGCAGCTACAAAAACATTTGTTATGACTTTATTGGTTTTATTAAAAATGACTTTGTATAAATCAAACTTTAAAATATTGTCTTATATTGAAAAACTTAGCGAAACATTAATCATAGATGAAAAAAATAATTGGGATATCAATTGCGTAGATAGCTCAATCAACACAGGATTTATTTTAGGAAGAGGAGTGGGCTTTGCTCTTTCAAATGAAATTTCATTAAAGTTTAAGGAATTATGTCAGGAACAGATTGAACCTTTTAGTAGTGCTGAAGTAATGCATGGACCAAGAAGTTTATTACAAGATTCATTTAAACTTTTTACACTTTCAATTAATGATAATAGTGGCAGAACTGTATCAAAAGACAGCAAAGAATTAAAAGAATATACTAATTTTTTTTATGAAATATCTTTTAAGAATAATTCAACATTCCAATATAAATCATTTGAATTAACTGACTTAGATCCAATAATTATTATGTCAAAATTTTATCCGTGGATAATAAATTATGCATTAAAAAAGGGTTTAAACCCTGATAAACCAAGGTATTTAACTAAAGTTACCCAAACTTATTAGTAATTTATTTAATAATTATTTACTTTTGTTGAAAGAATATTTAAGATTTATATAAAGTAATTATATGGCAACTTATGAATGTAAAAAATGTGGAATGTCAGTAGATGCAACTTGTGGCAAATGTGGAGAACCTCTTCAGGATGATCAATTGCATATAGATGATGGTACTACTGTACAAATATCTAAATGCCCAAATGATCATGGAAAAATTAAATCACCATTATGTTGCGGTGAAGACATGAGCTGTTCCGTTAGTTAAAAAGAAATTTTAAAAGTTGTTTGTTTACATCTTCAGCTTTTTCAATAGTAGCACCGTGCTTTGCATTATTAATTATATAAAGCTTACTATTCTTGATTTCTTTTTGAATATTCACACTCATTATAGGCGGTGATCCAACTTCTTTTTCACCTGTCATGATTAATGTGGGCATAATAAAATTATTAAAATTTATATAATATTTGTCAGACTCTACAAATAATTTATATGCAGGTAAAAAGTTTTCATTTTTTTTATTTTCAAGCAAATTATAAAAGAAATCATATACTTTTATATTTTTTTTTAGATAATCTTTATTAAACCATCTATTTATTGATTCTTCAGTTATACTCTTTCCATTAGTAGCATCTTTATATCTTTCATTTACTAAAAAAATTTGTTCTTTAGTTCTTTTGTAAACGCTACCAATTAAAACCAACTTATTTACTTTATTATAATATTTTTGTGTAAAATGTTGTGCTATTAAGGCACCAATTGAAAAGCCAACTAAATTTATTTTTTTGATATTTAGATTTTGAATTAAATTAAGTAGTTGTGCAGAAAATATTTCAAAACTTAATTTACTTAATCCCAATTTTGATTTTCCATGATTTAGTAAATCATAATAAATTGTTGATTTATCTACAAAGTATTTTTTTTGTGGATACCACATAGTATTATCTAGTCCTACACCATGTATAAAAATTGTGGATATTTTCTTAGATATAAAATTATATTCAAAATAAGTATTATTTAAATCATAATTAGATAAAAATTCATTTTTCATTTATTTTTATGTTTAAATGAATCTTTTCTAAAACTAAATAAGGCATCTGGATCCATTTCAATATTTATAACTACTGGTTTGTTACACTTCAAAGCTTTTTTTATTACTTTTTTTAAGTTAGATAATTTTTTTACATAGTATCCCTTTGCACCATATAATTCTGCCAATTTATGAAAAGGTGGATTTTTTATATCTGCTCCTATATATCTTTTATTATAATAATCCCTTTGATAAGCTTTTTCAGCTCCCCAAGAATTATTATTAAGAATTAAAGTGATAGTATTAATTTTATGCTGAACTGCAGTGGATAATTCTGAAATAGTCATACCAAATCCTCCATCGCCCATTAAGCTGAATACTGTTGTTTTAGGTTTTGCTAATTTAATTCCTAAGCCACAAGCAAATGAAAATCCCACTAATCCAAAATCTAATGGAGTAAAAAAAGTTTTGGGCTTATTAAAGTTTAACATATCTGTTGCTTGCAAACATAAGGTGCCTGCATCAAGAGTAACTGCAGAGTTAATGGGCATTATATCTCTTAATATTTTAAATAATCCCAAAGGCTTTATAGGAGAAGAATTAATATCTGCTTCTTTATCTCTTGTTTTGAAATATTCATTCTTTTGTTTTAGAAAACCCTTAGTCCATAATCTTGAATTATATAAATTTTTATATTTTGGGATTAATAGATTTAATTTAAAAATTAAATCTTTAACATCGCAACAAATTCCAATAGTTATTGGAAAATATCTTCCTATAGAAATAGGGTCGGCATCAATTTGAATTATTTTTGCCTTTATATTAATATTATCATACGAATAAAAAGTAGAGTTGAAACCCAGCCTTGTCCCTAAAGCAAAAATTAAATCAGCTTGTTTAACGTATTTAGAAGCAATAGGATTTCCTCTAGGACCCATTTGTCCTGCATATAGTTTTTCTTTGTAGGGAATAGCATCAGCGTGACCTGGAGACGAAACAACTGGTATTTGAAAGTGTTTAGCAAATTTCATAACCTCAAAGTAATTTTGAGAATTCTTAATACCACCACCTGCAATGATGATAGGTTGTTTAGATAATGATATTAAATTAAGAATTTTTTTTAAGTCTTTTCTCTTTATACTATGTAGTTTTTTTACATTATGATGATTAAATCTTAAAAATTTATCTTTATTAGATAAAGTATCTCTAGGTAAATTGATGTGAACTGGCCCTTGACGAAGAGATAATGCTAAGCTGAATGCCTTATTAATAGTTTTTGGAATTAAATTAGTTTTTGTTATCGAAAAAGTTTTTTTAGTTATAGGTTCGAATAAAGATTGTTGATCAACTTCTTGAAAAGCATCTTTGCCTTTATGTTCTGAAGTTATATCTCCAGCAATTGATATTACTGGAGAAAAAGCAGCTTTTGCTTGTGCTATACCTGTTACAAGATTTGTAGCTCCAGGACCATTTTGACCAGCTATAATTATTCCTGGATTACCTGAAGCTCTTGCATAGCCATCTGCCATATGTGCGCCAGTTCTTTCATCTCTCACATCTATAAAGCGAATACTTTTTTCATAATATAGAGCATCAAATATCTCCATTGTAGCAGAGCCTATTAAACCAAATACGCAACTTACATTTTCTTTTTTTAATTGTTTAATTACTGCTTGTCCTCCAGATAAAATCTGGGTGACTTTTTTTTTACCCATTATGAAGCTGCTTTAATTTTACTTTTAGTTTTACTTTTAAAGTGAGGAATCACTTTTTCAGTAAATAGCTTGATACTTTTCATGCAGTCATGATGCTTTACTCCAGGAAAATTAGACCATACTTGCAAGTTATCAAGATTTAAAACAGACTGCATCTCTTCTATCTTATTAATTACATAGTCTACTGTTCCAAAAAGCATATTTCTTTCATGAAGAAATTCATATGATAATAAATCAAGTTTATGTTCAGTCTTGGGAAGCTCTTCTCCAGGATTCATATGTGTACCTAAGCCTCTCCAATGACAAACCCATCTCATATAATTTACCATTTGTTCACCAGCTTTTTCTTTTGCTTCTTCCATACTATCAGCTAAAAACATATCTCTAACAACACTAATGCCTTCACCTAAGGGGACATGTTTTTTTTCATTTTCTGATCTAGCTTGTTGATATATTTCAAATCGTTTTTTTAAAGATTTTATTGGAGGTATCCACATAATAATATTTATGCCATTTTTAGCAGCCCACTCAATTGAGCTTGGACTATCTACAACTTGCCAAAGAGGGGGGTGTGGTTTTTGAACAGGTTGAGGCACTATGCTAATTTTTTCTAAAATTTTAGTTTCCAAATTCATAAATTCTGAATTTGGAGGACTCATATCATGTTCCCATTCAAAATTAGGAGCAGGATAATTGTAAAACTCGCCAGAATGTTTAAAGTGTTTTTCAGTCCAAGCTTTTTTCATAATTGTTAATGTTTCTTCAAATAATCTGAAATTTTTTGCCTGATCTTTCATGTCCGCATCTGCATTCATGTTTAAGGCTTCTCTTCCATAAATACCTCTACCTATTCCAGCTTCACATCTTCCATTTGATAGTTGATCAAGCATCGCGATATCTTCGGCAACCCTGATTGGATTCCAAAATGTTATTATGCTAGCCGCTTGCCCTATGCGGATTTTTTTAGTTCTAGCAGCAATATCAGTGCTAAGCATCAAGGGGTTTGGACAAATTTCCATTCCTTCGTGGCTAAAATGATGTTCTGTGAACCAAATTGAGTCCCAATTGTTTGCATCACAATATAATGCAATCTCCCTAACTTCTTCTAAAATTTGATTATAACTCTTTTTGTTGCCCCAGTTTGTTGAATTGCAGAAATAGCCAATTTTCACATAACCTCCTTAATTTTGAAGGCGACCTATCCCACTTTCGCTTGAAACGACGAGTTATGTATCGCAGAAACATATTATTCAAAAATTATAAAAAAACAATCAATAGATCAAAAAAAATTAATTAAAAACTGTGATAATTTAAAATAATTCAATAAAAGAAGATATATTTTAATGATAAAAAACATAATATTTGATTTTGATGGGGTACTTGTTGATAGTGAAATATTAGCTGCAAAGGCATTTTGTAGATATCTAAATAAAAGAAACTTACAATTCTCAGAAAAAGAATTTTCAATTTTTACAGGAAAAAAAACAGTAGAAGTTATCAAAGAACTTTCAGAAAAATATAATATAGAAAATCAAAATGAGTTTTTTAATGATATAGTTAATATAGTTAATGATATATATTCTAACGATTTAAAAGCAGTTGATGGTGCTAGAAGTTTTTTAGAAAAAGCCAATTTAAATTATTTTATTGGATCAAATAGTGTCAAAGAAAGAATATTAGTTGGATTAAAGAAAGTGAAATTTGAAAAATTTTTTTCTCCTGATCAAGTTTTTTCTTTTGACATGGTTGAAAAAGCAAAGCCTGAACCTGATATATATTTATCTGCAATGCACACAAATAATTTAATAGCTGCAGAAACTATAATAATTGAAGACAGTGCTATAGGTGTTGAGGCAGGAGTGAAAGCTGGCGTTAAAGTCATTGGCTTGACTGCTGGAGAGCATTGGTATCAGGATAGATCTACCAATGAGTTAAAAGAATCTGGGGCTTTTTTATTAATTAATGACTACAATCTTCTGCTTAATGAAATAAAAAAACTATGAATCAAGGGCCACTAGTTAAGGGTAATCCATTAAGGATATCTGTTTATCTCTTAGTAATTGCATATCTATTTGGAGAATTTTTGTTTCCTAAATATCCATTATTTTATGCTATTAATTTAATTGGTATTATTGGCTTAATAGCTAGTTTATTTCTTTTTTATTCAGGATTTAATATTTTTAAATCATATAATGAAAATCCAGTCCCCTCATCTATTTCAGAAAAATTAATCAAGACAGGTATTTTTGCTTATACTAGAAATCCAATTTATCTTTCTTTTGTATTATTTCATTTTAGTATGTTTCTTGTTTTTGAAAATGTTTTATATTTTCTAAGTTCAATAGCTCTTGCATTTTGGATTAATAATTATGTAATTTCAAAAGAAGAACAATACCTTCTAAGTACTTTTAAAGATGATTACAAAAGATATATGGATGCGGTAAGCAGATGGGTTTTTTTTTAATATAATTTAAAATATTAGTTAATTAAAAATAAAATATTTTACTTATTAAGCTTAATTTTATTTATTTTTTGTTTCTTATTAACAAAAATAGTCATATTAGCTTTTGCAGGCATAATCTTCATCATCCATTTAGTTAATTTCTCATAATATAAAATAAAGTTTAATACTTCTTCCTTATTCATTATTTTTTCATTTTTAATTTTCATATTTATTTCTTGTTTCAATCTCCAATTTAGAATAAATTTAAAAGAAGGTGCTTTTAAATAAATAATTTTATCAAAAAGTTTAAATAAATTATTATAATCTTTTTTTAACATCTCATTATAATATGTTCTCCAAATCATATTTTGGTCCATATTTTTTTCAAGATTATTAATATTTTTATAAAGATAATTATCTGTTATTGGTGGAGATCCACAGCACCAACCTTCTAAAATAAGTATATCAGTTTTAAAATTTATTTTTCTTCTTTTTTTTGAAACATTATCAGCTATCTTTTCAAATATAGGCAAATAAATAGGTATTTTTGAATTTTCAAAAGATTTTATATTTTTAATTATTTCTTTTATATTATGGGTTCCGGGAACTCCTCTTGTTAAAAAAAGAGGATGAATTTTTTTTGATAGTTTCTTTCTTATAATTTTACTTAGATAATAATCATCTAAACTCATTGTGAGAATATTCTTTTTATAAAATTTTTTAATATTTTTTTCTAAAATTTTCAACAATGTTGATTTTCCAATACCTTGAGAACCTGAGATTAAAAATTTTTTTTCTTTAGAGGAAATAATAAAATTAATAATAGGAATAATATATGATTCTATGTATCTTTTAGAGAATTTATTACCTGTTAATTCAATTAGTTGTTTTTGTATTGAATATATAATTTTATTATTCATAATATATGGAAAATTCTATTATATTTTTTAATTATTGTATAAATAAACTCATAATAATATGAAATTTCTTTTTGATTTAGGTGGTGTTTTTTTTGATTGGAGTCCAAAATATTTTTATAAAGATATATTTTCTGATTCTGAAGAAATGAATTTTTTCTTATCAAAGGTATGTAATGATGAATGGAATTTAATGCAAGATGCGGGTAGAAAAATTGATGAAGCTGAAAAAATAATTATACCAAAATTTCCACATTATGAAAAAGAAATAAAAATGTATTATTCAAATCATAGAAAAATGATAGGTGGAATTTTTCCTGATTCAATTAGAATCTTAGAAAAATTAAAAAGTATTAACATTAAATGTTATGTCTTATCTAACTGGTCAGCTGAAACATTTTTTGGCATTGAAGATGAATATCCTTTTTTAAAACTTTTTGATGGAATGTTAATATCAGGAGAAGAAGGATTGATAAAACCAGATCCTGCAATTTATAAATTAGCTATAAAAAAATTTAAATTAAAACCTAAAGAAACTTTATTTATAGATGACAAGTTATCTAATATTTTAGCAGCTCAAAATCTTAATTTCAAAACATTGCATTTGATTGATCCAAAAAAAATTTATGATGAAATAGAAAAATATTTGCTATAAATGAAAAATTTGTATGACATATTCATAATTGGAGGTGGAATTAATGGAGCAGGGATAGCTAGGGATGCTGCAGGAAGAGGTTTGAAAGTATTTCTTGTAGACAAAGGTAAAGTAGGTAGCGCAACATCTTCATGGTCAACAAAGTTAATTCATGGTGGTTTACGTTATTTAGAAAATTATGATTTTAAATTAGTTAGGGAATCTTTGAAAGAAAGAGAAATTATTTATAAAATAGCTCCTCAAATTACTCGTCGAGTACCTTTTGTAATTCCATATAATAATAAAATTAGATCAAAATGGTTAATTAAAATAGGATTATTTTTATATGATAATATAGGTGGCAAAACTTCTTTTCCTAAGTCTTCAACTATAAATATAAAAAAAAAATATCCAAATATTCTAAAAAATGATTATACAATAGGATTTCAATACTATGATTTACAAGTTGATGATAAAAAACTAACTCAAATTAATGCTGAAGATGCAAAAAAACATAGTGCAATAATTTTAGAAAATAGAAAAGTAATTTCAGCAAAAAGAAGTTTTGACAAATGGAGTATACAATTAGATAATAATGAAGTTGTTGATGCTAGAATATTGATAAATGCTTCAGGTCCATGGATAAATGAAGTTATACAAAATGTAATTAATATACCATCTAAAAAAATTATTCGACTAGTAAAAGGGAGTCATATTATTACTAAAAAGTTATATGAAAATGATATCGCATTTACACTTCAGAATAAAGATAATCGTATAATATTTGTTATTCCGTATAAGGATAATTATTCTTTAATCGGTACTACAGAAACAGAAGTAAAATCTCCTGAATATCCAGCAATAGATAATGAAGAAATAGAATATTTGATTAGTTGTGTTAATAGTTATTTTAAAAATCAAATTAGTGAATCTGATATAATTGATAAATATTCGGGTATTCGTCCATTAATTGAAAATTATAAACAAGCATCAAAAATTACTCGAGATTATGTTTTTGATCTCGATAAAAATGAGAACAAAGCACCTTTGTTAAATATTTTTGGGGGCAAATTAACAACTTATAGAAAATTAGCAGAAAACTCCTTGAAAGATTTGGAAGATTATTTGCCAGTAAATTCAAGAAAAACTTGGACAAGCCAAAAAATATTTAAGTAAAAAATAAAAAAAATAGTTAATAAAATTTAAAAATGAGCAGAGAAGTTTACTAGAGGAATACTTCTTTAGGAGGAAATAATATGAAACTCTCTGCTCGAAGATAAGACATATAACTAAAACGTTTTGGTGTAATAAATAGTTAACGAATCGGTAATATTATTAGAGAATTTGTTAGTCTAAATACAACCGATTCTTATTGTTAGCTTATTTGAATGCTTGTTGTTTATTGTCAAATAGGTGGCACCGAGAAGCTGTAAATCCAATTTTTACCGTATCTCCAACTTTTATGTTTGAATCACCTTCTGTTTCTACAACAAGAGGGTCCCCGTCTTTTTCAAGATATAAAAAAGTGCCAGAGCCTAATTTTTCAACAACAAAAACTTTACTTTCCCAGCTAGCATCACAATCCTCGTTAATTGTTATATGCTCCGGTCTAATTCCAAGTTGAACATTGTCACCATTTGAAACATTTTGAGAAGTTTTAGGTATAGAAATTTTAGCTGTTCCAAATATGTCAACTTCAGTTGATGTACTTGAACTACTTAAAATCTTGGAGTTGATAAAATTCATTTTTGGAGAGCCAATAAAACCACCTACAAATAAATTAGAGGGGTTCTTATATAAATCCATTGGAGATCCTTTTTGAGAAACTATGCCTTCATCTAATACAACTATATCATCAGCAAGAGTCATTGCTTCTGTTTGATCATGAGTAACATATATCATAGTTGCGTTAAGTTGATCATGTAGTTTAGCTAATTCAACACGCATTTGTACACGAAGTGCTGCATCAAGATTAGAAAGAGGTTCATCAAATAAAAAAACTTTTGGTTTTCTAGTAATTGCTCGACCTATAGCTACACGTTGACGTTGCCCTCCTGATAATTGTTTGGGTTTACGCATTAAATAATCTTCTATTTGCAAAATTCTTGCTGCCTCTTGCACCCGATCATTAATTTCATCTTTTGATCTTTTTTCTAACTTTAATCCAAAAGCCATGTTATCAAATACTGTCATATGAGGGTACAAAGCATATGATTGAAAAACCATAGCAATATTTCTTTGCTTTGGCGGTAAATCATTAACTACTTCATTATCTATAGAAATTGTTCCTGAATTTATATCTTCTAAACCAGCAATCATACGTAACATAGTTGATTTGCCACAACCACTAGGGCCAACAAGTACTGTAAAAGATTGACTTTTAATATCTAGAGATACGTCTTTAATGACATGCACATCACCATAATATTTATTGATAGTGTTAATATTTATATCTGCCACTTCATCCTCCTTTGAGCGATCTTCCAAGTGTTATAATTAATATTTTTTTAAGGGATATTATTGATAACTTCAAGTTGTTATTCTTAAAAAAATTATTTTATTTATATGATATCATTATATTTAGGGCTTTTGTGGCCATTTTTTGTTATCTTTCATGACTTTTTATGAGCATATCTTGATAAGCATGATGTTTTGATTTATTGGGAATAATTTCATGTACTAAAATGAATTGATCAAGTAGTTTATTTAAAAGTATGTATTAAAAATTTATATATAAAAGCTAGTATAAAAATTATGAAGTTAGTTATAGTAGGCACTGGTTATGTAGGGCTAGTTTCAGGCTTATGTTTTGCTGAATTTGGTTTTGAAACCATATGTGTAGACAAAGACAAAGAAAGAATTGCTTTACTTAATAAAGGTAAATGTCCTTTTTACGAGCCTGAATTAGAAAATCTTCTAAAAAAACATATCAACAAAACTAAACTTTTAACTCTTAGTTTATCAATAAGTGAAGCAATGAGTGATGCTAATATAGTTTTTATTACAGTTGGCACTCCTTCAAAAAGATTAGAAGATGAAGCAGATATTTCAGCAGTTTACAAAGTTGCAGAAGAAATAGCAGATAATATAAAGAATTATTGTGTGGTAGTAACAAAATCAACTGTTCCTGTTGGTACTACTAGAAAAGTAAGTAACATAATAGCATCGAAAATTGATAAAAACAAATTTGATGCAGTCTCTAATCCTGAGTTTTTGCGTGAAGGTTCTGCAGTAAATGATTTTATGCGACCAGACAGAGTTGTGTTAGGTTGTGAAAATATCAAATCAGAAAAAATAATGAGGGAAGTATACCGTCCTTTATATTTGTCAGAAACTCCAATAATTGTAACCACTATAGAGAGTGCAGAAATTATTAAATATGCATCAAATAGTTTTTTAGCAACAAAAATATCATTTATTAATCAGGTATCAGATCTCTGTGAAACAGTTGGAGGAAACATTCAGGATGTAGCAAAAGCTATGGGTTATGACAAAAGGATAGGCTCTAAGTTTTTGCATGCTGGACCTGGATATGGTGGTTCTTGCTTTCCTAAAGATGTAAGAGCTTTTTCAGTAACAGCTAAAAAAAATAATGTTAACCTATCAATAGTTGATGCAGTAAATGATTTTAATCAAAATAGGCCAGAAAAATTAGTTCAAAAAATTGTTAACTACTTTGGAGGTCTAAAAAATAAATCTCTTGCAATATTAGGTTTAAGTTTTAAACCAAATACTGACGATGTTAGAGATTCCACATCAATTTTGATAGCTGAATCTTTACATAAACTAGGAGCTTTTGTAAAAGCGTATGACCCTAAAGCAATGAAAAATGCAAAAGAAATTTTACCTAATTTGCAATATTGTGATTCAGTAAATGAAGCTTGTGAAAATGTCGATGCAATAATAATAGCGACTGAGTGGAATGAATTTAGAGCTCTTGATTTAAAAAAATTAAAAAAAAATATGAGAAAAGCAATTATATTTGATCTAAGAAATATATACAATAAAGATGAAGTAACTAATTCAGAATTTGAATACTATGGCGTTGGAAAATAAATTTTTTCTAGAAAAATTTAATCCTGAAGTTTTGCGTGAATATGATATTCGAGGAATAGTTGACAAAGATTTAACAGAAAATACTGCTTATACAATTGGACGTACATTCGGACATGTTGTTTGCAGTAAATTTAATGAAAAATCAGTCATTACTTGTTATGATGGAAGAATAACTTCACCAAGATTGCACAAAGCCTTGTGTAAAGGGTTATTGGAAAGTGGAGCGCATGTGATCGATATAGGATTAGGACCTACTCCTATGTCTTATTTTGCACATTATCATTTAAATACTAATGCTGCAATTATGGTTACAGGATCACACAACCCCTCTGAATATAATGGCTTTAAAATGGTATTAGATAAAAAACCATTTTATTCTAATAATATTCAACTTCTTCAAAAATTACTAGTTAACAAAGAGATTTTAAAAGGTAGCGGGAAAATTGAAAAGAAAAATATAATTGAGAGTTATGTAAAACGTAATTTGCAAAATATTAATTTTGATCAAAAATTAAAGGTGGCTTGGGACATAGGCAATGGAGCTGTAGGAGCTGTTATTGAAAACTTTCAATCTGAAATGATAAATATTGAAAATATTATTATCAACAAAGAAGTTGATGGAACATTCCCAAATCATCATCCAGATCCAACAGTTCCAAAAAATCTTTTACAACTAATTAACACTGTTAAAAAAAATAAATGTGATATCGGTTTAGCTTTTGATGGAGATGGAGACAGGTTAGGAGTAGTAGATAATTTAGGTAATATTATTTGGGCTGATCAATATATGCTTATATTAGCTAAAGAAATCGCAAATATTTATAATAAGCCTAAAATTATTATGGATGTAAAATGTTCAAAAGTTTTTTTTGATGAATCAAGAAAATTAAATTGTGATCCAATAATGTATTGTACTGGACATTCGCCTATAAAAGAAAAAATGAAAGAAATTGATTCTCCTTTATCTGGCGAGATGAGTGGACATATCTGTTATGCAGATGATTTTTATGGATACGATGATGCAATATATGTTGCTTTGCGTTTATTAAGAATTTTAGCCAGTAAAAAACAAAAGCTTAGTGATATAATGACCTCTTTTCCAAAAACAATATCAACCCCAGAAACAAGGTTTGATGTTGAAGAATCAAGAAAATTTATAATTATAGAAGAAATAAAAAAAAGACTTCAAACATTCAAAGGTGAAATCATTGATATAGATGGAGTACGTGTTCAAAATAATTTAGGATGGTTTTTAATTAGAGCAAGTAATACACAAAATCAATTAACTTGTAGAGCTGAAGCATTAACTAAAAAGGATTTACTTACTTTAACTAAAATCATAGAAGAGCAACTCCTTTTAAGTGGAGTTAAAATTAAATTTAACCTCTAATAAAACAATCTCTTTTGTATTTTTTTAATCTTGCACAAGCTGTTTCTGCATCTTTTTTTGAAAAAAACTGAAAACGAGATTCATACAATTGCTTTCCATTTGCTTTTATGTGCACAACTTTAGACTCTTTGTTTGTAGTTGTTTTAGGATATTTCTTTTTTATTAATTTTAAATGTTTTTCAGCATTCTTTTTATACTTAAAAGTACCAACAACTATTTTAAATTGTCCTATGTTTTTTTTTGTTGTTGTTAATTTTTTCTCGTTTGTTTCTATATTAGTATTTATTTTTAATTTTTTAAATGATTTATCCATTAAAAAAGCAAGACTTTTGTTTCTTTGCTTTCCTGTGTCTCCTCCAAAATATACACCAATTAACCTTTTATCATTTTTTACAGCTGAAAATGCTAGTTGAAACCCTGAAGCTTTTATGTAACCAGTTTTGATTCCATCTGCACCTTCATATGATAACATTAAGCGATTATGGGTCTTGTAAGTTTTGCCTTTCCAAATAAATTTTTCTTGACTAAAAAGTTTATATTCATTCGGAAAGTTAGATATCATTGCATGTGAAAGTACAGCTATATCCCTTGCAGTACTAAATTGAGATCTGTTAGGCAATCCAGAAGCATTTTTAAAAGTTGTATTTTTCATTCCAATGTTTTTAGCATAAGAAGTCATAAGTTTAGCAAATTCTTTTTCACTACCTGATATTTTTTCAGAAATAACTGTAGCAACATCATTTGCAGATTTTATGATTAAAGCCATAACAGCATCTTCAACTGTAATTGTTGATCCTGGTTCTAAATATAATTTACTTGGTGAGCGTGAAGCTGCTATTTTTGAAACTTTCAATTTGGTATTCCAAGATAACTTATTTTTTTTTATATAATCAAAAGTTATATAAAGAGTCATCATTTTAGTTAAGGATGCTGGAAAATTTAAAGTATCTGCATTAACTTCAAATAAGACTTCTTTAGTATCATAATCTATTACTATAGCTGCTTTTTTTGCATAAATGGAATTTGAATTGATGAATAAAACAATAAATATTAAGATTCTTATTAATATTAAAGGGTTTTTCATGAAATTATTAATCTCTTAACACATATTTTTCGCTTCTCTCAAATAGAAATCACTTTTATTTCTTAAAAAAATTACTATTTAATAGATATAATGAAAAAAATTGTTTTAGAAAATTCTGACAATAAGCAAAATCCTGATAATCAAGGGAGCTTATTGTTAGACACAAAGATTGAGACTGAAAAACCATCAATGTATAATGTTCTTTTATTAAATGATGACTATACTCCTATGGAATTTGTAGTTTATATTTTGGAAAATGTTTTTAATAAAAAAGCAGAAGAGGCAACTCAAATTATGCTGCATGTTCATAAAAATGGCATTGGTATTTGTGGAACCTTTACATTTGAAGTAGCAGAGTCTAAATGTAAGTCTGTTATAGAAATGGCAAAAAAAAATGAACACCCCCTTCAATGTACAGTTGAGAAATCTTAATGTTGTCATCTAATTTAGAAAAAACATTAAGAGAAGCTTATCAATTGGCTGCTAATAATAAACATGAATATGTTACATTGGAACATCTTCTTTTTAGTTTAACAGAAGATAAAGATGCATTAAGTGTTTTAAAAGCATGTGCTGTAGATACTACTTTATTACGAAAACAATTAAACGAATTTATATCTAATGAATTAAAAAATCTAAAAGAAAATTTTAAGGATGAGCCTAAATTAACAAATAGTTTTCAAAGGGTTTTGCAAAGAGCTGCTATACATGTTCAATCTAGTGGAAGAGAAGAAGTAACTGGAGCTAATATGATAGTTGCAATATTTTCGGAAAAAGAGAGTCACGCAGTATATTTTTTAGGGCTACAAAACATGTCTAGACTTGATGCTGTTCAATACATTTCACATGGTATAGCCAAAGTAAAAGAAGGAGTTGATAGTCAGTTTGAAGATAATTTAGGTAATAATAATTCAAGCAGTCAAAAAACAATTAATGCTCTTGATGAATTTTGCATTGATTTAAATAAAAAAGCTTTAAATGGTCGTGTTGATAAATTAATTGGAAGAAAAAAAGAAATTGATAGAATAATTCAAATTTTGTGTAGAAGGCAAAAAAATAATCCATTATTTGTTGGAGATCCTGGTGTAGGCAAAACAGCTATTGCTGAAGGTTTAGCAAAAAAAATAGTTGAAAAAGATGTTCCGGAAATTATGTTTGATTCAAAAATATATTCTCTTGATATGGGCTCGCTTCTAGCAGGCACTAGATACAGAGGAGATTTTGAAGAAAGATTAAAAGCTGTATTAAAAGATCTTCAAAAACAAGAAAAAGCTATACTTTTTATTGATGAAATTCATACTGTCATAGGTGCTGGAGCAACTTCTGGAGGATCTATGGATGCTAGCAATTTACTTAAGCCCTCATTAGCAAATGGATCTCTTAGATGTATTGGATCAACTACATACAAAGAATATACAAATTATTTTGAAAAAGATAGAGCACTAGTAAGACGTTTTCAAAAAATTGATATTAATGAGCCAACTAAGAGTGAAACAATAAAGATATTACAAGGTTTAAAAAGTTATTATGAAAAACATCATAATATCAAATATTCAAGCAGCGCAATTATTACTGCAGTTGAATTATCAAGTAAATATATAGGTGATAGAAAACTTCCAGATAAAGCTATTGATGTTATTGATGAAGCAGGAGCTGCTCAGTATTTGCATCCAAAGTCAAAAAGAAAAAAAATTATTACAGATAAAGAGATAGAAACTGTAGTTTCTTTGATAGCCAGAATACCACCAAAAAGTATAAGCAATAATGATAAGCAAAGTTTAAAAAATTTAGAGAGAGATTTAAAAAACTTTGTATTTGGTCAGGATAAAGCAATAAAAGAATTATCATCATCTATTAAATTAGCTCGTGCAGGATTAAGAGAGGATGATAAGCCTATAGGCTCATATTTATTCTCAGGTCCAACAGGGGTAGGTAAGACAGAAGTTGCTAAGCAATTAAGCAAAACACTTGGAGTAAAATTGTTAAGATTTGACATGTCAGAGTACATGGAGAGACATACTGTTAGTCGCTTAATTGGCGCCCCTCCAGGATATGTTGGTTTTGATCAGGGCGGGCTTTTAACAGATGGAATAGATCAAAATCCTCATTCAGTTTTACTATTAGATGAAATTGAAAAAGCTCATTTTGATTTATTTAATATCCTCTTACAAGTTATGGATTACGGCAAACTTACTGATCACAATGGCAAGACTGTAGATTTTCGTAATGTGATTTTGATTATGACAACTAATGCTGGAGCTACGGATATTTCCAAAAAAAGAATTGGATTTAATTCTATATATTCAAATACTGATAATGAAGATGCAATTAATAAATTATTTTCTCCTGAGTTTAGAAACAGGATAGATTCTATTATTCATTTTAATCATTTAAATAGAGAGATAGTTCTTTCTATAGTAAATAAATTTATAATTGAAATTGAAGCTCAATTAGATGAAAAAAGAGTAACTCTAAAGATAGATAAAAAAGTAAAAGAATATTTGGCAGAAAAAGGTTTTAATGAAGTTTATGGTGCTAGAGAATTAAGTAGAGTTATACAGGAAGAAATTAAAAAACCAATAGCTGAAGAGTTAATTTTTGGAACTATTTCAAAAGGAGGAAATGTAGAAATCAAAATTAAGAATGATAAAGTTTGCTTTGATTACTCTAAGCAACAAATTCAAAAAAAGGAGCTAGTTTAAAATTTATAAGGTGTAAATTT